>ENA-OSEO01000249-OSEO01000249.1-sediment-metagenome-genome-assembly--contig:-NODE-249-length-152152-cov-16.727174_pt1 | contig 152152 bp, 133 predicted proteins | sample MGYA00237883_ERZ534232 | MGnify/ENA metagenome assembly ERZ534232
GGGGTGACGGTGTAAGCGCCGTTTGCCAGGCCGGTAAACCGGTATCTGCCGAGACTGTCTGTGGTGGTTGTGGCAGAGGCACTTCCACTGAGTGTTACGGTTACCCCTGCCATGAGAGAGCCGGTTGATGTGCGTATTTTACCTGAAATGGAGTATATGCCGCCTCCGCTGGAAATGGTCCCGGTGAAGTGCTGTCTTGTCGCATCTGCCCCGCTTATTGTTATTGACCTGCTTGCAGGAGTAAAGGCATAGCCTGTAAAGGACGGGGTGACGGTGTAAGCGCCGTTTGCCAGGCCGGTAAACCGGTATCTGCCGAGACTGTCTGTGGTGGTTGTGGCAGAAGCGTCACCGCTCAGTGTCATAGTGACTCCCTGCATGAGGACGAGGTCAGATGAGCGCACCTTGCCGGAGATGGAATAGGTTTGACTTTCCAGCGATGCCTGGAGATCAATGCGGGGTTTTGTAATGCCGTTTCTCGTATCTGTGACAGAAACCCCTGTGCCTGTCATTCGGGCAACTGTCTGGTCAACGGTATCGGACGGAAAAGCACCGGCTCCCCGAAGAACTGCGATAGCTCCTGCTATATGGGGTGTTGCCTGTGAAGTCCCTGCCATGGTAATGCCCGCTGCGTTAATGATGGCGCCCGGTGCAAGTATTGTGAGATAATAAGCGCTGTTGGAAAAACAGGTGATTTTATCTGCATATGTTGATAAATCGGTGCAGGAGGACCAGTAGAGAGCACCCATGTCTGAATCATACACCGCACCGACCGAGACAGCTCCGGGTACGCACGCCGGAGAAGAGATTCTGTTCGCATAGCCATTGTTTCCAGAGGCAATTGCTGAAAGAATCCCTGCTGAGCGGGCATTTGCAATCGGTGTAGCAAATGGGTCGTCTGTACAGGGAGAAGTATATGCCCCGCCCCCTAAACTCATATTTATGGCCTGAATAGTATAGGCAGACTTGTTTGCTATACACCAGTTGAGTGCATTGATGATATCAGCATCATAAGCATACCCGTCTGTCCTGAATACATCGAGCGCAGCTATGCGAGTATCGGGAGCTACACCCAGGACAATGCCTGCCACATTTGTCCCGTGACCGTCATCATCCAGGGAGCCGTCATCGGGAGCAAAGTCCCGGGCATACGTTACCTTGCAGCCTGCGGGTATGCCCGGCGCTGTGCAGGAGCCAAAAGCAGCCCGTGTGTAATCAACACCGGTGTCCAGAACAGCAACCGTTGTCCCTGTGCCGACTCTGCCGGATGAAGCGGCAAAAGGCTGATTTATCAAAGGAAGGCTCTGTGCCAGGAAATGGGTTCGGGCCATGTTTTGATAGACCCTCACGATATCTGACCGCTCAAGCAATTGAGCAAGTCCGGCCGGGGACTTTACCCTCATGAACACCATGGGAAGATGGCTGTAATCCCTGAGCACCTCAGCGTCTTCGTATGAGAATGAATCAATGGCTCTTTGTTTCAGTCTCTTGTAATGCATGGCTTTTTCGGCCACAATATAATCCGTATCATGTGATACTCCAAGCGCTGCCCGCAGTGTCCGGGCATCATTTTCAACGGCTGAGTCATCAAAAAGGACTATGAGATCCTGCGGCTGTCCCGTTTCTATTGAATCGATTACTTCCTGCGGTGATTTTTCAGCGCCGGGAATTTGACAGAATGCACCTGTCAGCGTAAAAGTCATGGAAAAAATGATAAGCAAACAGCACCCGAGGAGCATCGTTGTTTTTCTTTTAAGGATTTTACCTGCTGACATAGGTATCCTCCGTTTTTATTTTAACACTATTTACACTATTTACCCATAAATAAAGTTTAATCAGAGAATTCCCCGATGAAAATTCCTGTATTTCCCTCTGATGTTAAAGAAAAGTTTTTTTAGCTCGTGTTTTTCACATACATTTTATGACAGTGAAAAACACGTTTATGATAATATTTATCATCATAATTTTGTTATGAGCATGTCAGAGATACAAAACAGTCAACAGAGCACGTGCTCCTTAAATGCCCGTTTTGTCTTTTTATTGTGTGTCATGGCATGCCTTCTTTATCCCGCACGCTGCTTAGCCGGGGATATCCATCTGCCCTGGACAGGTCAGCAGAACTGTTATGGTATGAACTTCTCTGTAATTCCATGTATAAACACAGGACAGGACGCGGAGATGAAAGCAGGCGTCCAATGGCCTGAACCGAGATTCCGGGATAACAGAGACGGCACAATTACCGATTACCTCACAGGCCTTATGTGGACAAAAAATGCCGATATATTGAATGCTCCAGAAGTCTGGCATGAAGCGCTGCAACATATTTCGAACATGAATAAAGAGAAAGGAACGTTCGGCTACACTGACTGGAGGCTCCCGAATATCAATGAGCTGAGGAGTCTCGTTAACAACGGGCAGGAGAATAATTCATTGTGGCTTGTGAATCAGGGATTTCGTGATGTCAGGGAACTTTTTTACTGGTCATCAACGACATATGCAAAGGATACAGCATATGCATGGGTTCTCTTCATGGGAGGAGGCATTATCGGAGCAATGAATAAATACGGAGACGCTTTTGCCATTGCTGTTCGTGATGTTGAGGAAAAAGGATCAGTGACATTGCCCGCAACAGGACAGGATGCTTCTTATTTCAGAGAGGACGACGGTGACATAAAAAAAGGAGAGGCCTGGCCGTCGGGCAGATTTATTGTCAAGAAGAAATGTGTTTTGGATAAATTGACGGGTCTCTTATGGACAAGAGATGCCAATCTGTCCGGCAATCCGCTGACATGGCATGCAGCCTTAGATCATGTAAAAGAACTTCATGCGTGCGGCTACGAAGACTGGCGGCTTCCAAACATACATGAGTTAAGGAGCATCTTCCATTTCGGCATGCCGGATGTCCCTGAATGGCTCATGAGCCAGGGGTTTAAAAATGTGCAGAAAGGTTACTACTGGTCTTCTACAACGAGTGCCTCGAATCCCCCTTCTGCCAAAGTTGTTCATATGTCGCATTATGGGATGCGCTTTGGAGCAAAAAACGTGAAGAGCTATTTTTGGCCTGTTCGCGGTGGCGAGGGTTCCGGCAAGAAAGAGCCTGAGCGAAGGCAAATCCCTTTTACTCAGTGAATGACGAAAAGCCGATGTGCAGAAATGCAGGGTATATCTTGCCTGGAGAGATTTATAGGCACATATGAAAAAATAATGGTAAAATTATATACATGGAAACATGAAGGGACTTTCATAGAATGGCTCAAAGAAATTTTCCAAGAAACATCAATCTCCTGAACATACTGCTCATAGGCGCTATTCTCATATTTGCCAACTATACCATTTTGCCTCTCTTGAATATGAGTGTTCGTTTTATGCTGCCGACCGGCATGAAACATCATGTCCATAATGACGAAAAAGCAGCTGAGAGCATAGTCTCTACTCTTACTGATTATACGGTCATTGCAGATGAGAATCTCTTTCATCCTGAAAGGAAGATCCCTGTTGAGACGGCTGAAGAACAAGTTGTACCGAAACCGGAATTCATATTGCTCGGCACTGTCATAACAGGTGATACGAAACTTGCTTATCTCGAAAACCTGAAAGAGCCATATACCACGGAAGGGAGAGGACGACGGCAAAGGTCCTTGCGTATCGGAGACACCTTAAACAGCTACACGCTTGCCGAGGTCTATCCTGAAAAGGTGGTGATGGTAAGGGGAGCAGACCGGATTGAGGTAAGGCTAAACGATTCCCGTTCCAGAACACCAAGATCACGCGAAACGACTCAAGAGACGGAAAAGACTACTCCTCAGCCATCTCAAGCGAACGGCAGAATACGGAAAATACAAGGTGCAGGACATCCACCGGGAGTTGTTCATGGGGATCGTCCGCAGGATGTTCCGGAACCGGACAGCGTAACAACATCAAGGGCAAAGGAATCTTTTATTGAGATTTTTCGAAAAAAACAAGGGGAACAGGCACAGGGAAAACAATAGCGTCCGATAGAACTATCCTAAATAGCACTCCCTTATGTAACACCGTAACTTCCTGGAGTTTTCGTGCCTTTAACCCGAAAAATGCAATTGATTGTTGTTCCGGAGGCACAGTCGCCTTCAAAATCTTTTGATTTCAATCCCGACTTTTGTCGGGACAAAAGACTTTTTAGCCAACCATGTCTCCGATAAATGCATTTTTCGGGTTAACAAGTAACCGACAAAACCTGCAATGGAGGTATATTGTAGAGACAATATATCGCCCCGATTTATTCACACCGGGGCGATATATTCTTAATATGTGGGTCTATTCGTTTCTAAGGTGTTATGCAATTAGAGATAGATAACCCCATAGTAATACCAGTTCGAGCCATTATAGGAATAGTAGATGTCGAGTGTGTACGGCCACCACCACCAGTTAAAAACACCATAATAGTAGAGCCAGGGCATGCCATCAGGATCCATGATAATCTGCACGGCAGTTGAGTTAGAATTATTATAATACACCAACGTGTGATTCCATCCGTCCCAGCTATAGCGGTCATACGTATAAATGTCGTCGCCATTAAAAGGGAAAGCTGACCATACCCAGGCATGACTTGTACTCGCAAAGGCAAAAACACACGATACCACAACCAATAACAACAACGCTTTTTTCACGTTCCTCTCCTCCTTTGGGAAGTTATTAAGATATGATAGATTAATTGTATTTTAAAATCTCAATCCAAGTCAAGAGAACTTTATTCCTATTTATTCCAAAGAGAACGTGCTTTCAAAATGACATAGTGAATTCAGTATCTCATGCCCCGTTTCCAGTGCGCAGTCAGTTGTTTCTATGGCAATCGGCCTGTATGCCTCTCTGTCAAATACCCCTGCATAGATGATATACGTGCCGTTCAGGACATTAAGGTTTTGTACGGTGATACGAACCCGCTTCGTGCCATCAAAATGAATCGGGTGTTTCCCCTGCATTTTCGTCGTCATGAAAGATATCTGGAGCTGGTCGTGCCTGAACAGCCCCCAGCCCAGGTGCCCGTCAAACGGCTCAGTTACCGTTACCATAAACCCGATTTCGAGCGTTGTTCTGTCCCGCTGCTTTGTTGTCAGTTGTTTTATAAATAAGAAGGAACTCGTCTGTGTTGCATGCGTGACCTGTTCTGCCTTGGTTTGTTCGTATCCAATATAGGCATTCACAATGTCGTCCGTGTTTCCCATCATCCTGATTTTTCCGTGGTCGAGCCACATGGTTTTTTCACAAAAAGCCTTAATCTGATACATGTCATGGGAACAGAATAAGATCGTTTTGTTGCGTTTCCTGAATTCCGCCATTCTCTCGAGGCATTTTTTCTGGAAATACTGGTCACCGACAGAGAGAGCCTCGTCGATAATAAAGACATCGGGGTCAACCGAGGTTGCGACGGAAAAGGCCAGCCGGATATACATGCCCGAAGAATAGGTTTTAATCGGATAATTGATAAAATCGCCCAATTCAGAGAAGGCTATAATGTCCTGTATTTTCTCTTTCATGCGGGTGCTGTTGATACCAAGGAGAGACCCGTAGAAATAAATATTCTCTATTCCCGTAAATTCGGGATGGAACCCTGTGCCCAGTTCCAGGAGTGAGGAGACGAGACCGTTTATCTCAATAGTGCCGTGAGTGGGAGAGAGCGTCCGTGCGATTATTTTTAGCAGGGTGCTTTTCCCTGCGCCGTTATCACCTATGATCCCGAACGTGTCTCCTTTTTGCAGGGAAAAGGTTACCCCGTTGAGGGCAACCAGTTCCTTGTGAAACGGCCTATGGAATATAAACTCTTTCAGCCTTCCCACGGGCTTGCCATACAGTTTATAGATCTTTGTTACGTTATTTACCTTAACTGAACACATTTACAAGACATCCGCAAATCCATCCCTCAATTTCTTGAAAACAAACAGCCCGCCTATCAATGCTGTCAGGCAAAGGAAGACCATGACACCGATAAACTGAAACGGAGGGAGGTTTTTTAAAAGGATAACATGATGATATGACGATGCAAAATAGGTCATGGGGTTACAATAGAGGATTAATCTGAATTTTTCCGGTACAGCTTCGATACTGTAGAGAATGGGGGAGAGGAAAAACATTCCCATAAGAATTTGGCCGAGAATCTGCCCGATATCCCTGATATACGGCATAATGGCCGAAAGGAGCATGCCTGCCCCCACGGAGAAAACGAACTGGAGCAAAACAACGGGGATGACAAATATCATATAGGGACTCAAGGATGTTGTTATGCTGTAAAAGATGATGAATATAAGAAAGCCTACCATATTAAGAAGATAGCTCGATATGGTAACGGTTACCGGAAGAAGGATGATCGGGAAAGATATTTTTTTCACTATTTCTGCATTCTCTACGATGGCATTCGAAGCTCTGCTGAGTCCTTCGGAAAACGCGAGCCAGAAGAAGAACGATGATAGGAGAAAGAAGACATAGGGGGTCTGCGTGTTTGCGTAAGGGCGGGCTTTGAGAATCCCTGAGAAGACGAACCAGAAAAGGAGAATCTGGACTAACGGCATCAGGATTGTCCATGCAAGTCCCAGGCCCGAGCCGGCATATCGTGACTTGATGTCCTTTTTAAGAAAATACAAGAGGAGCTTGAATTTGTCTTTCATGACTGTACGAGGAGCGCCGCATTGGAATCAACTGTCCGGTCATGCACCATGATTTCCCCTGCCTTCTGTATCCAGTGTCTCGCTTTTGATAAATCGTCTTTTTGAGCATATAGTACGGCGATATTATTAGCGATCTCGAAGAAATTGCAATCATGTTCCCATAATAAAAAAAGTCTTTTGACCGCTTGATCTGCAGTAATGCCTTTATGTTTATAGGCCTCCAGCGTATGTATGAATTCCCTGTTCAGCAGCATGATGTCATATGGCTGTTTGATCTCGGGAGAGGCAGGTATAACCTGTCCGGTATTGAGGGGGCAGAGACATGCCCTCTCTTCCTGTCCAAGTATCTGAAGAAAAGAACAATTGCTGCACCCGTCCGGATAATCGCCTTTGTAGAGGCTGAGCCGTAATGCCCTGTAATGAGATCCGTTCCAGATAGCGTTCAGGGGGTCATACTGAACATTACCAATAAACAGCTTATCAATGAAGCAGCAGGCTCTCACTAATCCCCTGAAACCGATTATGATGTGTTCATCGACAACCCTGCAATTGAATGCACCGGGCGCCCTCTCCTTGAAATATATTTCTTTTAATCCTTCAGTCGGGGCAATAACCCTTGAGAAAGAGCCGGTATGAATTAATGTGATGCCTGCCCGTTGTGCAGCTTCAAGGGATCTTTCAAGATAATCATCAAAAAGCCCCCGGTGATTGCAGAGTGAATGCCGATCAAACTCTTCTTTTTTATAGAAGATCCTGTGGATAAGGGTTACCTGTTTTGCCCCGCATGTGGACGCCAACTGAATGACGAGGGGTAATTCATGAATATTTTCTTTCCACGCAACAAATGTAATGTTCAGGACAGGCCTGTCCGTATGCTGACTGCGCTTGCAATCCCTCAGGAAGAAGAGGTTTTCCTTCAGTGTTTCGAATCTCCCTCCCCGGCGGATGTGTTCATATGTTGCCTGTGTTCCACCATCTATCGATACAGACAGCTCAATATTTTTTCCGGTGATATGCTTTACCCGGGGTTTTGTTAGGAGGAGTCCGTTGGTGGAAAAACCGACGCTCTCTGCAATGTTGTTCTCGATGCAATAATTGAGCATGCGGTCCCAGTATTTTGCCAGGAGAGGCTCACCGGAGGCAAAGAGCGATAACGCCTTTATCTTCCCTACTTGGGATGTAACATGTGTGAATAACTCCCAGTCCATATGACCTTTTTCAAATTGGATATCGTCGAGAGATTGCGGGCACATGCGGCATTTTAGATTGCAGTGATTTGTAACGTCTAAAAAGACTGTCCGGGGATTTTCCCAGTAGAGCAGATTTTCGAACATCAGGAGATTCTTATACGATGACCGCATAGCACGTTTCTTAAACATATTCGTATGAAACACCGGGGGGTGATTTAGTGCCGTGTTTATGTATGCACCAGAGCTTAATCGGAATAAACTCAGGAAGTCCGAATATCCCTGCCCAGTAGCTGCCATCCTGAAGTCTCATCCATACCTCCTCTGGCATGGCAAAGGTGAAATTATTCATGAACGTCCCCGCAGCCGGGAAAAAATATTGATCCATTGAAAAAACAAACATCCCCTCCCCGCTCTGCGAACAAGCTTGTCCTGTGAAAAGTGGCGGGACGTCCGAGACAATCTCTGTATAATCAGATAATTTTTTCTGTACTGATGTCTCGAAACGATTCAAAAACGACAAGATAACGTGTGCCATTCGCGAATAATGCTTTTTTGCATAGATCTGTTTTGATTGCTCGAACAGCCTCAATGCCTCTCCGCCTAACTTCTTGGCGCTCTGGTTGTAAAAATGAACAATCTCAGAGCGGGGCACCATGTAGATGGTATATCCTGCATCCCTGATCCGTTTTATAAGGTCTGCATCCTCAAAATAGAGCGGGAATGCTTCGTCAAACATCCCTATGTCTAAAAATACCTGCCGCTTCATCATAATCGCTGCCCCGGGAAGCATGTCTATGGGAAGGGGCTTCTCCGTCCGCCAGTAATATAAGAGCTTCTGAAGATTTTTTCTGAGCAGCAATGCATAGAGCATGCCATTGCCTTTCAGCATATGGATGAAAGCATTCGGCATACTCGGTGCCTCTGAGGGAGAGAGGAGTAATTGTTTCGCAGTATCCCACCATACCCGGGGGCCGGCTGCGCCAACCGACGGGTCACGGGTTAAAAAGTCCAGAAGGACTTCTACAGATCCCTCAAGGACAATGGTATCGGGGTTGAGAAAGAAGAGGTGCTCCCCCTGTGCCTTTGCTGCGCCGATGTTACAGCCTGCTGCAAACCCCCTGTTCCGTTCAAGTGCAATAAGGGTAATATTTCGCAGCCCTGCAAGGATCTTCTTGTCCCTGTCGGAGGAATTGTTGTCAACAACAATGATTTCATGGGGTACCGCAGTGCTCCTGAGTGATTCAATAGACGCTTTCAGTAAGTGTGCGCTTTCATAGTTTACGTAGATAATTGAGACGTCCATTACTGTTTGGTGAATACCTTCTGATTTGTAAATTCCCTGACAAGAAAACCATTGCTGTCGACATATTCGCGCAAGACGGTATCAGTGGACCACGCATCACAACTCTTACAGAGGCGTATCTTGTGATAGAGACCCTCTCGATGGAGGTCTCTCATGTCTTGTAACGATTTTCCATACCAGACTGAATTGAGGCTGTCGGCAGTCACATTGCCCATTTTATGTTCGATAAAATTATCTTCACAACACAAGCCGACATCACCGTTCCAGGCAATGACCATCATCTTGTCCAGAAGAAAGCATGGTCTTCTCTCCTGACCTGTTTTGAGAAAGTGCTTTACTCCCAGAGGTCTGTATGCTGACAACATGACCTCATCTACGAGCGGCAACCATTTTTTCAAAAACGCTGGTTCCTGTGGTTCGACTCCTGGAAGGAGAACCATATTGAGCTTTATATATGGTCTTGTATTATTCCCTCGCTCGCGAATAAGATTTTCTATATTTGCTTCAATGGTTTTGAGGTTAGAACCGGCTCTGAAGTGTTCGACAACATCTGCATCTGTTCCGTCGAGGCTTATGGCTATCCAGTCTATACCGGCGCGGAGCAGCCTGACGGCCCTGTCTGTATTGAGGAGCATGCCATTTGTAAGAAAGCCGGCTGTTATATTCTGCTTGCTTTTCGCGTATTCAATGACAGAGCTTATGTGTGGATGGAGCAGTGCCTCTCCGCCGCCAAACGTATGGAGGTTGATGGGATGGTCCCAGAGAGCGATCTCATCGATGACCTTTTTCCAGAGCCGCTCGTCCATAAAACCCTCGGGTCTCGTTTGACGGACGTGCGGGCTATGAATATGGCACATAATGCATCTGAGGTTGCATTTATTGGTGAGTTCGAGAATGACCTCACGAGGAAGGCCAATAGCAACCGGTACGCTCTCTTTTGACGATAGAGATTCTTTTTTAAATAGTTTTTTTAAAACTCCCATTTCTCACGATAACCTATGACTTTTTTTCACACAGACAACCATGATTCCTTCCGCAGTATCTAACGGGGCGATCTTATCGATAAGGTAAGAGAAACATCCTATGACGCAGGTTGCCAAAACCTTTACAAAGAAATATTTACAGAAGATACTGTAAACGAGGACGACACTTCTCAAGAGGCGGGATTTTTCCTTATACTCGTTATCAAAGAGTGCGATAAAAGATTCAGGGTCCCATATGTAGCTGTAATATTTTTTTACCTGTACCGGCTTGAGGTCGACGGACAGGAACCTCTTGAGTACTACGGACGGGAGCTCAAGCCCGAAGTGACCTCCGCTCCCCTCGATAAAATATTTCTTGTATAAATCCTGATGTTTTTTTGCAAACCGCTTGATAAAGTTCTTGCTGTCTGTTTCGATAACGTGTGCACACATGCCGCCCTGCCTGAGCACTCTGCTCATCTCCCTGAAAAGTCCTTCCTTGTCCTCGAACGGGATATGCCCGATAAAATCGCTGCTTATGATACAGTCAAATTGTTCTGATTCAAAGGGAAGGCGGACAGCATTGCAGTTGACAGCCATGGCGTATGCTTTCACTGCGCCACCCTGTTTTAACGGACCGATGCAGGAGTCAACTCCGTAGACATTGCCGAAGCGGAGCAGTGCGGCGTTCCCCCCGCCGCACCCGAGGTCAAGGATGCTCGTGCCATGTTTTGGCCGGGATAAAATCCGCAAGAACCTTTTAAAAAAGCGTTCGCGCTGAAATTGCGTATAGAGAAGCTTCTCAAAAATGACGCGGTGTTTTTCTATGAAGGGGTTTGATCTTAACGGCTGACCGATATTGTCGAGGCGGTATTTCTTATAGGGGTCCTGGTACCAACCGGAATAAAATTCAGCTGTTTTCTGCTCTGATTCGGTTAAAAAAACGGGTATGCTCTCAACAAGGGGATATGTTTTCTTGCATGCAGGGCAGGTGAGAAATTTGCCGTTCCCGTCAAGGTTTGCATGACATGCCGGACAGACAAGACGAATGAAAGCTTGTTCGGATGCACATTCCATAGTCATTAATAATAAAAAATTAGCACGGTTATTTTCAATGCGCCCGGTAAAGTGTCCTGCTATGAACGGCTTTCTGCTCCTTCGTGTGACTGTTGTGTCTGCGTACGCTCTCATTATGAAGAATAGCCATGAAGCCGGACAATTTTGTTAATATATATACGGTTGCACTTGAGAATGAAGTTATACCAGCAACAAGTGCCTGATAATCGTACATGAAAGTGCTTTTATACTATCCACCCGTAACACCTCAGACTGCGTTTCCGACGTGGGAACCGTTGCAGCTCATTTTCCTTGCGCGGGAGTTACGACAACAAGATATCGAGGTCGAGATCCTCGATGGAAGGCTTTTTGAGGAGACTGAAAAGTATGAACAAATAAAACGAACGATTGCCGGGGGTGCAACGTGTATCGGCATTACTGCCCTCACGTGTTACCAGTTAATCGATGCACTCGATGTTGCCAGTTTTGTGAAAGAACAGTTCCCCGACCTGCCTGTCATCTTTGGCGGATGGCATGCGAGCATTTTCCCGGAAGAGACGCTGAGAGAAAAAGGGGTTGACATTGTCGTCCGGGGGCAGGGAGAGATAACATTCCCGGAGGTTCTCGAAAGAATACAGCACGGCAGTGATCTCACCGGCGTGCAGGGCGTTTCCTGGAAACAAAACGGCGCCATTGTTCACGAGGAAGACAGGCCGTTCGTGTCGCCGAATGAGCTTCCCCGGCTCGTCCCCTCTGATTTTCAGAGGCTTGACCTGAAGCATTACCAGCTAAACAGGGTATTCTTTTCAATGTCGAGTGTGGGATGTCCTTATTCGTGCAAGTACTGTTGCGTGAGTCTGACCTGCAAGAGGAAATGGCTGCCGCTCTCTGCGGATCGTGTGGTCGATGAGCTAAAGGCACTGCATGACGCATTTCATTTCAATGAAGTTGTTTTCTGGGATAATGTGTTTTTCACCAGCCGAAAGAGGGTAGAGGAAATATGCAGACGTATCATACATGAAAAGATACCCATATCTTGGTCAGCCCACGGGAGAATAAACGAGATTGTCAGATGGGATGACCGTTTCATTCGCCTGCTCAAGGATGGCGGATGCAAGTCGATTTTTATAGGCGCCGAGTCCGGCAGTCAGGATATGCTTGAAAGAATAGACAAAAAAATCAGGGACGTCGATATACTTCCCTCGTTCAGAAAGTTGAGAGGCCATGATATCGATGTTGCAGTAAACTGGATGGTCGGGCTCCCTCACGAAACATATGCCGATGTTGTCAAGACTATCCGGTGTATTAAGGAAGGGTTGGGCTATTATGATTACGACCTCGATAAATTCAGGGTTCATATCTACAGGTTTGTACCTTTTCCCGGGACCCCGATATTTAACGAACTGAAAAGGGAAGAGGCGGACAGATTTCCGAAGAGCGCTCGGGCATGGGGCACGTTTATCTACGAAAAGATAAGGGACGGGTTAGAGCCGTGGAATGAGGAGAACGGCCCGTCAAAGTTTGCTTCAACAACATTCTACCTCTGGAAGGCTTATCTTGAGAGGGAACAACCGAAGACCTTTCCGTCAAAGGCGCTCAAGAGAATCGCACAGATTCGCATACAGAATGGATTTTTAAGGGTGCCGGTTGAGTGGTGGTTATGGAAAAGACGGTTGAAGAACAGGTTATCGTAAAATTTCCGGCCTATGCATCCCCGTTCCTGAGTGACCTCTTCACAAAGGACCGGTACAGGCAGGAAAAGATCTCCAACTTCATTTTGAACATGAACGAAACACAGCTCAAGATGAGCAGACTGAACAGCTATCCGTACTACCTTGTCATAGATCCGACAAATATATGCATGCTGAAATGCCCGCTCTGTCCGACGTGGCAGGATCTCAAATCCAGGCCCAAGGGGAGGATGGATAAAGCGTTATTTACAAGCCTTCTCGACGAAGTCGGCAAATACCTGTTTGCTGTCAATCTCTGCAACTGGGGAGAACCGTTGCTCAATCCGGACGTGCCCTCGTTTGTCAGATACGCAAAGAAATACAATATTGTTGTCGGACTCAGTACAAATCTCAACTATCTCCCGAAAGAAACAGCAGGAGAGCTGATTGCTTCAGGGATTGACATTATCGTTATTTCACTGGACGGTGCAACGCAGGAAAGCTATGGCCGGTATCGCAGGGAGGGAAGTTTTTCAAAGGTCCTCGGACATGTTGAAATATTAAATTCTTACAGAAGGGCGAATAAAAAATTCCCTCTCCTCATATGGCAGTTCCTCGTCAATAAATACAATGAACATGAAATCGGGCAGGCGAGGAACATGGCTCAAAAAAACGGCCTCATGTTCCTGCCGTCGTCAATGAGGACGTCGATGGGGAAGGAACTCCTCCTCCCGCTCCATGAGCGTGTCAAGGAGATGAAAGACTGGCTTCCGGAGAATGCAGCTTATAATCGATATGCATATGATATCCGGCCTGAAACAAGAACGGCACAGGCAACCTGCCAATGGATCTGGAATACAGCAGTCGTAAACTGGGATGGCTCTGTCTCACCCTGTTGTGGTGTATACGAAAAAAAATGGGACTTTGCACGGTGCCATGACGACTCAAGAAAGCCGCGGGCATCGTTTCATGAAGCATGGAACAGCCCCCGGTACCGGCTCGCGCGGGCACTGGTAGCGGCGTATATAAGCGGGTCTCAAGACCTTGATGAACTCGTACGCCAGTCTGAACAGGAAGGGCTCATATGCTCCCGCTGCATAAAATACGGTTTTCTCGAGGACTGACCCGCGTATCATTCATAGCGAACTCTTTGGCATTGCCCGCGCATGCAGTCATCATGAAGCGTCATAGTCTCCCATTCTGTAAAAGTATCTGTTGTAGAATATATCAGGTGTTATGGCGCAGTCAGGCTTAACAGGCCTGAACGCAACAGGGATGCTGTCTTCGCAGGTATACGTATGGTAATCCATATGCACCCTCAAGTGATCTTCCGGATGAACCCATGCCCTGATGCCTTTAACATGGTTCATATGCTGTGCAAGGTATAATTCCAGTGATGATAACATATCCCCTGCATCTCCGGGATGTTTCGTGAAGAGCTCGAGTATATTGAACCAGTCTTCCTGTACGGTAAAGACGATATACCCCCTGATAAGCCTGAATCGAGAGAAAACGAACAGCCGATATTTCCGGGCAGGATATGAAACGTATCTCCATCGCATATACTGTTCGTCTTTAACGATCTGGAGTATTGTATGATTATGGTGATGGAGAAACGCATCGAGCTTCTTTCCTTTAAAATGCTCCCATCCTTCCTGAACCGTAAGCTTCGGTAACAGGCGGTCTCTCTGAAGGTTCTCTTTTCTGTATGAACGCACGAACCTGAACCCTTTCCCGCCAAGCCTCAAAGCCTGCAACCTTGCATGCCGCTCGGAAGGGAACCCGAAGGCGAAATCCATCGGGTTTTCCCGGTATAACAGCTCGCCGAGCTTTACAATGAGCGGGGCCTTGCTGATAAGGCGTCCCCGGTGCGCAGGATGGGTCATAACGTCACACAACTGATAGGCCCACATGCTTTTTCCATCGAAGGTGAACGGGAATCGTATCCCCCCGTAGAATGCCACAACATGATCGTTCTTCACTGCCACGTAACCTCTTGAACCCCATGGAGAATTCTGGTATTTCCACCTGAACCACGACTCTGGAGCGTGATGCTGAAAAGTCTGTTCGAAGAGGTCGAGAATTCCGCGGATATCGTTTTCTGAATACTCTCTGATATGATAATCCTGCATATTCAAATAGTATCAAACGGGAATGTCATGTATCCGTGAGCTGGCAGAGGGCAGAGATACAACCTGCAATCACGATGGGCTCCCGACATATTTCCCGGAGCATGTCTTGTTGATAGCTCTCCAGCAACCAGGACAAGAATCCTTTTCCACAAGCAGGGAGATAGCCGCCTCGCATCGCCCCTGTTTTAAAAAAAAGATTGCGCGACTTACTATATGAGGCAACATTTTCTGCGGAGCGTCTGTCTCCTTCTTTAGTCAACCCAAAAAATGCATTTATCAAGAGCACAGTTGACTGAAAAGTCTTTTATCCCGACATAAGTCGGGATTGAAATCAAAAGACTTAGAAAGCGACTGTGCTCCTGATTCAATAATCAATTGCATTTTTTGGGTCAAGTGGATATCATTATTGTCAAAATAATACCTTGCCGTTTTTGTTTCAGAGGCGTGTATCCCGGGATCGTTTTAAAAATGTTCCAAAAGATCGATATACATTATATCATGTGCCTTAAAAAATTAGGTTGTCCCCCTTGATAACCCAAGCCTGCCGATAGAAGGTGTCATTGCACGGTCGCATCGACGACGCAATCTCAATAGTCCGCACAGGCATTGCTTTACATCCTTTGGGTGTTCGACAAACAGGCGAGTGGTTTCTGAAGTCTATCGGCAAATGTGGGTTTCATACCCGGGGTTGACATTCGAACATTGTCATGAATTATAATACAAGGTCTTTCTTAAAAAGGAGATGGAGATTTACATAAAGGAGGTTATCATTATACGTATGAAAATATTCATCGGTGCTGTTCTTGCCTTGGCTGTTGGTTTTATGACGGGTGCGGTAATGCCTGACAGGGCTGTTTCTGCTGAAAAAGAAGACAGTCCCGTGCTGGCAGAGGTTGGGGGGGAGAAGATTACGCTTCATGAGCTGAAGGAGGCTGCATCGGGGATCTCTCACCGGGGATATACGGGGCTGAGCCTCGAGGAGAAGAAAGAAATTCTCGACAATATGATTGCGTACAAGCTGCTTTATCTCGAGGCAAAAAAGAGGAAATTAGATGATGATCCCGAAGTTCAGAAGGCATTTGAGAATGCAAAACAGGAGATCATGTCCCGTTATTTAACAAAGATCGAGATTCTCCCCAAGGTCGAGGTGACTGATGAGGAGATTGAACAATATTACAACGAGAATATGGCTTCTTTTAACCCGAAGCGGGCATGGATAACGTTTTTCCATCTTCTCACGCAAGATATGAGCGGTGAGACGAGAAAGGAAGAAGCAAAAAAAGTAGCAGATGGCATCCTGGAGAGATTAAAAAAGGGGGAGACTTTTGAAGAGGTCCACACTTCCTTCAAGGATGATGCCGTATGGGCGGAGTCTCTTTCAAGTCCCAATGAGGGTGATGTCATGGAAGGGAAGTTTTACACAGGCACTGCGTTTGATGACGTTGTCTTCAACCTCGGGAAAGGCGAATTCGGCATGGTTGATCTCGCAGACCGTTTCCTCATTGTCAGGCTTGATGAACTCACGATCCCGGAACCACCACCATTGAAGCACGTATCTGCCGCTATCGGGGGCAATCTCAAGCAAAAGCGATGGGAAAAGTATTTCTCCGAATACATAGAGGAATTAAAGAAGAGCATACCGGTCAAAAAGAATGAAGATTTGATCAAATGAGATTTTCCTTACTGCTCCTCGTATGCATGTGGCTTGTCTGTCTGTCCGGATGTAACGGCAATTCTCATTCGGGTTCTCCATCCGTACCATTACTAAAGGGTGAGCCTCCGTATAGTCTCATAACGGTCAATCCGTTGCCGTTCAAGGTCGTGCATGGGGACTTTGATCATGATACGAGGCAGGACATGGCTGTTGTCTCCAAAGGCTATCTCCTACAGGTAATCATGAATAACGAGAGCGGTTCTTTTTCCGACCGCCTTTCTTTTGAGGCATATGTAAACAGTACTTCAGCAGCAGTCGCTGACTTCAATGGGGACGGAAATGATGATATTATCATGTTGACCGAGACCCTGTGCGGTCCGCTTTTCCTCGGTGACGGGAAGGGCAGTTTTACCCGTCATGATTTGAGCCTCCCCAGTGCAGGCAGGGGATTGTATATCGATTCCACTGACCTTAATAATGACGGCCTGCCGGACCTGATTGCTGCAGGTCTAGGGGGTGTTTCCCTGTATATAAACAGGGGTGACCTGCAGTTTGAGCATATCCCCATGCCGCTTGGAAGACAGTTTCATTCGCGGTATATCACTGCAGCAGACCTGAGTGGCAATGGTTACCGCGATATAATTTTCACCGATTATGCCCAGGGCAGACTGTATGTCGTATGGAATGATCATGGCCGTTTCAGCTCTCCCCAGGTGGTTTTGGAGAAGCAGGGCGATACATTCAGTTCAGCCCTCCCCCTGACCGTTGATAATCAACTGTATATCGTCGTTTCCCTTGAGCATTCAGGCACCCTCCTCTTCCTGGATGCTGCATTCAGCGAAAAAAGACTTCTTCCCGTTGCGCCGAAGCCTTATTCCCTCAGCGCTTCAGACATGAACGGAGATGCCTTTGATGACCTCATTATCACGCATGCGCCGTCTGAAGAGTCACAGGGGAAGATCACGATCCTCTTTGGGCCATTGTTTGAGCAGATGCAGGAATTTTCCGTAGATGGGCTCTTGTATTCTTCAACCTCCTTTGACTGGAATATGGACGGCATGCCTGATCTGTTCGTGCCGAATTATACGGGCTCCGCTATCGTTTACCTCCCGTCGCCATTTTAGACATATCAGCACGGATTATTCATAAAATCTGGAATAGCGGGCAGATGCACTATCATCGCTCATTCTCGTCCCCATGAATCGGGACTGCTATGGCTTTTGCCTCATTATTATTTCAGAATATATTTGAGTGCCGGCAAAAGAATCCGCTCCACTACTCTCTCCCCGGGTCATTGTTCTTGGTTATAGTGTCCTTGTCCTGCACGAGAAAAATAAAAGCCCTCCCTGGAAAGGGAGGGCTTGAGAGCGTGATTAACGCAGAACTTAGAAGCCGACGTATTCGATCTGGTTTGTTAGTCCGCCGAGCGGACCGGCAATGAATCCGAGGTCATTGACGTTAACTGCCTGCACGTTTTTGATCAGAGGATACATGTCAGCCTCTGCTCCGGCAATGGTCGTGTAGACCAGTCCGAAGAGCGGTGTGTAAATAGTGGTCATGGCTATCCGGCCCTCACCGGCTGGTATACCGCCGTGCCCGATTGATACATTGCCCGGTCTTGGCGGGTTTGTCGCTGAGAGGAACGGGCTGTATGCTACCTCGGGCGGATTAACAGGAGTGACTGAAACAGGGATCTCTGCATCGTCATATGCAGAAACGGTCATACTCCTCGTATCAGCAATGCCCCGTGCAGGATTGAGCGCGTGGGCATTGGACGCAGGAGCTACCGTGATGAGGGTTGTGTCTGTCACGCCCGGCGTAACATTATATCTTCCCCAGTATACGCCGTCTGCTGAGCCGAGAGCATTTCTTCTTGCTCCCCTTGCACAGACAGCAGCATCAAGGGCTATGCCTCGTGGCGCGCCAACATGGTCTGTTATGTAAAGTTCGGGTGCATGGATGTCGATGCCGTTAAAGTCAAGAAGGGCAACAGCGCCGCCATCGAAGATCCCATTGTTGTTCCAGTCCACGGTGTTGGCACCACAGAGGGCGTCAGGGCCCCAGGTAGCAACCCATCCGCAGCCAAAAGCTGTCTGGGCTGGTGCACTTGGGGCGTTTTCAGCCTGAAGGAGATTACAGTTCAGAAAGCCCTGGAGCATTTCGCCGTTGAGCGCAAATGCATAGCCGGGTCCCAGGAAGGCGGTCCTGATGAATATCAGGTCAGGAAGCACTACTGTTGTGTTGGCCATTTCGAGGTCATTTCTTGCGTCACCGTCGCCATTGCCAGCCGGAGGCTGGATAAGGGGGGCAGGGGCATATAATGTCGGCCAGAGGTTTGCCGGAATAAGAGCATCTAACCTCGTAATGGCAACTGTTCCATAGCCGTACTGGAGGGCGCCGGGGTTTCCGATTGCCGGGTTGTGTGCCACAGGAATCGCTGCCCAGCTTGCTGTGCAGTTTCCGATTCCGCTGACAGGGTTGAGATAGTAGGGTGTCCCGTCGCTGGTGATTGCGATAGCATCTCCTCCAGCGTCATTGGTTATTGCAAAGCCGTAGTTATCCCTCTGGGAAAGCGGGCAGCTCCAGTCGAATACGTGGTTGCTGTCCCTGTCGTACAGAGTAATGTGAATGACACATGATGTTGATGTGGCTGCACCGGCGGTATCAGCGACGTCAGCGACACTCTGCACGTTTACCAATGTATAGTCGCCTGTGGCGCTTGCCTGCCACATGAATACACCGGCGCCGCCTGGCAGATTGTCAAAAGCTGCGGTAGCTGCAAGTGCTGTCCCTGAATACAGGAAAAGCATGATAAGAAAACTTGCTACAATAAATTTTTTCACCTCTAATCCTCCTTTCAATCAGTTGCATTATGCGCATGTTATATATGGTAATTGCAAATAACCTCCTCATCACCTCCTTAATTATTCATAATATATTGCAATTATTAATGATGAAATCACTTCTGTAAAGTCTAATCAAAGACACTGTCTTTGTCAAGCATAAAATAGGATGTCATAAAATAGGATGACAGTTTCCTGCAGAATAGGAATGATATAAAACCGCAGAGAAACAGGCGCCCTGTGTCGCACAGCAGGGACTGCCTATAATGTCCGATTACATCTCATGCAGGGATATACGATTTGCTGAAAGCAAGACGCCCGGTTCCTGATGAAGACGATAGATAAATGCCGTCCCTGTTTCCACAGGGTTAGTGGATGCCTGCCGGGTCAGCAAGCAGGTGATACCATATGCCATCTATATTCTGCCAGAGATCTGTCAGTTCTATTTCGTAGAAATCCCTTGCCTGGAACGGAAGGTTTTTCGGACTGTGCTTCACGACTATCCTCACCGGGGTAGAACCATCGGGTCCCGTTCCCTCATCCCCGATCCCTTTTATCCGGAAGCCTTTTATTGTTATATCTCTTGAAAACCCTCTCATGTATGCATCCCGTATCTCCTGACTGTCTCTCAGGGAAACCCGTTCGTACTCAAATGACCGCACCTTGTCTCCGGAAACTCTCAAATTCCAGTAACCTGCAACAGCCTCCTCAAGACTTTGGCGGGAAGGCCGTGTGCCTTTTGTCGCTGGAGCGCATCCGCTGCTGATAAGAGTCAATATGAGGAACATAAGCAGCAGGGCGGGAGTTGCTTTTATACATCCCGTGTGTTTCATGGCCTGGTTCGAAAAGCCTCCTTTCTTTTTGGTTCCGGGAATGTTGAGATAAGAAAGAACACAGAAAAAAATGCCCTCCCCTTGTTTGTGGGAGGGCATTTTCGCTAACAGTAATTATCAGAATCCAATGTATTCGATGTTGTTGATACCAGCACCGTCAGCTATCACACCGCCGATTGTGCCGAGGTCGAGGACGTTGACTGCCTGCACGTTCTTGACCAGAGGATACATATCAGCCTCTGCACCGGCAATGGTCGTGTAGACCAGTCCGAAGAGCGGTGTATAGATGCTTGTTGCCTGAATCCGTGCCTCACCAGCGGGGATACCGGCATGGCCGATTGATACATTGCCCGGTCTTGGCGGGTTTGTCGGTGAGAGGAACGGGCTGTATGCTACCTCGGGCGGAGCAATAGGAGTAACTGAAACAGGGATCTCTGCATCGTCATATGCTGAAACGATCAGGTTCCGCGTGTCAGCTATGTTTACTGCAGGGTTGAGAGCATGCGCGTTGGATGCAGGGGCTACAGTGATAAGAGTTGTGTCTGTCACGCCCGGCGTAACATTATATCTGCCCCAGTATATGCCGTCTGATGAACCGAGTGCGTTCCTTCTCTGGCCTCTGGCGCATGCGGCACCGCCTGCGCTCTCAAGTGCGACTCCAAGTGCGCCGGCAACACGGTTGTTTGTGACATAGAGTTCCAGGGCATGAATGTCGATGCCGTTAAAGTCAGGGAGAATTGCGGCGGCAATACTGAAGACCCCGCTATTATCCCAGTCTACAGTAGCTGCTGCACACAACGTGTCAACACCCTGAATACCGACCCATCCGCAGCCGGCTGCATTTGTTGCGGAAACACTGGCAGCATTTTCAGCCTGTATACGTGAGCAGTTCATGAAACCCTGGAGCATTTCGCCGTTGAGCGCAAATGCATAGCCGGGACCCAAAAATGCCGTCCTGATGAATATCAGGTCGGGGAGGACAACTGTCGTGCCACCCATTTCAAGATCATTTCTTGCATCGCCGTTACCATCGCCTGCCGGCGGAAGGACAACACCGTTTGGATTGTACAATGTCCGCCAGAGGTTTATCGGAGCAATAGCATCTAACCTCGTAATGGCAACTGTTCCGTAACCATACTGTAATGCCCCGGGGAGTCCGATCGCCGGGTTGTGTGCCACGGGAATTGCTGTCCAGCTTGCTGTGCAGTTTCCGATACCGCCTACAGGTCCGGGATAAAATGGTGTCCCGTCGCTGGTGATCGCGATAGCATCTCCTCCTGCATCATTGGTAATTGCAAAGCCGTAGTTATCCCTCTGGGAAAGCGGGCAGCTCCAGTCGAATACGTGGTTGCTGTCCCTGTCGTAAAGGGTGATGTGGATAACCAGTGCCGTGGAAGTTGCAGCACCGAAGGTATCAGCGACGTCAGCGACGTTCTGCACGTTGACGAGTGTGTAATCGCCGGTAGCGCTTGCCTGCCACATGAAGACGCCGGCGCCGCCAGGGATGTTGTTAAGGGCTCCTGTTGCGGCTATGGCGCTGCCAAAGCCTAACAACAATACACTGAGCATAACTGCTAAAATCAGCTTTTTCACTTTCTAAGACCTCCTTCTTTGTTTAAATTAAAAACTTTTAGCCAAGGGCTAAGACCAATAAGACAGATTTACGAAACCTTATTGTACTTTGTTGCCGTTGCCTATCACCTCCTTCACTTCCGGAATATCTTCACAAACTTAAAAGGCTATCAATGATAGCTTATTCCTAAATAGTGTGCGAATATAGCTCTTTATTTCGCTCAATTTTATATAAAGGAAATTTCTTTGTCAAGTACTTTTTTAGAATCATCCTCATTCTATCGGTAACAACGATAAAGTATATACGCAATGCTCTTCTGCTGTCAAGTTTTTTAAAAAAATGCATGATTTCATAGTTGCAAGAAACAGGCATTGCAAGAAACAGGCCAGGTGGTTTATACGGGAATCCCTTCATGTTACGGGTTCCCTGCCCTGACATGTGTGTGATTTGTAAAACACGTTGTGTGCTTTTTTGCAATAGCTGCTGAAAGCGCGGAAACAATACATTTTATATATAGAGCTATGGATGTCGTGTCCTGTTTGACCATTGTCTTTCATTTCGGTGCGGACGCGCTGCCTGACGGATTGGTTCCCCCTGCGAAATACTCTCATTGGCAGCGCGACTTTTGCTCAGTCTTTTTTATGCAGAGATTTTCTGTAGCCTGTCCAGTCTGCGATGTCTTCAGCGCTCCAGGTGTCCTCCATGTGCCAGAATGCCTCGACAAGATCCGGTCCCTTGACCGTCAATGCCCTGAAAGAATTCAGTGCAGTGATGTACCTGAGATAGGCGCTGATTTTCAGTTGCGATTTGTATTTTTTCATTGCACGTTTCTTGACCGGATACGCTGGCGTGACGTCAACGAGCATGTTCGGTCTGAGCGGAGTCGTTACTTCATAAAATACAATCCTCAGCGGAACCACCCCCTCCCCAACCTTCCCCCCTCGAGGGGGAGGGTTGGGTGGGGGGGCATCATGAATTAATGCACTTGTGTTAGTTCTCATAATTGTTTTTTGTAATTCCATTGCCAGAGCTGCTGTTGTCCTGTGGTCGGGATTCAGCTCGATGATTGAAGGGCTGTAAATCGTGTCGGGTTTGTATGTTTCAACGATACGCAAAAGCCTTTCAAAGACATTGTCGAAGTGTTTATCGGTTTCCCTGTCAGGGAATCTGAAGAATTCATAATCTGACACCCCTAAAACGCCGAGCGCCTTCACGGCCTCTTTCTCTCTCAGCAAAGCGTACTCTGTCATATGAGGCCCGCCCGATAATCCCCCCTCACCCTTACCCTCTCCCGCAAAGGGAGAGGGGATTGTTGATGAGCCTTTCCTTGTCGGCCATGGTCTCGCCTCTCTTGACAGCAATCTCTCCTCAGTTTTCCCTCCCTCGACGGGAGGGATTAAGTGAGGGTGGTAATGTTGATGATTCTTTGTTGTGTATGATTTGGGATCAGACGGGTCCGCCTTGTCCCCGCTCGTAAGAAAGATAACCTTTACCGGTGTCTTTCCGAGAAGAAGGAGCCGTATGGTCCCGCCGCAGCCGAGGGTCTCGTCATCGGGATGGGGCGCAAGGACGAGAACCCTGTTCCCTTGTGGGGGAGAGACAGTGAAAGGGACAAGGTCAGATTCCGGCATCATGCACCGTGCGCTTGTCATGCGTCATATAGAGTGCCGGGATGCAAACCATATTTCATGTCGGATAAGCAGTCTTTATTTCCTCTTGCTAATTGGGGAATTTTTCCTGTAAAAGCTCCTCTAAGGTGAGTTTCTCGGCTTTTTTGTATTTGTTAACATATGACTCAGTTGCTTGTCCGGCTTCATCAAGTGTCGTGACTACATGCGGCGTCAGGAGGATGACGAGCTCAACCCTGTCTGTTTTTTTCGATGTGGTACCGAAAAGATACCCGAGGAGCGGTATGTCTTTGAGGAGCGGTATGCCGCTTCTTGACTTTGTCGTGTCCTCCCGGATGAGTCCGCCGATTATAATGGTCTGTTTGTTTTTTGCAACAAGGAAGGTTGTGGCCTCTATTTTATTGATAACCGGATTGGAAGTGCCTGATGAAATGTCTTCCAGGGGGGTAGCTGAAGAAGAGACCTCCTGGGTTATCTCGAGAGAGACGACGCCGCTCTCGTTGATCTGCGGTTTCACCTTGAGGATGATTCCTATATCCTTATATTGAAATGTCCGCTGTATGTTCGTTGTGCCGGTCACGTTTGTCTCAGAAGTTGGTATCGGTATCTGCTGCCCTACCTGAAAGCTTGCCTCGCGGTTGTCTGCGATGAGGATATGCGGTGAGGCGATAACCTCTGCCTTCCCCTCTGTTGCAAGGGCCTCAAGGTAGGTGCGGACAATGTTTGTGGGATCAGTGCCGATCAGGGTAAAACCTGCTGTTGATAACAGTTTGGCCGGATCAGTAATCAGTGTGGCAGGACTCTGCGATATTTCGCCCGTGAGATCAACGCCCCAGCGTTCATACTTGATATCGGTTCTTAATGCCCATGCAAATCCAAACTGAAGGCTGTCAGAGAGGTCCACACGGGCTATAAGCCCCTCGATCAGGACCTGGCGCGGAATGGTATCGAGCTTCCTGATCGTTTCCTCGATAAAGTCGTAATCCGAAGGTGTAGCGAGGATTATGAGCGCGTTTGCTACCTCATCGGCAAATATCCTTGTGTCGGCTGAGACCAGAAATCCCGTCCCGGATGCAACCGATGAAGCGCCAGCCTTCGGAGCAGCAGACGGCGAAGGAGACGATGGAGAGGAAGCGGCAGACGGGGTTGTTGAAGACAGCGACGCTTTTACCGGAGATGCTGCGGATGTTGCGGATGCTGCTGATGTGCTTCCGGAAAAGATGGACTGGAGGAGTGAGGCAATGTGATCCGCCTTGCTGTTCTGGAGGGGGTAAACATAAATCTTCGGTCTCGCTGTCATGAACATGTCATCGAATACCCCGATCCATTTCCTTATGTAATCCAACTGCTCTTTCGAGGATGCGACGACAAGGAGGGCATTCAGACGGTAGACGGGCAGTACCCTTACCGTTCCGCCCTTGATATTCAGTCCGAGTGCATTTTCAATATCGAGCATGGATTCCTTGAGGTCGACATGCTTGAAGGTGAAGAGCTCTATGGCAACTTCTTCGGGGTATCTCCCTATCTGGGCATGGACGAGCTCTTTCGAGACCTTGTCCAACGGGACGATATTGTAGAGTCCCTTTTCCTCAACAAAACCGATGCCGTTCAGGCGCATGATAATCTCCATAATCGGGAGCACCTCTTCCTTCGGTATGGGGGTGACCGTCCTGAAATTGACCCTTCCTTTCACCTGCGGGTCAACGATGTAATTTTCCTTGAGCACATCGCCGAAGACTGTCTGTATGACCTCGAAAACATCCGCGTCATCAAAAAAGAAACTCACGGTGCCGGGGGCAACGGCAGCGCGGGGGGCAGGGACAGGTGGAGGCGGCGGGGTGACCTGTTCCTCAGCTGTTTCTTCAGGCAGAGCCTCTTCCGTCTCTGGCTGCGCAGCTCCTGGAGTTGTTGTTCCGGCGGCTTCCGGCAGTCCCTGAAACTCACGCTCTCTCCCGGTGCGTTGTTCTTCCATGGCTTTTTTGATCCGTTCACGTCTTTCTTCAATAAATCTTTCACGGTCCTTTTCGGTCAGGGTCTCCTGCTCCATTACCGGCTGAGACCCGGGCGGGGTCGTTTGCGCAGCATCGTCAACGGCGAGTGCAGAGGGAATGAAATAGAACAGGGAAACGAGGATAATTATTATTAAAAATGACATTTTGATTTTCAACTGGAGATTCCTCATTTCATGCGAATTATTGAATAGTTACTATGTAACAATAATTTATTCTCCCTGCGTTGTCAAGATATTACTATCATAATCTAATAGTCGTGAGGATAAACACAGGAGTGACAGGAATAGTTTCATTCCTTACGACATCACCGCGCCTCCGATAAATGCATTTTTCGGGTTGACGGGAGTGCCTCTCTGCTTCCCCTTCCCTTGACGGGGGGGGTTAGGGGAGGGTGACTGTTTGTTAATTGTTTTCCACACAGTTACCGGAAGAACCAAAAAAGAAATTGATTATTGAACCGGTGGCCTGGGACTCGTTTCCGGATGTTTCAGACGGAAGAGCTTCCCGTGATTGTCCTCTGCTATCAGGGCGAAATAATCGGGAAAAGAGCTGTCAAAATCCATTGTGGCCATTTCTTCTTTGTTCATCAAAAAAAGCTGGATACCCATGGAGCTCAGTGCTGCATGCAATTTCTCGCTATGAGGAATGAGTTTTAGAACGGTGGAATACCGTGCAGGCCCAAAATGGTCGCCGATCATTTTGCCTTCGGCAAAATAGAATGAGTCCTCAAACCCTATTTGATAAATATTGAGGGACGGTGTCTTGTTTGCGACCTGCAGGAGATTGAAAGCCCGTACGTTTTTTCTGAGATAGTCATCCCGCATCTGTTGCGTCACCGGGAGGGGGGTCTGTAACGTGCCTCTGACGATTTCACTATTTAAATAATTTTCATGCGGGACTCCAAACAGTTTGATTTTTTCAGGAGCCCTGAATCTGTGTATGGTCCCTTTCATGTGCTCTATGGTTTTCATACCAACAAACGACGGTGAGATGATGAGGACAACTGCCGCTATGTTCATGATAATGCACGAGAGGCGCTTTAAAAGGGGATCTCCGGAAAGAACCGATCGGAGTTTTTCCCGTGCGGCGCTGTATATGCGGACGAGAACAAAAGCAGCAAGCAGGGCCATCATGGGGAAGACGGGGAGCAGATACCGCAGTATCTGTGACGTGAAGAACCAGATGAGGATATTGACGAGGACAAAAATGCAGAGCGCCCTTTGATACCCCGTGCATTTCATAAAAAGAAGCGGTGCACCGAATGCAGCAATCATTCCCGGTGCGAGAGCGCCTTCCATAAAGTTTGCGCGGACAAGGACTAAATTCACGGGGAGCTTGAGAAGTGAGCTCAGATTCCGTGGGGTGCCGTATGTCTTGTAGAGGTTTTGAGATTGAGTGATGAGATCTTTTTCATTCCACAGCCAGTATCCAAAAACTTCCCCTCCGAAGGGAGAAAAGGGATCGCCGGAGATTACGTAATTTCTGATGTACCAGGGTGCTCCAAAGACAAGTGCGGGGAGGAGGAATTTTACGATGCGGGGAATGTTCCTGCTCTCGTATCCTATCCAGAGGACATACAGCGGGATGAACATGAGGCCGCTGTATTTGGAGCCCGCTGCAATACCGGTTGCAAAACCTGCAAGATAAAGCCAATGGTCCTGTTTCGTGACAGACCACATGCTGAGACAGTAGAAGCCGAGGAAAACAAACAGTGTCAGGCCGAGGTCGATGTACGCCGTTTTCATGAGGAGAAGCACAAGGGGGCTCGAAAGGAAGAGAAAAGCTGCCAGAATCCCGGTTTTTTTATCTGATGTGACAGTCCCCAGATTGTATATGCCGACAGCGGTAAGCGCCGCGGTCGAAGCATGGATCAGGTGTGCCACAATATCGTCGGATAAAAGCAGGGCAAAGGCATAGAGAAGGTCAAAGTTGTGGGCGTAGAGGGGGTATCTGAGGAAAGGATTAACAGCAAGACCGTGATGGTCAGCATAGAATTTTGCATAGGGAAGGTGATAGGAGATCTCGTCCCATTTTACCGGGGGATAGAGCGGCAAGAGAAAAAGGGGTGAGAGGAGCGCCCCGGCCGGTATGACCAGGTACCAGTTTTTTTTGAGCAAGGAAGCGAATTTTCCGGCACCCCGGCGTATCTCTATGAAAAAAGGAGCATAATCTTTTTTCAGCGCATAGAAAAAGAGTAACAGGATAATCATTGAAGATAAAAAAATTACCGTGAATATTTTTAAAAGAGCTGATAGAAACAGAAGGAGAATAATTGCCCCGATCCCGAAAGACGTGTACAGGAATGTCCTGCTTATGCCCCCGGTCAACATGAATGGCCGCACAAGCCTTTCCCCGGTAAGGGAGGCAAGGAACAGAAAGGAGAGGATGACAAGGTAGTGCCAGGCAATGAACAGGACAGAGGCATGCCACTCCATATTCAGATTTTGCTCTTAAAGACAAATTTATTGAGGATTACGAAATTAAAGACAAACATGGTAAATTCAGCAACAGGTTTTGCAATAGCCCTGGGAAATCCAGCGAGGTCGACAAGGCAATAGAGCAGCAAGGCTGTTGATAAAAGAGAGAAAACAACAGCAGTACTATATCGAATTGCTTCCTGAAGTTTCTTTGATTTTGATTTTGATTTAAAAACCATATGTTTGTTTGCAAGAAAGTTAAACATACCACTACAGGTCCTGGAGATGATATGCGCAAAGAGATAATAGACACCGAGAAGGTAACTCAGAGCCATGAAGACAGAGTAGTCGAGAAGGAAAGAGGCAAACGCTACTCCAGTATATTTGGAAAACGGCACAAGGACACGGAGTGAGTCCTGAAAAGGGCGGAATTTTGAGCCTTTATTCTTGTCATAATAGATCGTTTCAATGGTTACCATGCCAATGTTCCTGTTTGACTCAACCGCATAAATGAGCATTTTCATTTCAGTCTCAAATCTGCCCGGCGTGATGGATGCGATAATGTCTTCTGCAAACCCGGAAGAAAGAACACGGAATCCGGATTGTGTATCATCGAGAGACTTTTTGAAGAGAGCGTTAAATAAGCGGGCAGTGAAAACATTCCCGATCTTGCTGCGGAGCGGCATGTCTGTTATCGCTTTTCGTGTGCCGATTACAAGATCATAAGGACGTTGAGCTGTTGAGATCAGGTGCTTGAATTTCCTGATTTCATTCGGATCGTGTTGTCCGTCGCTATCAATGGTAATTATATAATCCGGGTTATATTTGAGTGCTTCGCGCAATCCCGCAATGAGAGCATGTCCTTTGCCTCTATTTGCTGGAAAAGTAAGAAGACGGACGTTTTGCAGAAGATTGCATTGCCCGAGATAATTCTTGTTTTCCCTGTCCGACCCGTCATCAACCACAATAACAACATCAGCATGTTTACTCACCTCAGAGACGATGCCGGTGACAATTTCCCCGGGATTATACGCAGGAATAACGGATGCAACGGTATAATGCTTTTCAGAAGAGTTCGTATCCCCTCTCATTTCCGGATTAATCAAATCTTCTGCAATGCCCCGGGTGGGCTGTCTATTGAAAATATGGCGAACTCCTTACATGGTTTAGCGTGGTTAACTCATTGTATACCTCGACCAGTTTCTGCTTCAGATCTTCGAGAGGCAGTTTCCCTATACCGTTTTCCTTCCATGCATATTCGTCATAGATAATAAGGTCGTTTTCGGCATAAAAGGAGGCGATGGCACGGAGCATGCCGTCCGGGTTGTATCTATCCTCTAAGTATTTCTTTTTCATGCTGAATTTATCCCGGAACATGAAATGGTTATGCAGGACGAGCGCGCCGGGTGCATTCACGAGCCGGTATCCCTTTTTGCGCAGTGCGAATGATACCCCTGCATCCTCAAAGAGATTTTGGTACCCCCTGTGCAGATATGCTGAGGGGTTAGTCTTAAACAGTGTTGCCCCGATAGGGACCCATTCGCAGTCTCTGAACTGTGCAGTTGAGGGATCAAATCGTGATTTCCCCATATCGTAGCGGATGAGTTCGATTAACTTTTCACCGATACTTCTTATGCCGCCGCCGGAGAACTGTAGTTTGTTATTCGGGAAGAAAACACGTGGTACGACAGCTCCGATGTCAGGACTTACTTCACCCCGAACGAGTAATTCCTCGATCCATCCCGGCTGTGCAACCTCGTCATTGTCAAAGACGATGAAGTAATCACCCTTTGCATGCTTCAGTGCCTGACTGCGTCCTTCGGCCGGCCCGAGGTTGGTCTTGCTGAAGAGTATTTTGACGAAAGGAAACTCAGGGGCAATTCTCGTTTTTAAAAAAGAAACAGTTTCGTTATCAGATCCGTTATCAAACAGGATGAGCTCAAAAGGAATTCGCACCGTCTCGGCAATGCTTTTGATCGCCTCGTACGTTTGTTCGTATTTACCGTACGACAGCATGATGATGCTGACCATCTTGCTGAATATTCCTTCCGAGACGTGCTTCCTTAAACGGGCCTCATTCTGGATGAGGGATGTATTGAGAAGCTGGTTTTCCATGTTTTTTGCAGATTCCTGATCTTCGTGGATTCTGTGGAAGTAGAGAAACTCAGGTGCAAACACAAAGGATGTTGACGGATAGTGAAAAGCGATTCTCATGAGCATGTCATAGTCCTGGGCGGTGTCGAATCTCGGATCAAAAAGGCCGACGCGGGCAAATGCATCTCTCCTGATGAGCTTGAAATGTGTTGCGTACATTCTCTCCAGGTTTTCGTTGAAATAGTCTGTTCTTGGCAGGTGCTCAAATGATATGCGCTGGATCACTCTGTCATGCTTGTCGATGTTCGTGCGGGCGGTATGGAGGTATATTGTTGATTTCTTCCAATATTTCAATGCACGTGAAACTGCATTCTGGGCCAGATAATCATCACAGTCGAGAAAGGTAACTATCTCACCCGATGAATGGATGATTGCCTTGTTCTGTGTCTCTGAAATACCCATGTTATTTTCATTGGTGAAAAGCTTGACGCGTGCATCATGTTTATATTTTGCAAGAAGTCTCTTGACCCTCGGATCCGTCGAAGCATCATCGACAATAACGATCTCAAGATTTTGATAGTCCTGGTTGACCGAACTCCTGATACAGGCATCGAGATGCTCGGCATGATTATAAATCGGGATGACAAGTGAGACCCGGGGACGTTCATTTGAGATTTCAATGGCCGGCAGTATTAGATCCCGTGCCAGGAGCCATGACTTGACCCGTTGCTTGAGTGATGGTGGAAAATAGCGGAGCCAGGATCCAACGAGGGAGGAATGATAAAATTCGACCGTAGCACGTCGGAAGATCGTCGAGGGCTTGTTCCGGATACAATACTTGAACGTCTTTATGATAAACCGGAACAGCTTTCCCATCTGCCGGAGCGGATAGGTGATTTTCCACGACTCCGAATTCAGTAATTCGTTTATCCGCTCATTCATAATGCCGAGCTCGGTGTTTATATGAGCCACGTGTCCGTCTTTCTGATCCAGTTCGGTTTTCAATTGTTCTATGATCTGGCACGTATGTTCCTTTTCTGTATTTATGCGTTTTATTAATTCATTTTTTTGTCTCAGTTCAGTATTTATGCGCGCTATCTGTTCATCCTTCTGTCTATGCTCCGCACTGATGCGTAATATCTGTTCATCCTTTTCATGCAGTGCGGCAAATAACTGTGCTATCTGCTCATCCTTCTGTCTAGGCTCCGCACTGATGTGTAATATCTGTTCATCCTTTTCATGCAGTGCGGCAAGTAACTGTGCTATCTGCTCATCCTTCTGTTTCAGGTCATCAAGCAAGCGGACTATCTGCTTGTCCTTTTGTGCACTCACACCGGCTTGACTGTTCAGTTCTGTTTCCAGACGGATTTGCTCGGATACCACTAAATCCCTGAGAAATTTCAGCTCACTTTCATGCCGTGGGATGAGATACCCCAGATAGAAGGCTTCCCAGTCTTTGCCGTTAATGAGATATCGATGCTTGTCAAAGACGACTTTAAACCAATCCGAATGAATCTTTCTGCGTTCCTCTGTTATCTGAAAAACGTCATGCTTTTTCTCGCCTTTCGGAAACAGGCTGTATTCTGCTGTTATCTCAGGGACAAAGAGAAACGTATATCTCCGCGAGAGACGGATGAGAATATCCCAATCTTCATTGACCTTCAGTGTTTCGTCGAACGGCATACCAACAAAAACGCCTTTTGAAAAAAGGAGGGCGTTAAAGGGTATGTAGTTCTCGAACAGGAACCGTGAGGGATTAAACTCGAAATCATAGAGATGCGCCTTTCCTAATTTGGTGAATTGCGAGTTCTCCGAGTCTGTCCAGTTGTAATAGACTGATTGCACGGACGAATATGCTATCTGTGCTTCTGTTTGTTGAAACGAATGGAATAAGGTTTCTATATGCGAGGGATATAATATATCATCATCATCCAGAAACCCGATAAACTGGCCTTCCGCATGGTTTATCCCCGCATTTCCGGCGTGTGCTCTCCCGGTATTTTTTACAAGTCTTACGTACGTCAGGGATATGCCGCCGAGGATGTCCTTAATCTCTTCAATATCAAGATTACAGCCGCCATCATTGACGAGAACAACCTCGACGGGCCTGTATGTTTGTGCAGCAACGCTCTGCAATGCTCTTTTGAGCAGCTTCGGCCTGTCCTTTGTCCTGACAATGACGGAGATGAGCGGCGTTTCTCTATTCATGTAACATGCCTTTTTTTTGTTTCGATGGTGTTGAGATAAAGTGTTTCAGATAAAACCTTGCGAGTCCTTTATAAAACTCGATGTTCTTCTTGTACCCTAAATCCTTTACCGATGCTCCCTCATGGTGTATTGCCTTTGCCTCGGGATAGAGGTGGATTGTATACGCGGTATCTTTGTAAAGCCTGTAACACCAGTCGACATCGTTGAAGAAAATCGGGAATTCTTCATCCAGCGGTCCCACAGCATTCCAGCACTGCCGTTTTACCATCAGGGCAGAGGCCATGGGTTGAAGGACGGTACCGTCGAGAAGATGTTCATCTTTTCGTAATTTCCACCGGTAGAACCTCCCCATTTTATTAATACCGAGAAATTCCAACAGGAGCGCAGAAGGAGTCGGGAATCTCCTGCACGATATCTGGATTTTTCCATTCGGATAATAAAGCACGGGCGCAGCTGCTCCTATCCCAGGATTTTCGAGAAGAAGAGTCAAGAGCTTTTCCGAGGTGTCTTCCATTAACTTGATGTCATTATTGAGGAGGAAAAGGAAATCACCCTTTGATAAGAGAATGCCCTGGTTGATAGCCTTTGCATACCCGAGGTTGGTTTTATTCTGAATCCATATAATCTCAGGGTACATCTTTTTTATATGGTCGCTGCTGCCGTCGGTGGAGGCATTGTCTACAACGATGACGTCCTTCTGGATAAAGTCACTGTTCGAGTAGATCGAGGCAATGCACTCCGAGAGCATCTGTTTGTGATTCCAGTTCGGGATCACAAAGGATACCATACAATTTGAATAGTCTTCCAAATAACTCACCTTGTTAATATCTTGAATATAACAAAACAGCTTTTCTTTTGTAATTATTATATGAAAAACATGAATTCATTCAAAGTCTCTGAAAGGCAGGTTAAAAGACAACAGTCTTTTTTTATATCCTTTTCTCCAGAACGCTTTCCTGTACCCTTGTAAGAGGCTATAGGGGTTCGTCAAGAGAGTGCTCCGTTTTGGGGGTTTTGCTATATATCGCTTCACGTATACATCACCGAACCCCTCTGCGTGCTCCAAGTCGCCTAAGAGCATAGCTTCGGTGGCAGTAGGATTTCGTAAAATTCTTGCAAGAGGTTTCACTGCGGTCTCCTTGGGAATCCTGAGAAAAAGGAACTGTTCCCAGATTTTCACTATGTCTTCGATAAAGTCTAATGCCCCTTTTTGTACTGTCCGGGCTTTTTGGATTTTTTCCCGTTCACAGTCATCCCGGTCAAAAACGGGTTTCATGTTGCCATTGACCTTCTCAAAATTAATAACGCTGCCATGCGGTGCTATATGGATAAACTCGAAAATCTCGACGCAATATTTAATAATTTTATGGAAATATTCCGGTTGTCCAAATTCGCAGAGATAAGCACTCATTTGTTGTCCGGTCTCATGCAACTCCTTTGCCTTATGAAATGTCCCGAGGTAGTATCCCTTTATCGAGGGCTCTCTTCCGTACATCTGTACTAACTTATTTATGGAATGTTGAAGCGTTCCATGCCAACCAATGTCAACGACACCGATCTTTTTCCCCTCGGGGAGACCGATGCTCTCGAAATAGTCAAAGAGATTCTTGCGTTCCGTCGCTGCTTTTTCTCGAATCTCTCCGGACAGTAATATGAATAATTTCCTTAACCTGCCGTAGTCCTTACTGTTTATAACCAGGTTGTCTTTATGCGAAAATCCTGCTTCTGTTATTGCTTCGGTAAATTGTGACGGATTAAACCCGAGACGTTCTATGAATTGTGCGACTCTCAAAGTGCTCGTTCCGCTGACGAGGAAGTCAAGCGTCTGGTCATCGATTTCCATAATTACAGGGAGATTCAAAGCCCTTCTGGAAGCATACATGTATTCTGACTGAGGAGCACGATCGAAAGCCTGTGACATAAGGTCATATACCTTCCGCAGGATATATCCGTCACGCGAGAGGAAATACAATCTCTCTATATTGTCCTTTCTTACCTGCTCTAATAACCATCTGGTAAATGCGAAGAAAAGTATGCCGACGTAGTGATAACCGAAATCGTACCAGAAGTCATGTGAAAGAGTTTTCTTTTCTGGTTCTCTGCCTGAACACGATTGGTTGACGATGGTTGAGAGATATATGGATTCCTCGATCGAGTACTCCCTATCGAGAAATTCATTCAGTACATTATCTCTTAATTTTTTAAGACGGAGTGCCCGGTCAAAACATTTTTCGTAATAGTATGCAGTAAGCCCATACTTCCGGGCTGTTTTCACATCTGAGTTATAAGTATCTCCAATATGTAAAATGTCATATGGCCTGCATTTCAGGTCTTCGATTATAGAAGCATAGAGCTCGCCGGTTGATTTCGTTATTCCGAGAGATGAAGATAAATATATCTTATGAAATGTCCTGTAGCCGGTATTGTGCATTATGCGTTTGACAAAATCCAATGGAAGATACATATCAGACGTAAAGATTGCTTTTTTGCCTTTTTCCAGACAGTACGTGTAGAGTGCATGAATGAACGTATTCTGAATGCATATCTTCATTTCAGTGTCCAGTTCAAGTTGCCTGAGATTTTCAGCAGTCACAGGATCGATTCCAAAGTCTTCTCTCATGCAACAATAGATTTCCTCAAGGGTTATTTCTGATCGTTTCTTCGTTTTCCATGCAATCTCGCGTGATCTCCTTTCGGCTTCAACACGGACTGTCTTGTAATCGAAACGGAGTTCGTTCCCGTGCATTTTAAAATACTGTTCAACGAGCTTGAATACATCGGTAGGTTTTAGCACTGACCGTATGACTGCTGTATCAAAAATATCAAAAGACACGTATTGTGATCTATCTATGAGTGATCTCAGGTTCCGTTGCATCGAATAATTCCTCTAACGGGGGGATTTCCACAGGACATTCTTTGCCAATTTTCTCAACCAGTTGATGCTCTTAATCCTGTTTATAAACCGCTCAATCGGGAATATCTGCGAGTGGATGTCTTCAAACCCCTTGCTCATATTGAGAAGGTATCCCATACCAATAGAATTACTTTCTAAATCTTTACGGAGCATTTCGTTGCGTAAGAGTGCATCGTAGAATTTATGTTTACTGTCGTCAACAACGACAGAATTACTGTAATTGCCATTCTTTATGGAGAGTCGGTGATGATAGTAGGCAAGTTCTTCAGGGATCAGATAGATATCGTATTTGCGAATAAATCTCAAATTGAATTCCCAATCACCAAGAACGGGAAAGTCTTCCCTGTAATACCCGATTTCATCTAATACCTTGCGTTCGTAAACGAATGAAATAGGTGGGAAAATATTGCTGGAACACATTCGGAAAAAGCTTACAGCTTTCAGCCATGAATTAAAAGGTTCTTTTTGTTCTGTTATCAGTTTATTATCAACAATTTTTTCTAATATCCGGACGCTGTAAGTGATCACCCCGGCAATATTCTGATGGTGATTACCATCGAGAAACCGGACACATTTTTCAAGAAAGACCGGGTCCCAGGAATCATCGTCATCATGAATGACGACATAATCACTATCTGAAGCTTTTATCCCTCTATTCGAAGCTGCCTCCATTCCCAATGATGAATCGTTATGGACGATGAGGCATCTATCGCGAAATTTATCCTTGTATTCTGAAACTAATTCGTTCAGATCGTCTTTGTTGCCACCATCATTTACAATAACCATAATCCAGTCCTGAAATGTCTGTCCGAGAACACTCTCGACCGCCCGCCTGAGGAGAAGAGCCCTGTTTTTTGTCCTCGTAATGACGGCAACTTTGTGTTTTTTCATAGGCATGTCAATCTGTTGAAAATATTTTTTTCAAAAACCTCTTTGTCCAGAGGCGTCTTTTGCTTTCCAATGGTAAAATTCTGTCAATCACATTGCTCGTTTTCGTCAAGAGTTTCCATCTATAAGAATTCATTATTTCCTGCAATTGACGTTCTTTTTCTAATAGTGAACCGAGATCTTCTTCTGCCCGTCTGATTTTTTCATCCCGGCGTCTGATTTCCTCATCGAGGCTCAGTGCCTTGTTTTTGAATTCTTCCGCAGTTCTCCACCATAATTCTGTTTGTCCTTCCTGCCAGGTGAGCGCCTGTTTGGATAACGAGAGGTCACGGGTTTTTTTAAATGCATCAATACAGGCTGTTCTGAACGGATTGTTACCATTCTCTGTGAAAATCTCAAGGAGTTTGTCTCCGACATCTTTGCGATACTTCAAGCTAAACAGGAGCAGGGCCATGATCATTTTGTCAGTATCATAGGTATTCAATGAATTGAAAAACCTGGCCAGAGCAAGGGATGTCCCGTCTTTGGGTGGAAAAATTTTCTCGAGATCGTACTTGAGGAGAAAGTTTGACAGGACAAGACCTGTTTCGAAATTAGAGACGGAATAATTTTCATTGAGTGTGTTCGATTCGTGAAACCGGTATTTCAAGAGAGGCTCTTCAATAATGTGAATTTTGTAATTATAACACAGTCTCAAAAAGAACTCGTAATCGTGAATGTATTTCAGATTTGAAAAGGGACCGATATTATCAAAAACACGTTTCCTGCAGAACAAATTGGAAGTCGTATAGAGAAAATTGCCGGCGAGAAGATCAAGGATAACATGGTTATTCCCTTTATATGATGTTTCCGGATTGTGTCCTAACCAGTTATCTTCTGCCCCCCTTTTGAATCGTATGAAATTGCCATTGCCATCAATAAATTCTATGTGACTGAAAACTGCATGGTCGGAACTGTCATGCTCGAGTATACTCATCATTTTTTCAAATCTATTGGGATAATAGACATCATCAGAGTTTAAAATACTGATATATTTGCCTCGAGCCAGGCTAATCCCTCTGTTTAAAGCATTATGGGTCCCTTGATTTTCCTGATAGTAATACCGGATTCTCTTATCTTGAATATTCTTAACCCCCTCTTCCGAGTTGTCTGTAGAGCCGTCATTTATGATAATGAGTTCGAAATCTTCACATGATTGGTTCAGAACTGATTTGATGGCTTCTCCGATATACTTCTCGTGATTATAAAGAGGAATGATAACGCTAATCCCGGGTGTGACAGGAGAAGCCAGCGGTTCATTGTTTCCAACCATAGATATTTCCTGCCCCTTCAGTTTGCAGGGTTGATTATTTTCCTTTCGGAGACCATTTGTTCCTCATTGTCTTTTCTCCCCTAACGTATCAGACGAAGAATCCTGTCTCTTATCTTATAATACTTACTCAAAAGTCTCCACCCCCTGCCGGATTGAATCAGCCGGAGATGGTTTTCCCTCTCCCCGAGTGTTTTTTCAAGCGCATGAATACGGGTTTCCATGTTCCCGATATATTCATTCTTCTCAGCGATCAGGGTATCCTTTCCGGCATTTTCTTCTCTTAGGTCGAATATGAGCTCAAGGGGGATCTTTTCACGGTGTTTCCTGTAGAGTTTCAGCGTTTCTTTCCGTATCGTTTCCTGGGGGCTTTTGAACGCGATCTGCGAGGTGCTCCACTGGTTATAGACCGCGGTTATTTTATCAATGAAATGGAATTTGTTCTTTTCCCCTGCCCTGATGAGCATATCCCAGTCTTCATAGAGGTCAAACGACTCGTCGAATTTCAAATTTTTTAACAGGGCTGCCTTAAATAATAAAGACATGAGGGGAATGTAGTTATGAATGACGAGATCTTCATAGGAAAAGTCCCTGGAAAAGAGCGCCTTTTTCCCACGGTGAGAGGATGATCCGTCATCATGAAATGAATTCTCGACGAATTCGACCCCCGTATATGCGATGCTATACTCTGACCCGTGCAGTGATGTAACGAGCGTTTCGACATGCTCTGGGGAGAATTCATCATCGTCGTCAAGAAAACCTATATATTGCCCCTGTGCATGCTCGATCCCTACATTTCCGGCATGTGCTCTCCCCATATTCTTTTCGAGGGGGATGTACTGTAATGGGACATCAGCAAGCATATTCTTGATTTCCCCAGCAGGGAGATCACATCCGCCGTCATTGACGAGAACAACCTCTACCGGCCTGTAGCCCTGATTGCCAATACTCCGGAGGGCATTTTTTAAGAGTTGAGGCCTGTCCTTTGTTCTGACGATTATCGATACGAGTGGGTTTTTATCATCCATAAATCATTAAGCTTTGATCCAACCTCGGTTATTCACAAATTTCCAGATCAACCAGAGCAGATGCACTATCATCGCTCATTCTCGGCCCGCTTTTGCGGACCTCCGAGGGGTCCCGGTATTCATCGGGATAAAGCCGCTCCGATACAGCATCTGCTCTGGTATTGAGCGCTTCATGAATAATCTGGGCTGAAGTTTCATATTTATCCTATGGATACTTCTCTCGGAAATTAGTTTAGCACATTCTATAAAAATACCCTGTGCGGGGAAAATAAGGATATGCAGAATTCATTATATTGTGAGTGTACCATGAAGATGTATCATGCCAGCCGATGAAAAATCCTGTGAAAAATGCTGTTCTGATAGAAAAAGGGTTTCAGGATTTCCCGTTTCTTCTTCGGTAACAGTATTTTTTTCGGATGACTCAATCTGAAATCGCATAAGGCATGTACTGCCGCTTTCCCTTTCATATAAACGAGCGCGAGAGAGAAACTGATAATAATCCTTGAAATTGTCATATAGAGCGCCAGGTGGAAAGGATAATACATCCAGATCAATACCAGGGAATTTTTGAGCGTGTAATATATCCTTCTTGAAGGGTCTCTCTGCTGCCCGGCGGTCCTGTGTACTGCTACACAGGAAGGATCATAGATAATTTTGTAGCCGCTTAGTTTGACTTTTATGGCAACAGCTATTTCGTTGTGGTAAAGGAAAAACTCCCGCGGGTAAAAACCGATCTCCTTGAAAATGTCCTTCCGGACGGCAAACCCGCAACCAACAAAGGCAAATGATTCCTGATAGGTATCCTGGGCGGGGATATGCCACGTTTTAAACCTCTCGCCGTTTTCGTTTACTATCTTGAACGCTATGATCCCCAAGTGTGTATCTTGAGAAAATAATTCGCCAGCCCGTTTAATGGTTTCTGCATCAATGTGTGAGTCGTCGTCGAGAACGATGATGATATCACCTTTTGCAATGTCGAACCCCTTATTGTAGCCTTCGATGCCGTAATTTTTATCAAGCAATACGATCCTGATGCTCTCCCCGAGTCCGGCGAGATATTCCCGTGTTCCGTCTTGAGAACCGTTGTCGACAGCAATGATTTCAATATTGTCGAGCTCGTTCCTGCATTGCAGGAGCTTATGCACGGTTTTTCTTGTTTCGTGCAGTCTGTTGTAATTGAGAAATACTATGCTAATAAGAGTTTCCATATGGTTAGGATAAGATACATATCTTACCTATCATAGCAGTTTTTTCATCAAATGAATCCCCTCTAGACACGCGACGTCCATGTTTAAATACCTATACGTGCCCAATCGCCCGGCAAAAAATACCTTGTCTGTTTTTTCAGCTTCTGCCCGGTACTTTTTATATAATTGATGATGTTCCGGTGTCGGCATGGGATAGTACGGGTCACCAGTGCCGCGGGGGAATTCATAAGAAACAGTCGTCCCCGCTGCCTTTTGACCGGTCAATTTTTTGTATTCCGTAATCCTTGTAAAATCATGGTCATTAGGATAATTGATTACTGCATAGTCTTGAAACGAATCAACAGGATGATATTTAAAATCGAACTGCAGTGAACGATATCCAAGTTTTCCAAAACAGTAATTGAAATACTCATCAACAGGACCTGTGTAAATGACTTTTTCACAGTCGCGAAAACTATCACGATACGCAGTATTCAATTGAAGGTGAATGTTTTCGTGTGAGAGCATCCGCTCAAAAAGGGTTGTATACCCCAGATCTGGCATTCCCTGATAGGCGTCGCTAAAATACCGGTCATCCCTATTCAGCCGTATCGGAATCCGTTGGCAGACAGATGCGGCAAGCTTATCAGCAGGAATTCCCCACTGTTTCACGGTGTAATTTTTAAAGAATTTATCATACAGGTCAACCCCTATTTTTGAAATGACCGCATCTTTCGAGTTTCTTAGCTCATCTGTCGGTATTTTTTTTGATTCTAGATAAGCGGCCATTTGAACCGGGTCAAGATTAAGGTCGTAGAGAAGGTTGATCGTATCAAGGTTTATAGGAAAAGGCAGGAGCTTATTGTCTACGTAAGCCCTCACTCTATGGTGATACTCTCTCCATTCCGTGAATCTCGAAAGGAAATCCCAGGCTTCCTTGTAATTCGTATGGAAGATATGAGGGCCGTACTTATGGATCAGGATTCCATGTTCGTCGTACTCATCGTAGCAGTTGCCGCCAATATGGTTCCGTTTATCAATGATGAGCACCCGTTTCCCTGATTCAGCCGCAACCCGCGCTGAAGAGATTCCGGTAATGCCTGCCCCGACAATGAGAAAATCATATTTCATGGTGTTTATAACATATCCGCTCATTATAAGATCTTTTTGGAAACAAATACATAGCTTTCAAATATCCCCCATTTTTGATCTCGATACAATGAATGACGGACAAATGTCTCAAATCCTAAATCATCGAGCATACCATAGAGGTCTATCCCGAACGTACGGTATGCGAGTATTTCCCCCCTTAAGTAATCCCCGTGGTATTCTGGAGGTAAAAGGAATATATTATTATCGGTATCAACACGGACGAGTGTCGGCCTGTCAAAGAAAAAAGGAACAGTAAAGATATGGTAGCCACCTAATTTCAGGACGCGGTGGATTTCCTTATAAGCTTTTATATGGTTTTCAACATGTTCTAAAACATCCTCGGTGACGACTATATCAAACGAGTCATTCTCAAAAGTCATATGTTCCAAGTTCTGGCAGAATACCCTGGTTTTTATTTCTGTTCCTGTCGGGATGTCCGGGAAAAGATCAGAGCAGTAGAAAAATTCGCAGCCAGATAGAACTTTATAGAAAGAGTCGTTAAAAGAGGCACTAAGAAAGTGTAATTTCCTATTTGCCCTGGGCATTTCAGCAATGCATGATACGTCGCTAAGACACGTTTCCATGACGAGTTTCGCTACATGTCTTTTTCTTGAAGAACTTCTGCAGAAAATGCAGTACATATTATTCCTTGCTGCCAAGATGTCGATACAGATAAAGGGTGTAAATTTCCCGCAGATCGTACACCTTCCATATGTGTGGTATTTGAAATTTTTTAGCGCTCCCCCAATGGCCTTTTTTAGTTTCTTTTTCCCGAGGTCAAATATCATAAAACAGTGAAGTTATAGTAGTGTTTCATACTCCTCCAACACACGCTCAGGAGGCTTTTCCATGCTGATAACCTGTCCCGTTTAATAAGCCAGTTTGTTCCATTTTGTGTCACAACCAGTTCCTGAGATAGAAAAGCAGGGAAAAAAGACATGCACCTGATATCTGAAAAAGCCCGTTTGTATCTCCTGTATCCGAGGAGTCCGAACGTGAGCAGGAGCAGCTTCGTCATCTTATTGAGTTTCATGACCGGGACGGTATTTTCCCGTGCCCAATACCAGAAGGCATCGGTCAGATACGCCGGCAGCATGATATCCTTAATCGAACCCTTGTATCCGTCTTCGAACGGGTATTTCCTCAGGTCGAACCACTCATTTTGATATACAAATACATCTTTTGCAGGGTGTGATTTTTTCAGTGCCTCTTCACTGATATGCTCTGGGAGATGAAATGTCTTTTCCCCCTTTTTGCCTTTCCGGAAGTCATCGAGTGCGTCGAGAATGATTTCAGCGACCGGAGTCAGCCCCCTGAGTTCCGTGTGTATCGCCTGGAGGCATTTTCGCCTTCCGAACCTAGCGACATCCTTTGCAGCGGCATGTTTCCCGAGCAGGAAGAGCATATTTCTTACATCATAGTAATGCTGCCACGTTACCGGTTTCTCTGAAGCGGAAAGGTGCCATATGACGGAATCTGCAACACCGACTATTTTGTAGCCCATCTTCTTAATCCTGAGGCACCAGTCGACATCATCAAAATGGATAAAGAAGTCCTCCCAGATGCCTGCTTTTTTTGCCACACCTGCTCTGACAAGCAGTGATGCAGCCGCAACATAGTCAACGTCGTATATCCCCGTCGCATTGTTTCTTTTTCTTGTGAGATGTCTGTTGAGGACAAGGTGACCATGATGAAAATTAACATAGGCACCGATCTCATTTGTTACTTCAGGATTATCGAGCTGACACATCTGTGAACCTGCCACTGCTATGTCACCATTTCTCTCGAGTGTAACAACGAGATGTCTCAGCGCATCTTTTGAAACAACGACATCGTTGTCCAGCAGCCAGTAATATTTATAGCCTTCCTGCCCAAAAGCGTACTGCAACCCTCTCGTAAACCCTCCTGAACCGCCGGTGTTTTCACTGTTCTCGATCAGCGTCAGAGAGGGAAAATGTTCTTTCAGGTATGCGGCGGTTCCGTCGGTGCTTGCGTTGTCTACAACGATAATGTGAACGTTTGAATAGTCAAGCTCTTTGAGGGATGTCAGGAGATTGGCAACGTATTCTTTCCGGTTATAGGTAACGATAATGATCAGTACCCGCGGTTCTTCCATAGACACGACGCTAAAGCCTTATCCCAAAATCTTCAAAACTGTCCGTAAGGTTCGGATTATAGTATGCATCAGTCAATCCCGAATGGATCCACGTGTCTGAAAAATTGTGCATGGCGCCTCCGTCTTCGATTTTTTTGGTATCAATCCTGAGACACAGAGAGGGAACACAGACGATTCTTTGATGTGACTTCATTGACGATATAAAAAAATTCATAGATGCCTGGAAAAAACGTCCTGCCCCCTTCAGATAACCGCTCTCTTTTATGGCTGATACTTTGGCGCCCCAGAATGCAGGATAAACAAGGGATACATTACGGGGTACCGATGCTATTGCACCGTATCCGTGTTCGGATACGGGACTCCCCCGGTAATTATAGAGTACGGTACCGGAGCTGCTTATGGATAACCCCACAGAAAATATCTTGTTGGTATCGTCGAGCAGCTTGCAGCCGACAGCACAAACCCCGTCAATGGAGAGGTATCCGAGCATATCATGGAATGCCGGGGAAACGACCTCTACTACGGAATCATCGCAAAAGAATACATAGGCATCCTCTGCCATGTTCTTCAGTGCCGTGTTGATCTGTGCAACGGCAGCGTCGGTCGTGATAAAACGCATGTTCAAACCAGGCGTCATGCTCTCAAGGAGTTTTTTCAGACTGGTCGGGTCTTTTCCGTTGCTGCATATCCCGACAAAAAAAATCTTTCTTTCAGAAAAAAAACCTTCATCCCATACAATTTTGTAGTGCCCTCTCCAGAGAGTAGTATCTTCAACAATGTCTTTTACCGGAAGATTTCTCCTCTTTGCCGTATCCTTCAAAGCCCTGACCCCGGCATCATAGATATACGATTTTGCCTCGTGGTTGCTCGCAATACTCACGGGGGACTGCCTCCAGCTGTAGAGAATCATCGGATAATGCTCAATGTTGTCTGTTTTTTCGGTTACTCTCAGTGCGAGATCATAATCCTGCGAGCCTTCGTAATCTTTTCGATAACCGCCAGCGTCGAGAACGAGCTGTTTATTGAATATTTCGACATGTGATAGGTAATTGAATGAGAGCAGATATTCGGGTGACCATCCTGGTTTGAAAAAGTGCATATATCGCTTCCCGCCCGGAGAAATCATGTCCCTGTCGCTGTAGAAGTAATCAATCTCGTGGTTCTGGAACATATCGACAAAACGAAAGAACGTGTCCGGATGTAACTCGTCATCCTGGTCAAGGGGAACGACGTAATCCCCCGTAGAGGCAAGGAGGGCATGTTGTGTTGTTTCTGCGATTCCGTCCCGGGAGTCCTTCAGGAAGACCTTTATTCTTTTGTCGCGCAATCTGCCGAGTAGTTTCAGATAATCTCTGCTGTCAGACATGTCATCGACTAAGCACAGTTCCCAGTAAGGATAGGCCTGCCACAGAACAGACTCAATTGCCTGCATAAATTCCGACGGATCGGGATTGTATACAGGCATGAGGATCGATATGACAGGTTTAATCTTGAATGCTTTGGATTTTTTATATAAGGTCTTCAGGCTTTGAATGGTACACAGGCGGTTTCTGAATAACCATAATTCATACTCAGTCCATTCAGACATTGTGTAGCGCTTCAGAAATGTATCATCATCGGTGTGAATGAACGAAGGTGATCTTAACAGATATTGTTCAATCTTGTTTATTCTTCTCTTGCTGTAAATACCCACGATTGCGCGTGCTATGCCCCTCAATATTTTTTTGCATCATGTGTATACTGACCGGTTGCTATACAAAAATATATTCCAGCATACTATAATAGCAATATCAAAAAACCCTTTCAAGAAAGGAATAATCACGGTTTTCTTGTCGCAAACCACTGACGGAGGGAATAGGTGGATCTTTACAGGTTAACGATTGCAGGCGTGAGGGCATTGCTCGATAAAAAGGAAATTTCAGTAAGGGACATGCTCGATTCAGTCTTCAGGAGGATCGATGCTGTTGATGACCGTGTCAGGGCCTTTGTTACGGTTACAAGGGAAAAGGCTTTCGGGACTGCTGAGGGTATTCAGGAGCAGATTAACCGGCAGGGAACATCGGGTCGCTCACCGGTTTTAGGTGTACCGATTGCGGTTAAGGATAATATGTGTACAAGGGGGATTCTCACGACGTGCTCGTCGAATATGCTGCACAATTTCATACCGCCGTATGAAAGTACGGTAACAGCAAGACTGTCTGATCACGGGTATGTCCTTGCCGGCAAGACGAATCTCGATGAATTTGCAATGGGCTCATCCACAGAGAATTCAGGTTTCTTCACGACAAGGAATCCGTGGGATTTCGAGAGAATTCCGGGCGGCTCGAGCGGGGGCTCTGCTGCTGCGGTTGCTGCTGATGAATGCATTGCAGCGCTCGGTTCAGATACAGGAGGATCAATCAGGCAACCTGCTGCGCTCTGCGGGGTCGTGGGATTAAAGCCGACGTACGGTCGTGTGTCGAGATACGGCCTCGTTGCCTTTGCCTCGTCCCTTGACCAGATCGGGCCCCTGACAAAGAATGTGAGGGATTCGGCACTCCTGATGAACATTATTGCGGGGCATGATCCGCTCGACTCGACCTCGGCGCCGGTGCCGCTGCCTGATTTCACGGCAGTCCTTGACAGGGATATGAAAGGCATAAAGATCGGGATACCCAAAGAATATTTCATTGAAGGAATGCATGCAGAGGTCCTTGCAGCAGTGAGAGAGGCGATAAGACAACTTGAATCACTCGGCGCAGTTCCTGTCGAGGTCTCTCTCCCGCATACGGGATATGCTGTTGCAACGTACTATGTCCTGGCCACCTCGGAGGCGTCATCGAACCTTGCGCGGTATGACGGCGTGAAGTACGGCTTTCGGGCGAAAGGCAGGGACCTGATGGACATGTATGTCAATACAAGGGCGCAGGGTTTCGGTACTGAAGTCAAGAGGAGAATCATGCTCGGGACATACGCCCTTTCGTCAGGCTACTATGAAGCGTATTACAGGAAGGCCCAGCAGGCAAGGACACTCATTAAAAAGGATTTTGAAGATGCATTTAACAGGGTGGATGTGCTCGTTACCCCGACGTCGCCAACTGCCGCATTTAAAATCGGCGAAAAGACTGCTGACCCCCTCCAGATGTACTTGTCCGATATCTTTACCATATCGGTCAACCTTGCAGGGGTTCCGGCGATTTCCATCCCGTGCGGATTCACGTCGGACAATTTGCCGGTTGGCGTGCAGTTGATAGGGAAGCATTTCGATGAAGAGGCAATTTTACAGGTCGCGCATGCCTATGAACAGAGTACCGACTGGCACAGAAGAAAGCCTGCCCTATGAAGTATGAGGCAGTTATCGGTCTCGAGGTCCATGCACAGATGCTGACCGAAACGAAAATCTTCTGTGGCTGCCCTGCAAAATTCGGGGCAGAACCGAATACGCAGACATGCCCGGTCTGCATAGGAATGCCGGGCGTTCTCCCTGTATTAAACAAAAAAGCGCTCGAGTTTTCCATAAAGACCGGTTTTGCAATGAACTGCGGTATCTCTCCATACAGCAGGTTTGCACGGAAGAACTACTTCTATCCTGACCTTCCAAAGGGCTACCAGATAAGCCAGTATGAGCTTCCCATATGCGAGCATGGTTACATTGAGATCGTTGTTGACGGGAACGTTAAAAGGATCGGGATTACGAGAATCCATATGGAGGAGGATGCGGGGAAAAACATCCACGGGTCTGCTTCCGGAGGGAATTTCAGTTTTGTGGATTTAAACAGGACAGGTGTCCCTCTCATGGAGATCGTATCAGAGCCTGATATGAGGACACCGGTTGAAGCTGTTGCGTACATGAAGAAACTGAGGGCCATCCTCAGGTACCTTGGCGTCTGCGACGGAAACATGGAGCAGGGATCACTCCGGTGTGATGCGAATGTTTCGATCAGGCCTGTTGGCCGGGAAGATTTTGGAGTAAAAGTGGAGATAAAGAACATCAATTCATTCCGGTTTGTCGAGAAGGCGCTGGAGTACGAGATAAAACGCCAGGCAAACGTCCTGAAAGACGGAGGGATGATTAGACAGGAAACGAGGCTCTGGGATGCTACGACAGGAACAACGCAGCCGATGCGTACAAAAGAGGAGGCGCATGATTACCGCTATTTCCCTGAACCGGACCTTGTTCCCATCATGGTCGATCAAACGTGGCTTGAAGATATCAAAAAAAGCCTTCGGGAACTGCCGGATGTAAAAAGAGAACGGTTTGTTTCAGAATACGGCCTCCCTGATTATGATGCAGATCTGCTGGTATCAGAAAAAGCGATTGCCGACTGGTTTGAAGATGCAGTGAAGCTGGGGGGACAACCAAAAGTTGTTTCAAACTGGATTATGGGCGAGCTTTTGAGGTTATTAAATTCAGACAATAAACCTTTCGAGGAATGTCTTTTAAAACCGGAGCAACTTGTCGGCATGCTTAAACTTATTGAGGATGGTACTATCAGCGGAAAAATAGCAAAGGCGGTCTTTGAAGAAATGTACAGGACTGGCAAGGAATCCGGCGTTATCATAAAAGAAAAAGGACTCGTACAAATAAGAGATACAGGGGAGATCGAGAGGATCGTTGGTGATGTAATCGCAAAACACCCGAAAGAGGTTGCCCGGTTTAAAGAGGGAGAGCAGAAACTTATGGGGTTTTTTGTCGGCCAGGTCATGAAGGCGACGAAAGGAAAAGCTAACCCACAGATGATCAATGAGTTATTGAGGAAAAAACTCTCATAACGCTTTATGGTTTTTTTGTTGTGGCATCTTGGGTATTTATAGGATAGAAACCGGGGGATTCAGTATTTCCGCTCATTTTTATCCGCCTCAGGCGGACAGGATTTGTTTTCTTATGTTATCACGATGTATTTCATGAAAACAGGCATGTTTGGTTTAAAACATACCATTGCCAAACTATTTCCTCCCCCTTGATGGGGGAGGGCGGGGAGATAGAGATGCCTCGCAGCTTGCAGGATGAACGCAATAGCAATCTGCGTATATGATGCACAACCTAATGCAGTGTCTCATAAACGACTGGTGTTATAAACAGCTTAAATGGGGTGTCATTCCCGCAATCCCGAATGCATTCGGGAGTCGGGAATCTTTCTGAGAAACCCTGAGCGATTCCGGACAAGCCGGAATGATAACATGACGCCAATAGTAGTCATTTAATAACACCACCTGTTTAAGAGACACTACACTAACGATTGCAATTACAACATATTTAGAGCTTTGTATAAACTATTTAATCCCCTCACCCTCACCCTCTCCCGCAAGGGGAGAGGGTAGTAAATATGCCCCTCCCTTGACGGGAGGTCTATCCCATTATTTCCCTTCCCTTGACGGGAGGTCTATCCCATCATTTCCCCTCCCTTGACGGGGTTGGGGGAGGGTGTTAGAATGTGGACTTTATACACAGACACTATTTATGCGGTGCATCATTGTCTTATAATTTTAGGATAACCTGCGGGGAGTTGATTAAAGGATATAAATGGCGAACGCACAGAAATTTTCATAAACTACTATAATAGGGAACACAGTATTCATCCGCTGGAATTGGAGTCAAGAAAAAAGTTACTATGGAGAGATGCCCGAGAGGCCGAAGGGGCACGACTGGAAATCGTGTGTGGGGTTAAAAGCTTCACCGTGGGTTCAAATCCCACTCTCTCCGCCATCTTGTCTCTCAGGAGCTTGGGAGCGGCCCTTCGCAGCAGGGCAATGTGAAATCCGTCAGGTCCGGGAGGAAGCAGCGGTAAGCGTTTTTCCTGGGTGCCGGAGGCAGCCGTTCTCAAGCTCCGGGAAGACAAGAAAAACAGTCATTAGTCAACAGTCATTAAAAATTATTGACTATTGACCAGTGACCAATGACTTTATCTATGAGCTATTTAGTCTTGGCGAGAAAATGGAGACCACAGGGGTTTGATGATCTCATTGGACAGGAACCCATCGTGCGTGTTCTGAAGAATTCCATTGACCAGGGCAGGATCGCACATGCCTACATATTCTCCGGACCCCGGGGGGTGGGGAAAACCTCTACGGCGCGAATACTTGCAAAGGCGCTGAACTGTCATCTTGGAACAACCCCTACGCCGTGCGGTACCTGTAGTTCCTGCACGTCCATATCGGAAGGCTCTTCTGTTGATGTCATAGAGATAGACGGCGCATCGAACAACAGCGTCAATGACATCAGGGATCTTCGGGAACGGGTAAAATACGTCCCTTCAGGCGGGAGATACAAGGTGTATATTATTGACGAGACGCATATGCTCTCCGATGCCGCATTCAATGCCCTGTTGAAAACCCTTGAAGAACCCCCTTCACACGTTGTCTTTGTGCTTGCGACCACAGCTCCGAAAAAGATCCCTGCGACCGTTACTTCGCGTTGTCAACACTTGCCGTTCCGGAGGATACCGGGAAACAGGATAAAAGAGCGCCTGAAAAGGATTGCGGATGCCGAGCGTATTTCCATGTCGGGTCCCGCCCTCGAACTGATGACGAGGGCAGCTGACGGGAGTCTCCGTGACGGCCTGACGATTCTCGATCAATTATCTTCGTTTTCGTCCGATATCAGTGAATCAGACGTAAAGGACCTCCTCGGTATAGCTGACTTCAGCCTTCTCTCTCAACTGGCCGTGGCGCTTATTGAAGGCAATAGAGAAATGATCCTGAAGATGGTCGGTACGCTTGTGGAACAGGGCGTGGATATCAGGACCTTCACAAAAGAACTTGTCCAGTTCTTCAGGGATCTGCTCGTTGCGAGCGTTGTGAAAGAACCCGGGGGGATACTTGATGTGAGCGGGGAGGACAGGGATGTTCTGAAAGATATTTTAACCAGGACATCTGAAGACCAGCTTGCCCTCATGCTCTCTGAAATGATGCAGGCTGAGATCGATATAAGGAATGCATCGGCGCCACGCCTTGCCTTTGAGATGGCCCTCCTGAAGGCGAGTTTTCTGAGCGGTATGAAGCCCGTTAAAGAGATTATCAATCATCTCGATACATACATGAAGCGGGAAGGCGGGAATGAGGTCAACAGAGGGGTTCAACCGAAACCGGTTGAGAAGAACAAGAAACCGGTCAGGACCGAGGAGGAGACTTTGTCACATGAGGTGTGGGAGAGGGTGCTCGGCAGCATGGATGCACCTTTTGCCTCAAAACTGTCAAGGGCAGAATACAGGCTTGATGGAGAGAGACTGCTGCTCATCTTCAACGGAGGAGATTCACTCTTCGCTGATTCTGTAGAGAATAATAAATCGATGATGGAGAAGATTTTTTCAGGTGAGCTTGGAAGGACTATAAAAATAGACGTAGAAACCACCGGGAAAAGGACAGTCCGTAAAAAAGACCTCAAGGAAAAGGTCATGGCAGACCCTGGGATCAAAGAAGTCCTCGAACTTTTCGAGGGACGGATTGTGGATGTCTTTCCGGTAAAAGAGAAGAAAAGCCAAGAGACAGGAGGGTAACATGTCCAAAAAAATGCTCGGTGATATCATGCGTGAGGCCCAGAAGCTTCAGGCAGAAATGGCAAAGATGCAGGAAGAAGCAAAGAAAAAGACCGTTGAGGCAACGTCAGGAGGCGGCATGGTAACTGCTGTCGCAAGCGGCGGAGGAGAAATTATTTCAATAAAAATTGAGAAGGATGTTGTCAACCCCGAAGACGTTGAAATGCTCCAGGATCTTGTCATGGCTGCTGTGAACGAGGCTTTGAGACGTGCGCAGGAGATGGTGAACGAAGAGATGTCAAAGCTCACGGGCGGCATGCAGTTGCCCGGGATAGGTAATCTCGGCAAGCTGCTCTAATAGTTCCATGGAACCATTTATTCCGCCGGTTACTGAAGCAGAGATCAAGAAAGAAAAGGCAAAGGCGCAAAGGCTGAGGAAATCACAGTGGTGGACAAGGAAGTGTGCTCAGGGCATCTGTTTTTTCTGCAGAAAGAAAGTCCCTCCAAAGGATCTGACCATGGAGCATATTGTCCCCCTGATACGGGGTGGCAAGTCGAGTAAAGTGAATATCGTCCCTGCCTGCAAGGAATGCAATAACAAGAAGAAATACCTCCTGCCTATTGAATGGGAAGAGTACCTCGAGCAACTCAACAAGGATACCTGGAGCTGAGAGCGTGTTGTCTCATATCCTGTTAGATCAGGTAGTTTCGACAATCCGGAAAAACGAAATGCTCAGAGGGGGAGAAAAAATCCTTGTCGGACTCTCCGGCGGTCCCGATTCAGTCTGTCTCCTGCACGTCCTTCACCGCCTCAGGGAGAGAGTAAAACTCGACCTCACTGCATTGTACATTGATCACGGCCTCAGACCTCATGAGACCGTGGAGGAGGTCCGGTTCTGCAGGCAACTGAGCGAAGGTTTATCCGTAGGCTTCATGAGCACGTCAATAGACGTGAAGACATACGCACGGGAGCATGGATTCGGTATACAGGAGGCAGCGCGTGAAGTGCGCTCCATGACTCTCGAGCGTGTAGCTTACGACATCGGAGCAGAAAAGATCGCTTTGGGCCATACTATAGATGACCAGCTCGAGACATTCCTCATGAGAATTTTCAGGGGATCCGGGCCCAAAGGTCTTTCCGGGATACCCCCGGTCAGGGGAATGATTATCAGACCCCTGTTGGATGTTGAGAGGGAGGATATCGAGCGGTATCTCCGGGAGGAGCGCGTGCATTTTATCATGGACTCGTCTAACCTCAAAAAGGATTACCTCAGAAACAGGATCAGGCTGGTTTTGATTCCGGAGATGAAAAAGATAGCCCCGCACATCGCACAGAGCATTGCAAGAATGGCGGATATCCTGAGAGAAGAGGAAAAATACTTTGAAATTATTATCGCAAAAACGCTCATGAAATTAATATCGAGAAAAACAGACGACCGGATCGAACTCTTTCTCTCTCCTTTGGAATCAATGAACAGGGTTATCCTGAGAAGGGTTTTGAGAAAAGCCCTCGCCGATACGAGAGGTCTCAGGGGCATTGAATTCATCCATATAGAGAACATTATTGAACTTGTCAAACAGGGGCGGCAGGGTGACAGGATCCACCTCCCCGGAGGAGTACGGGCCATTAAGGATTATGCTACATTCGTGCTCACCTCTGAAATCCCCGCAACAGTGAGCTCTTGTACGCTGAGTGTGCCGGGACAGGTTGTACTGAAAGAGATAGGACTTGTGATTAAGGCATCGATAGAGAAAACAGCGGAACAGTATGGTAACGGAAAGACAATTGCAGTATTTGATGCCGGGAAGACGGGAACGGAACTGACGGTGAGGTCAAGAAGAAAAGGCGATTTCTTCTATCCTCTCGGGTTCGGGAAGAAGAAGAAACTCCAGGACTTTTTTGTTGATGAGAAGGTACCGAGGGATGAACGGGACGCTGTGCCGGTCGTTGCAGCTGGAGATGATATTGTATGGATTGCCGGATACAGAGGAGACGAAAGGTTTAAGGTATCACAAACAACAGAGCGGTATTTAAAGATAGAGCTGCACAAGTCATTGTAATGCTTTTTATACCAAGAAAGATGCTGAGCATTGCCACTATTATTCATGGTTTTTGATGGATTACTCTGGAAGAAAATATTATCGCTCATTCTCCTCCCGACCTCTGGTCGGGACTCCGAGGGCTTTTGCCTCACCCCCCTTATATCCCCCCTTGCCAAGGGGGGATATAAGGGGGGTATATCTGAATATCGGCAAAAGAATCCGCTCCAATACTATCTTCCAGAGTTATGGGTCACAGTTTTATGAATACTATGGATTAGGTCATTACAGGACAGGAGGATCACGATATATATGGTAAGAGTAAGGTTTGCACCGAGTCCCACAGGACATCTTCATATAGGAGGAGCACGAACAGCCCTCTTCAACTGGCTCTTTGCGAGGCAGAACGGGGGCACATTCGTTCTCAGAATTGAAGATACCGACAGGACCCGGTCAACAGAAGAATATATACAATCAATCCTTGAGGGAATGGAATGGCTGAAACTGGACTGGGATGAAGGTCCCTACAGGCAGACCGACCGCTTTGATATCTACAGGACATACACAGAGAGACTCCTGCGCGAAGGAAAGGCATACCGCTGTTATTGCCTGCCCGAGGAACTCGAACGGAGAAGGCAGGTGGCACGTGCTCAGGGAAGACAGCCAAAGTATGACGGGCGGTGTAAAAGCCTCAGGAAACCACTCCCTGACAGGACACCCGTGGTGCGTTTTAACATGCCACAGGAGGGCGAAACCGTTGTGCATGATCTGATCAGGGGCAGCATTGTGTTCGACACCGCCCAGCTTGATGATTTCATTATCATGCGTTCAGACGGGACACCGACCTACAATTTTACCGTTGTTGTTGACGATGTCGACATGAAGATTACCCATGTCATAAGAGGAGATGACCACCTCAACAATACGCCGAAGCAGATGCACATCTACAGGGCGCTCGGATATGAAGTGCCGGCCTTTGCACATCTCCCGATGATCCTGGGGCCTGACAAGGCACGGTTGAGTAAAAGACACGGCGCGACATCAGTTATTGCGTACAAGGAGCAGGGATACCTGCATGATGCTCTGGTGAACTACCTTGTGCGTCTTGGATGGTCTTACGGTGACCAGGAGGTTTTTACCCGTGACGAGCTCATCCGCTATTTTGCGTTCGAGCATGTCGGTAAAGCCGCAGCTGTCTTTAACCCGGACAAGCTTCTCTGGCTCAATGGCCAGTATATCATGCATACATCTCCTGAGAGACTGGCCGAACTTGTCACGCCTTTTCTTATCAGTGAAAATATCATTGAAGAAGGGCAGAGCATTGATAAAGGATGGTTGTCCAGGGCGATAGGTACATTGCAGGAACGCTCAAAGACTCTTGCAGAACTTGCAGTGTCGTTAAGGTTTTATATAACAGATGCTATTGAATACAATCAAAAGGCAAAAGAAAAATTTTTAAATGAGAAAAGTCTGCCTTATCTCATCGAGGTTTTTGAATCACTCAGGGGTCTTGATCATTTTGTTGCTCCTGAGATTGAGAAGGTGGTCAAATCAATAGTTGAAAAACAGAATATGAAGCTTGGAAATATTGCCCAGCCTGTACGGGTTGCCATAACAGGCAAGACAGAAAGCCCGGGGATTTTTGAAGTGCTTGAGATTGTCGGGAAAGAAAAGACCCTCACGAGGCTGGAAAAGGCAATAAAGACAATCAATGCGCAATCAAAAGGGGACGTTGTTGAATAAGTTGACTTGCACTATTTCATTGCCTTTGATAGCGCAGATGTCGATACTCCAAGATGACGTGCCGCTTCTGCTTTTCAAAAAATAGGTTCCCCCAGGAATTACGCAAATATACTATAATCAGTAGTCTGTGTATAAACTATTTGACCCCCTCACCCTCACCCTCTCCCGCCAGGGGAGAGGGTAGTAAATATGCCCCTCCCTTGACGGGAGGGGTTGAGGGAGGGTGTTAGAATGCGGACTTTATACACAGACTATAATTAGCATTTGCATATCCGTTTGCTTAAAAAGATTTAAGGAGCAGGATTCTGAAAGATACTGCAATGATAAAAAAGAAAAAAGAAACTTCTGATAATACCTCTTCAGTTTCTTCTCCAACATCCAATTTCATCCGGGATATTGTTATAGAAGATATCAAGGGTAAAAAATACGACAGCCGTGTTCATACCCGTTTTCCGCCAGAACCGAACGGTTATCTGCATATCGGACATGCAAAATCCATTTGCCTCAATTTCGGCATAGCCGAAGAATTTAAGGGGCTCTGTAATCTCCGGTTCGATGATACGAATCCGACAAAAGAGGAAGTTGAGTATGTGAAATCGATCACGGAAGATGTCCGGTGGCTCGGTTTTGACTGGGAAGAAAGGCTGTATTATGCTTCGGATTACTTCGAGCAATTTTATCAGTATGCCGTGCAATTGATCAAAAAGGGCAGGGCGTATGTCTGTGACCTGAATGCAGAAGAGATAAGGGAGTATCGTGGGACATTAACAAAACCTGGTAAAGACAGTCCTTATCGCAATCGTTCTGTAGAGGAAAACCTTGATCTGCTTGAGCGCATGAAAAAAGGTGAATTCCCTGACGGGTCACGCACACTCAGGGCAAAAATTGATATGGCATCGGGAAACATAAACATGCGGGATCCGGTCATGTACCGCATACTTCATGAAGAACATCACCGTACCGGCGACAGATGGTGCATTTATCCCATGTATGACTTTGCCCACTGTCTTTCAGATTCGATTGAGGGGATTACTCATTCTATCTGCACGCTCGAATTTGAAGATCACCGGCCATTGTACGACTGGTTCCTTGACGAGTTGAATCTCTACCATCCGCAGCAGATCGAATTCGCCCGCCTCAACGTAAGCCATACAGTGCTCAGTAAACGGAAGCTTATAGAACTGGTTGAAGGAGGGTATGTAGCGGGATGGGATGATCCGCGAATGCCGACGATCGCAGGGTTGCGGAGACGTGGCTATACCCCGGAGTCAATCCGCACCTTTTGCGAACGCATCGGGGTTGCAAAACGCGACAGTACGGTGGACAGGGCCCTGCTCGAGCACTGTGTCAGGGAAGATCTGAACAAGAGGGCTCCGCGTGTCATGGCTGTATTGCGTCCGCTCCGTGTCGTTATTGATAATTATCCGGAAGATATAACCGAAGAGCTCGAAGCAATAAATAATCCGGAAGACCCGGGCATGGGAACACGGCGTGTTCCTTTTTCAAAAGTTATTTACATTGAACAAGATGACTTTCGTGAACATCCACCAAAACAGTTCTTCCGCTTGTCTCCCGGTCGTGAAGTACGATTAAGATATGCCTATTTTATTAAATGTGTAGATGTCGTTAAGGATGAGAAGACAGGAGACGTGGTTGAACTCCGCTGCACGTATGACCCCGAAACAAGGGGTGGTGATTCTCCGGACGGACGAAAGGTAAAAGCAACTCTCCACTGGGTATCGGCTGTCCATTCAATCAAGGCAGAAGTGCGCTTATATGACCATCTCTTTCTGAAGGCTGATCCAGATGATATAAAAAATGGCGGTGATTTTAAAGATAATCTGAATCCTGATTCCCTGGAGATTTTAAAACCGTGCTATGGAGAACCGGGTTTGTCGGGCGCATCACCCGGGAATCTTTACCAGTTTGAACGGCTTGGTTATTTCTGCGTCGATCCTGACTCTTCACGTGATACACTCATTTTCAATAGGACAGTTACCTTACGTGACACATGGGCGAAAATCGAGAAAAAAATACAGGATACGTGATGCACGGATTTTCATTGATTAAATTTGATATTCCCTGCGGTCTTGCCGCAGGGTTCTTCAATTTTGTTTTACTCCGCCGTTGCTGCGGCAGGGAATCCTTATACTTCCCTCCCCCTTGACGGGGGAGGGGGTGTTTTGATGAAAGATATTTTCAACACCCTCCCCATTACCCTGTTGAATAAGTAATAAATATTCCACAGGGTGAATCCCCTCCCTTGAGGGGAGGGGGGATTTCTGGGTACTCCGCCGTCGATGCGGTTGGAAGGTTCATTTGAAGATGCGCGGGTTTTTTGATATATTCCGAAGTAACAGGGTGTTTCCAGATCAAGAAAGAAGGGAGCGTGCGTGGCAGATAACACATATGACGTGCGGAGAAATGTATAAACAATGAGCTATATTGCAGTGATCGGCGCAGGAAGCTGGGGAACAACGCTTGCCTGCCTCCTCGCAGAAAAGGGATATGATGTGTCCCTCTGGGTTCATGACAATGCCCTTGCTGAGAGCCTCTATGAGACAAGGGTCAATACAATCTATTTGCCGGATACCGTCATTCCGGAAAGTATCAGGGTTACAAACAGCATCGAGCAAGCACTGCAAAGGGCACGGTATGTCCTGAATGCCGTTCCTGCACAGTATGTACGTGATGTATTCTCAGGAGTAACTCCGTACATGCTCGATGAAGCAGTCATTGTAAGCCTGTCCAAAGGGATTGAACGGGGGACACACTTGACAGTGTCGTCAGTGTTGCAGGAACTGTCGAATCATACCGTCGCAGTGCTCTCCGGACCGAGTTTTGCGAAAGAGGTCATCAGGAAGTTGCCCACTGCCGTGACCCTTGCGACAGAGGACAGGAACTGCGGGTATATTCTTCAGGAAGTATTCAATATGAATAATTTCAGGGTCTATACCCATGACGATATAATCGGCGTAGAGATTGGAGGGGCTTTAAAAAATGTCATGGCAATAGCTTCCGGAATCTCCGACAGCCTTGGTCTTGGCAATAATGCACGGGCCTCACTGATAACGAGAGGTCTTGCTGAAATGAAAAGACTCGGGATTGCCATGGGAGCACATGAGAGGACATTCTCGGGCCTCAGCGGGATAGGAGACCTTGTTCTTACGTGTACAAGTCTTTTGTCGAGGAATTACACCGTTGGGAACAAGCTCGGAAAAGGTATGAAGATAGGAGATATCCTGAAGCAGTCGAAGAGTGTAGCAGAAGGGGTGTCGACTGCCGAGTCCGCATATGAACTCGCAAAGAAGTTCACTGTCGATATGCCGATTGTAGAGCAGGTCTACAAAGTCATTTATGAGGACAATGATCCGCTCCAGGCCGTAAGGAATTTGATGGAGCGCTCACTGAAGACGGAATTTTAAAGAGTGCACAAAGTGGAAAATTCAAGATTCAAGATTCAAATGTCAAAATATAAAATCCAAAATATAAAATCCAAAGTTCAAAATTCAAAATTTTCCAATTCGGAATCCATCGATTCTCAATTCGTGAATTTCAAATTCAGGAGTCCCGGGCAATACGGGAACGGTCTGTTTCAGGATGTTCCATGAATGAGGATGAAATCAAACAGGTTCTTAACGCCGTCAATGCCCGAAAAATGAGCATTGAGACTGCCTTCAAGAGGTTGCAACATCTTTCGTATGAAAACCTTTCATTTGCACGGGTTGACCATCACCGGCACATCAGACAGGGTGTCCCTGAAGTGATATTTGCCCAGGGAAAAAAAGTAGACGATGTTATTGCAATAGCGCATTCCATCTATAAAAGGAGCAGGAAATTATTGATAACAAAGGCTACAAAAGAGATAATCGACCGCTTGAACATGCACGACGCGGTTTTTTATCCCTTATCCGGTACCATAGCCGTACATGGTGCGAAAAAGAAGAAAGGAAATGTTCTCATCCTTTCCGCAGGGACATCTGACATACCGATTGCAGAGGAGGCTGCCGTAACAGCATCATTTCTAGGGAGCAGGGTTGAGAGCATATATGACGTGGGAGTAGCCGGTCTTCACCGTCTTGCAGGGGCGAAAAAGTCCCTTGATTCGGCGCGGGTTATTGTTGTTGTCGCAGGTATGGAGGGAGCGCTTCCATCTGTTGTCGGCGGCCTGGTAGACAAACCGGTCATCGCTGTTCCAACGTCAATCGGCTACGGGACCAGTCTCAAAGGTCTGACCGCACTTTTCGCAATGCTCAATTCATGTGTTCCTGGGATAGCGGTGATGAATATAGACAACGGGTTCGGTGCCGGGTGCCTGGCGCACAAGATCAATATAGTGTAGCCCGAATCCGGATGGGCTGACGAGTCAGTTACGTCCCTTCGATAACAATACGTTGACATTCTCGAAAAATCTTATCTATACTTAAATAGAGTCTGTGTATAAACTATTTAACCCCCTCACCCTCTCCCGCCAGGGGAGAGGGTAGTAAATATGCCCCTCCCTTGACGGGAGGTCTATCCCATTATTTCCCCTCCCTTGACGGGAGGGGTTGGGGAGGGTGTTAGAATGTGGACTTTATACAGAGACTCTAAATAACCCGGGGGAGGCCGGAAAGGTCTGAGAGTCTCCCGAAAATTTTCGGGAGAGACCCCTTGAACCTGATACGGGTAATACCGGCGTAGGGATGGGACAGGTAACCGTATCCTTTCCGCCCCTTTGTATCAGGCGGGGCAGAGAGTGATGCGGTTTTTGTTTTATGCGATTTATCGTAAACGGAGAAGTGTTGGAGATGTCGTGTGCAGGAACTGTCATGGAGCTCCTGGACGAACTGCATATTAAGAAAGAGCAGGTTGCTGTTGAAGTAAATTTTTCTGTTATAAAAAAGGATGCATATGCAACGTTCAGGCTTCATGATGGTGACAGAGTCGAGATTGTGAAGTTTGTCGGGGGTGGATGAGTGGGGAGAATGAGCGACATAACTATCTTCTGCCATAATAAGAAATAAAAAAGGAGAGCTTATGAACGATAAATTAGTGATCAGTGGGATAGAGTTCAGCTCCCGGCTGTGGGTCGGGACAGGAAAGTACAAGGATTTCGAAGAGACAAAGCAGGCTGTCGAGGCTTCGGGCACAGATGTTGTGACCGTAGCGGTGCGGAGGGTAAATATCACGGACAGGAAGTCCGAGAATCTGCTTGACTATATTGATCCGGAAAAATACAAGATACTCCCGAACACGGCCGGTTGTTACACGGTCGAGGATGCACTGAGGTATTCGAGGCTTGCAAGGGAAGCAGGCATTTCTGATCTCATAAAGCTGGAAGTCATAGGAGATGAGAAAACACTGTTCCCTGATACATGTGGTCTTTTACAGGCAACAGAGATTCTTGCGAAGGAAGGCTTTATCGTACTTCCGTATACAAATGACGACCCTATTATGGCAAAGAGGCTTGAAGATGCCGGCGCTGCTGCTGTCATGCCACTCGGAGCCCCGATCGGCTCGGGTCTCGGCTTAAGGAACCCGTACAATATCAAGATCATCCTTGAGTCAGTCAAGGTGCCCGTTGTTGTTGATGCAGGTGTCGGAACAGCGTCTGACGCAACCATAGCAATGGAACTCGGGTGCGATGCTGTATTAATCAATACGGGTATAGCAGGAGCAAAAGACCCGGTGGCAATGGCAACATCGATGAAATACGCTGTTCTTGCCGGAAGGCTTGCCTGCAAGGCCGGAAGGATTCCAAAGAAACTTTATGCCACTGCAAGCAGTCCCATTGAGGGGATGCTTTGAGGGTGTGACGAAACAAAATAACGCACCCTGAAGATTGCGGCTGCTTCTCATGAATCAAATATAGCCGCGGTCTTTAGCCTGCGGAATGGTTGGGAAAGAGATGGTTTAGACGTAGTGGAAGAAAGATTGAATGGTCTAAAGCTTTATCTCATAACTGACAGGAAGCTGTTTCATGCACAGTGTGAATTTTATCTTGCACTTGAAACAGCACTGATGGCAGGCGTGAAATTTATACAATTGAGGGAGAAGCATTTGCCGGAAAGGATGATTCTTGATATGGCGTACTGGGTGTTAGAATTAGCACGGGAATACGGTGCAAAATTACTGGTCAATGACAGGGTCGATATTGCGCTTGCTGCCGGAGCAGATGGTGTTCACCTGGGCCAGAAGAGCCTCCCGGCTCATGCAGTGAGAAAAATCACCGGAGATGACTTCCTGATCGGGGTGTCGACACACAGTCTTCACGAGGCTCTCGAGGCAGAGAAGGATGGTGCGGATTTCATAACCCTGGGCCCTATTTATCATACGCCGTCGAAAGCGAGATATGGCGAACCGATTGGGGTTGATGTTATCAGGCAGGTAAAATCCCGGGTGTCTGTCCCGGTTCTCGCCATAGGAGGTATTAAAACAGATACGGTTCACGAAGTTCTGAACGCCGGGGCTGATGGTGTGGCAGTCATATCCGGAATCCTAACTGCAGAGAATATCAGAGGAACAACCGAGGAATTTTTGAGGTTAGTACAATGACAAGGATAGAGGCAGCCAAAAAGGGGAACATTACAGAAGAGATGAGGGAGTGTGCCCCTCATGAAGGGATAACGCCGGAACAGCTCGCTGCTGATATCGCAGAAGGTCTCACCGTCATTCCTGTAAACAGAATTCATACGATAAAACCGATTGCTATCGGAAAAAGTCTGAGAACGAAAGTCAACGCAAACATCGGCACATCAAAAGACAAGGTCTCTCTCGATGATGAGATTGAAAAACTTGAAGTCCTTGTGAAATACGGCTCCGACGCTGTTATGGATCTCTCAACAGGCGGGCCGATAAAGGATCTGAGAAGGCTTCTCCTGAGGAAATCGTCAATTCCTGTTGGAACAGTGCCCATTTATGAGGCAGCAATTATTGCCGCAGAGACACGTGGTTCCATTGCAAAGATGACGCCTGATACCATGTTCCGCGTTATCGAAAGCCAGGCTCAAGAGGGTGTTGATTTCATTACCGTACACGCTGGCGTGACATTAAAAGGGATAGAACGACTCAGGGAAGAGGGCAGGGTCATGGATATTGTGAGCCGGGGAGGCTCGTTCCTCCTTGAGTGGATGGTCTATAACGAACGCGAGAACCCGTTTTATGAATATTACGACAGGCTTCTCGGTATCGCAAGACAATATGACATGACACTGAGTCTCGGAGACGGATTGCGCCCTGGCTGCCTTGAGGATGCGACTGACAGGAGCCAGATCGAGGAACTCCTGACGATCGGGGAGTTGAGAGACCGGGCCCTCGAAGCCGGGGTACAGGTCATTGTCGAGGGGCCGGGGCATGTGCCGCTGAACCAGATTGAAATGAATATAAAGATACAGAAGGAGATCTGTAAAGGAGCCCCGTTTTATGTTCTCGGTCCGCTCGTCACCGACATTGCCATGGGATATGACCATATAGCAGCAGCTATCGGGGGTGCTGTTGCGGGAGCAGCGGGTGCTGATTTTCTCTGCTACGTGACCCCGGCAGAGCATATACGATTACCTGATAAAGAGGATGTAAAAGAAGGCCTTATCGCATCGAAAATAGCTGCACATGCGGCTGACATTGCCAAGGGTGTCCCGGGAGCACGGGAGCGCGACAGGCAGATGTCTCTCTACAGGAAAAACCTGGACTGGAACGGACAGATTGCATTGAGTTTTGATCCTGAAAAGGTTCGTCAGTGGCGGGCTGAGACTCCACCGGCAGAACAGGAAGTCTGTAGCATGTGCGGGGAGTTCTGTGCAATAAAGACAGTAAAGAAGGCGCTGCGGAAAAAGAAGCGGTAAAAGATCTTGTTGCATCGCATGATATATGAAAACTGCCCTGACAGTAGCCGGCTCTGATCCATCAGGAGGGGCCGGGTTACAGGCAGACCTGAAAGTATTCAGGTCTTTCGGAATACATGGTCTTGCTGTTGTGTCGGCAATGACGGCACAGAATTCAGAAGGTGTTGATGCCGTCCTGCCTGTTGATACGGATTTTGTCGAAAGACAACTCCATGCCCTCCTTTCCGATATAAAACCTCAGGCGACAAAATCAGGTATGCTTTACAAGAAAACCACTGTTGAAATTTTTGCGGCAGTTTTAAGAAAATATTCCCTGAATAATCTGGTACTTGATCCGGTAATCGTTTCAACTTCGGGGATGAGCCTTGTTGAAGCAGGGACACTGGATAGCATGAGAGATGTCCTCTTTCCCCTTTCCCGGGTCATTACCCCGAATATCCACGAGGCATCCCTTCTTTCAGGTATCACGATTGAAAACGAAAAGGATATGAAAGCCGCAGTGAAGGAGTTAAAAAGGATGGGGCCGGAGGCGGTCGTTATCACGGGAGGTCACCTCAGTGCAACAGCAGCTGACCTCTACTGTGACGGGGAAATTCATGTCCTTGACGGGTCAAGGATGGAGGGTGAATATCACGGGACCGGGTGTGCATTTTCGTCTGCCGTCACTGCGCTCCTTGCCCTTGATTACAGCCCGCTCGAAGCTGCGAAACGGGCGAAAGAATTTGTCAGAAATGCGATGGAGAAGGCCTACCATCCGGGGAAGGGTATGGCTTTCCTCCATATTTAGAGTCTGTGTATAAAGTCCACATTCTAACACCCTCCCCCAACCCCTGGCGGGAGAGGGAGAGGGAGAGGGAGAGGGTGAGGGGGTTAAATAGTTTATACACAGGCTCTATTTAAGAAGAGAGAGGAGGCTTCCATGGTAGAGGAGTGGATTGCTGCTGTCAAGAAGGACTCGGATCCCGGGGAACTAGGGATGATCCTGATTCATAACGGTATTGTAAGAGCAACATCGAAAGAAGGGCAAACAGTGGGGGGAATGTATCTCACTTACAACAAGGAGAAGTTGGACGCCCTGACAGATGAATTCGGGAAGCGGGAAGGGATCCTTACTGTCAGGGCATGGATAAATGAAGGACACCTCACTGTTGGTGATGATATTATGTATGTATTGGTTGCCGGGAGATTCCGGAAACATGTCCTGCCGGCGCTCGAGGAACTCGTTGCGAGAATAAAGCAGGAGGTTGTCTCAGAAGAGGAATACTCTTAGCCCCTATGTATCTCGGCGGACTGTGCTTTATAACTGACCGAAGTATCTGTAGGCTGAGCTGTGAGGAGATGAGCCTTGCTGTGCTCAGGACTGGTGTGAAATGGATCCAGTACAGGGAAAAAAATAAAACAAGAAAGGCAATGTATGAAGATGCCGTAAAGCTGAGAGTGCTCTCAAAAGACTACAAAGCGGTCTTCATAGTCAATGATTATGCTGACATAGCGCTCGGCGTTGATGCAGACGGTGTTCATCTCGGTCAGGATGACCTTCCGTTAAAAGAAGCACGGAGGATTATGGGGAGCAGGAGGATCATAGGCATATCGACTCACAGTGTAGAGCAGGCAATTGCAGCAGAGGCAGAGGGTGCTGATTATATTGGTTTTGGCCCTCTATTCCATACAACGACAAAGGATGCGGGAAAACCACAGGGGACTGATATCATCCGGGGTGTTAAAAGGCATGTGCATATCCCGGTTGTTGCAATCGGAGGGATAGATTTGGATAACCTCGAGAGAGTTCTGGATACCGGAGTTGATGCCGTTGCCGTATCTTCGGCTATAGTGCGTGGCGACATCGAAGCTAACGTGAAGAATTTTATGGAAATAATAGCCTCTTCTTCCTTATTATAAATAACTCTAAGCATGTCAAAAGAAAATCCTCTTGCAACAGGATATGTTGATTCCGGACGGAAAAGGAGCACGAGAGCATGAAGCAGCACTATCCGATGCAAAAAATTCTGCTTTCCATCGATGAAAGTGAACATTCGAGGCGGGCTGTCTATTTTGCTGGGTCCCTCGGCAGAACCCTCGGACAGAATCTCCATGGCATTGCCCTGCTCCATGTTTTGACCGGACGATATATGCGTCGTCGCATCCCCTATGTTGATTATCGGGCTGAGATACTCAAGCTTTCGGACACCTTTACGAAATTCAAAGAACGGCATATCAAACAAAATATCAGGCCAATCATGGATGAAGGAGAAAAAATCCTTCTCGACAGAGGCATTGAAGCACCCGTTGAAAAGCTGATTGTAGACGGAGATCCGGCTCAGGAAATTGTCCGCATAGCAGAAGAGGGAAATTACACGTCGATCATGCTTGCGAGAAGAGGTTTTTCAGGGATTATTGGTATCCTGCTGGGCAGTGTTACGAACAAGGTCGTTCATTCGGCAACCGGTCAGACTGTCTATGTTGTCGGCCAAAAGGTCACGGGAGATGAACAGTGTCCTGTTTCAAAAATACTCATCCCGGTCGATGGATCAGACTATGCTCTCAAAGGCGTAGAACATGCTGCATGCATGGCGCTCGCATTAAAAAAACACGTGAAAAAAATAGGGCTGCTCAGGGTTATCAACCTTGCTTTTTGTGAAAGGCGGCTTATGGAAGGGATAGACCTTGAAGAGGAAACAAAGACTATACTCGAAGAAGCCAGGTCAGTTTTGACCGGGGCCGGCATATCCAAAAGACTCATCTCCACAATCGTAAGCATAGGTGGCCCAGCGGAGGAAATAATTCGGGAGGCTGAGCAGGGGAAATACAACCTGATTATTATGGGTCGTAAAGGACGTACCGCCCTGAAAGATTTTATCCTGGGAGGGGTAAGCTCAACAGTTCTCCAGCGATGTCAAAATATCACTGTTGCTATTGTAAGCAGCACATAGCTCGGGTCAGCATACATTATCTGTGTTCCCTTGAGATTGCCGATGAGAGTTCATGACAAATAAAAACACGCGTGAACGATGGAAGACCAAGATTGGCCTCGTCCTTGCCATGTCAGGGAATGCCATAGGCCTCGGTAATTTTCTTCGTTTTCCCGGTAAGGCAGCTGAAAACGGCGGCGGAGCCTTTATGATTCCCTACTTTATCGCCTTTGTACTCATGGCAATCCCCATCATGTGGCTTGAGTGGACGCAGGGGCGTTTTGGCGGGATGCGGGGGCATGGCACGACTCCCGGCATGTTCCAGGCCATGTGGAAGAGCCGTGTTGCAAAATATGTCGGTGTCATCGGTATTTTTATCCCGACAGTTATCGTTGTCTATTACACGTATATCGGAAGCTGGACACTTGGATACAGTGTATACAGCCTTCTCGATATGCTCCCAAAGGTTGATCAGTCTTCTCTCCATCCCGGGATGAGTCCCCAGGAGATTTCAGTGCTCATATTGAAGCCGTTTGATGATTTTCGCTCAGGATATACCGGAGTTGTCTCAGGAGAATTCTTAAAAGTACAATTTTTCACCTATTTTATTTTTATTAGTGTCCTCATAATAAGCATCTGGCTCCTGGCACGCGGGATTTCAAGGGGAATTGAGATTCTCGCAAAGATTGCCATGCCCATGCTTTTCGTCATTGCAGTCATACTGGTAATCCGTGTATTTACGCTCGGGCATCCTGTTTCCGGAGAATACGGTCCTCTCGACGGGCTTGCCTTTCTCTGGGAGCCGACATGGTTCATCGAGAGAAACGGTCAGCAGGTTTTTGTGCTCCTTGATCCAAAAACATGGCTTGAAGCTGCCGGACAGATATTCTTCACCCTCAGTCTCGGCTTTGGTGCAATTCAATGTTATGCCTCATATCTTTATAAAGATGAAGACGTTGTCCTGACAGGCCTGGCCACGACGTCGGCAAATGAGTTCGCAGAGGTCATACTCGGGGGCTCACTTGCGATCCCAGCAGCAGCAGCCTTTTTCGGCATTGCCGCAGCACAGGTTATTGCTTCACAAGGCTCTTTTTATCTCGGGTTTACCTCCATCCCTGCGGTATTCGGCTTTCTGCCCGCAGGTAATCTTTTGGGGGCTTTGTGGTTTTTACTTCTCTTTTTGGCTGCCCTGACTTCCATCGTAGCAATGGCTCAGCCGATGATAGCATTCCTTGAAGACGAGATTGGTTTTACCCGCCGGCAGGCAGCAATTGTTCTGGGGATCTTCTGGTTTGTCAGCAGCCACATCTGCATTTTTCTCCGCGGGGGGTGGCAGGTCATGGATTTCTGGGCAGGAACCTTTGGCCCCCCGCTCCTTGCATTGATAGAGGTTATCCTGATGATGTGGATTTTCGGTGGTGACAAGATATGGAAAGAGCTGCACCGCGGTGCTGTATTGCCGGTTCCACGGTTTTTTTATTACACGGCAAAATACATTACCCCTGTCTTTCTGGGAATAATACTTCTCACCTGGTTCTATCAGAACATTGCCGTGCCGGTTTTCAGAGGCTCTTTCCTGCAGGTTGCACTGGAAGGCGTAGAAATGGGCTGGGCAGTGTGGACTACACGTTTATTTTTGATTTGCTTGTTTGGTGGTCTTTGTGTTCTGGTCTATCTGGCCTGGCGGGGAAGGGAGGCTCCGGAATGAACTGGCAGGGGTGGATATTCATGCTCATAGTCTGGGGCCTTGTGGGGTGTCTCTTTTTCTATTCTTTTTATCATATTCTTTTCGATGAGAGGGTGCAAAATAAGAGCGTAGAGAACAAGAGAAAAAAGCGTTCCATGAAGTAACGGCTGGGGATTGATGGCCATGGATATTTTAAAGGCGGTTAAAGAGAGGCGGAGCATCCGGGACTTCGAAAAGAAGGACATCCCTGAGACGATCGTGAAGAGACTCATTGAGGCGCTCATATGGGCACCGAGTGCCGGGAACATACAGGCAAGAAAATTTTATTTTATAAAGGATAAAGCGGTTAAAAAGAAGATAGCAGCGGCAGCACTGAACCAGCACTTTATTGCGGAGGCACCGCTTGTCATTGTCGGGTGTACGGACAGTCGCATCTCGTTCAAGTACGGAGAGAGAGGCGTCTTACTTTACTCGGTACAGGATGTAGCGTGCAGTATCATGGGAATGATGCTCGTGGCACATGAGCTCGGACTGGGCTCGACATGGGTCGGGGCATTCTATGAGGACCAGGTCTCAAGGATTCTTTCTTTGCCGAAACATTTGAGGCCGGTGGCAATAGTCCCCGTTGGATATCCCTCGAAGGTTCCCGGAGTACCACCACGGGTATCAAGAGAAGATGCGGTAGAATTTGTAGAATAATTTAGAAATACCTGGCTAGCGTTCTCCTCTTTTTCAATGATAGTTCGTATCTGTAGTTTTGTGTTTTTCTCCCGAAACAGATACCCGTGCTCTCGAAAAGGGAAATCTCATCCAGATTCACCTCTCTCCTTTTTATTGCTTCCGAAGTCGGCATATACGAGATATTCTTGCCGTCAACATCGATCACCGTATGGCCGCTTTTCCCTTCGAGAAGAAGTATGACCGCTGCAACCCCGGCCTTCATGCCGAAGTTGACATCGAAGCCGGAGGAACTTCCTGACCTGACAAGATGGGTGGGTGTAACCTCGCGGACCTCGGGAATCTCGAACACGCCCGGCACGTACATGCCTGTTCTCTGCATGAATTTTTTCACTGCGGGGTCATTCTTGAGCCTTTTTTCAAATTGTTGCCTTACGTATTTGCCGGCACCTGCAAGCCTCTTGTGTCCAAACGCATCCGTCCCAGCGGACTCGTCATAGAGCAGTTCACCGGTTGCTGTCTTGAAGCCCTCCGCAACGACAATCGTATAGGTACCTGACTTCAGATCGCTCCGTTCTACTCTCTCAAAGTAAACCTTTTTCGCGTGTTCATACACAATGTCAAAATCAACGGGTATTTCCGGTATGAGTATGCAGTCTGCCTCAGCACCGATTCCTCCGCGCAGTGCCGTATGTCCAACGTACCTTCCGAAGACCTCGATGATCATGATCCGGTTATGGCTTTTTCCCGTGGTTTTCAGGTTTCTCGTGAACATGGCGATGCTGTTTATCGCGGAATCTCCGCCGACACTATAAGGCTGGAGATCAATGTCCATCGTCTTCGGCACGTGGACACAGGGAATACCCTGGGCCAGGAGGTCAACAATAACACTTCCCGTGTCGTCTCCCCCGCCTATTACTAATGCGTCTATTTTAAATTTCTTAAGGCCTGATTTTATCCGTTCATATTTCCCCGGGTCTTCTATTTTTTTGACCTTTACCCTCGAGTTTCCTATCACTGAACCTGCGTCTGAGGCAGCAATCAGGTCGATACGCTCCGGTGAAAGTTCCACGATTTTTTTCGTATCAATAAGGTTATAGAGACCTGCGTAGCCATTCGGGATTGCTACCGCATCAATCCCGGCAGCGCGTGCCTTGCTTGCAACGCCCTTTATGACAGCATTGAGTCCTCCGCAATCTCCCCCGCTTGTAAGAATGCCGATTCTTTTAATCTGTGCCATACATACCCTCCTTTGAGTCTTGTTTCAATATAAAGCGATTTATTTTACCAGAATGCCCTATTTTTCGAACTGGCAGGAAAAAACTCCCTTATGCTCTCAGCCATATCTTCCGGCAACGGACTGGAAAATTCAAGGTACGTGCCGGTTTCGGGGTGCATGAAACCCAAAGATTCTGCATGCAGCATTTGTCTCGGGAAAAAAATTCTCTTTTTCCCTTTAACCGTAACCTCTGTTTTTTTCCCGTATGTTCTATCCCCGAGCACCGGATGGCCTATTGATGCAAAATGAACCCTTATCTGATGTGTTCTGCCTGTGCCGAGCTTTACCTCAATGAACGTAGCGTCCCCGAATCTCTTTAATACCTTCCATGTAGTAACAGCCTCTTTTCCTCTCCTTGAACGGGTTGACATTTTTTTCCTGTCTGAATCCGAGCGCCCGATTTTTTGCACGATCTTTCCCGTATCTTTTTTAAGATCTCCGTAGACAAGTGCAAGATACCGCCTGTGTATCGTTCTCCGTGCAAACTGTTCGATGAGACTATAGTACGCTTTGTTATCGCACGCAAGAACGATGACACCGGATGTGTCCTTGTCGAGTCTGTGCACCACCCCGGGTCTCAAAGGCCCGCCGGGTGCGGACAGGTCCTGATACAGGTAGGCAAGCGCATTCATAAGGGTCCCGCTGCTGTGCCCGGCAGCAGGATAGATGACCATGCCGGGAGGCTTGCTCACAACGAGGAGATGGTTGTCCTTATAGAGAATATCAACCGGAATGTTTTCCGGAACGAGTCCTTCGGTATTTTCATCAGGAATACCGACGGAGATACTATCATGTGCCTTAACCAGGTAACTCTGATGAATCTGGCGCATATTTACGAGCACGGAGCCGTTTTTTATAAGTGCCTGTATCTGTGAACGTGTAATGCCGGTCTTTCCTGCAAGGAATGTGTCGAGTCTTTCCCCTGCTTCTGAGAGCCCCACCGTTATTTCGTCGATATGCATAATGAATTTTATACTACCTGAGGCTATTCCGTGAAGTGGTGTTTAACCCGAAAAATGCAATTACTGTCGGGCATATATGCGGAAAAACTTTTCCAAATCGAGATTTGCTGTTAGATGTACTCTCTCCTTTTTGCATGAAAATATACTTGTTTATTCAATAATAAACGTCTTACAAAGGTGGCGATGGGAAAGCTTTTTCCGTACACATGCCCTCCGTATGATTTCTTTAAATGCATTTTTAGGGTTAAAGAAATCACACCCGAATCATACTTGTCCGAAAGAGGTTTTAAAAAGAAGGCCGGATTACCTCTTGCCCTTTGACTTTCTTGCAGCTCTTGACTAAACTTCTTTTCAAATGACCCGTGAAGGAAATAAAGGGACAAGGGAAGAGGAATTGCATTCTGTTCCCTGGGCATTATTCCTTGAAGAATATCCGCCCGGGAACTTATATCCTGTCAAGGACGTCATAGAAGCTGATGGGCCTTTTTTCAATATCGCAACTCCGGACATACGGCTTTACTGTAATCATCAATCATGTCATGGACAACAGACCTTTACCTATAGCGGGGTAAAACTCTCTGTCAGCATCGGCAAAAAAGCTGATTACATTATGAACTATACCTGTCACGCCTGCAACAGATTACAGAAGACGTTAAAAGTACATCTGCACATAAGCAGCCTTTTCGGAATAAACAAAGCAATGAAGTACTGATGGTGATGAAGGAGGATGTTTCAAGGGAAAATCATCATCATTCATCATCAAGTCGCCGTTTGCATGATCAGGTAAACGAACGCACAGGATTATTCCGGAGCAGAAGATATTCTTGATCTTCCTTCACTGCATTTTCCTGTACAACAAATAATGTATTCTGATACTATCTGAGAGCACCGGCAAACGAGACCCTTCTCAGAAAGGAATTCGCCGGAGATGTCTGTGAAACCCAGTTGTTCCCGCTATCAGTGGTATGCAGTATAATCGCTCTGTTATCTCCTATGGGATACGAGCCTACAATCCATGCTGTTCTGAGGTTCACGGCGGTGACTCCCAATAGGGCCGATGATACAGTAGCTTCGGCCTGAGAAGAGGTTGCTTTCTGAGAGATCCAGGTATCACCTCCGTCCGTGGTATAGAAGATAACATTACTATCAACAGCCAGCCAGGCGATCTGGTCAGTGACGGCGCAGACAGAGTTAATATGGAGCAGTCCGCATTCCGGTGATTTGTCAGACCAGGTAGTGCCTCCATCCGTAGTAACCAAAGCGGTGCATCCTTCCCCCACAGTCCAGGCAATACTTTCATTGAAAGCGTGAACATCAATGAGACCCTGCACATCGTCGGGTATATCGTTTTCTCCCTGCATTACCCACGATGCCCCGCCGTCGGTCGTGTGGATGATAAAGGCTCTGGTATTATTGTCTTTCGTACCAACGGCCCAGACATTATTTCTATCGAATGCGGAAACCATCTGAAATTCAGCATCAGGCAGCATACCATGAGCCTGTTGAAGCCACGTTGTGCCTCCGTCGGTCGTATGAAGCACGGTCCCGTTAGTCCCTACAACCCAGGCAACGTCACCATCCACAGCACTGACGCCGGACAGTCCCACGTCAGGGATGACGGAACCCGAACCTTGCCTCATCCAGGTTTCGCCACCATCCGTTGTGCGCAGGATTGTCCCGTAGCTGACGCTACCCTCTCCGATACTGTTTAACCCGACAACCCAGACATTCTTATGGTCAACCGAGGAGACGTCTTGAATAGAAACATCCGGGATCATTTCGGGACTTCCCTGGCGTACCCATGTTCGTCCACCATTTGTTGTATGTATAACGGTCCCGTAACCGTCCACATTGCTCCCAACTGCCCAACCGTACAGAGCATCCGTATCACCATTATCCCCACAACCTCCCAAAAATGCGACGAATCCAATAAGTAAAATAATTTTAAGTGACAGGCTCAAACATTTCATATAAGCTCCTTTCTTATTCTGACGTATTGTCAAAAGTTTTTGTATTCTTACTCTCATATAATCCTCGTGTAATTTCGACCCATTCGCTTTGCTCAGGACAGGCCCCTTGCTCCTTGTCATTCCGAACGAAGTGAGGAATGACAGCGAAGGGTTCGGAATGACAGCAAAGGGTTAGGAATGACAGCAAAGGGTTAGGAATGACGAAATACAATGCAGGTGAGCGTATACGCAAATTCTAAACAAGGGTGAGCTGAAGATAAACTCATTGCAGATGCATTATTGATTTGCATTCATGATGACCATGCAACAAAACCCTACACGGTATCATTCATTCTCAAAACCTACATTTGCAAGCCCCTCTGAGAAAGCAAACGCTCTGTCAAACCGTGGTTCGATGACCATCGTGCCCGTCCTGTCTATATACCCCCACTTATTATTAATTCTTACATGCGCAAGTTCCTCTGAAAAAACAGAAGCATAATCAAACCGTGGTTCGATGACCATCGTGCCCGTCCTGTCTATATACCCCCACTTTTTATCAATTCTTACGCATGAAAGCCCCTCTTTAAAGTTCCGGGCATCATCGAACTGCGGCTCGATGGCCATCCAGCCTGCCTTGTCTATAAAACCTCTCATGTCACTTACCTTTACCCACGCAAGAACCTTGCCCCATTGATTAACCTGAACCCTTGCAAGTCCCTCGCAAAACTGATCAGCATAATTAAACTGCGGGGCGATGACCATCGTGCCTGTCCTGTCTATATAGCCCCATTGATTAACCTGAACCCTTGCAAGTCCCTCGTGAAATTCATCGGCATAATCAAACCGTGGTTCAATGGCTGTCTTGCCCGTCTTGTCAATATAACCATACTTATCACCGATTATTACACATGCAAGACCTTCTTCAAAATGCAAAGCATAATTAAATTGCGGCTCGATGACTATCATGCCTGTCTTATCGATATAGCCGTATTTTTTGTTAATTCTTACACATGAGAGCCCCTCGGAAAAAACTGAAGCATCATCGAATTGCGGCTTGATGACCATCGTGCCCGTCCTATCGATATAGCCCCACTTCCTATTAATTCTTACCCTTGCAAGTTCCTCCTGAAAGTTCCGGGCATCATCAAACTGCGGCTCGATGACCATCGTGCCCGTCCTATCGATATAGCCCCATTGCCTGTTAATCCGGACTCTCGCACGGCCTCCCTGGAAGTTCCGGGCATTATCAAACTGCGGCTCGATGACTATCATGCCTGTCTTATCGATATAGCCCCACTTATCAGACACGCCAGAAAATGATGATAAAACCGGCATCATGTGATAGAAAGGTAAGCACTGAGTATTACTAAAAATATTGTTCCTGATGATTTCATGCGCGCAACCTTCTTGTAAGACCTTTTTAGGCTGATTCACTGAAACTGATTCTATTTTAATTCTACAGTATTTGGGAAATTTGTAAAGTAAAAAAATTGAGGAAGCATTCTTCTCCGTGACCGCAGCGAGCCTGCTGAAAAACCCGGAAAAAGCCCGTCCCTCTGCTATTTTCCTGAATAAAAGAGTTTCCCAAGATATTTGTTCAAAGGGTTTGATCGACTCAGGAATGACAGGGGAAGCTTTCTCCGTATTCCGAGACTTTTCATTTCACTGAAGAGGGCTTCATTATTCTTATCTATCTCGAGGCCCTTTTTAAAGGAAACATATGCATCTTTCCTCTTGTCAGCTGCAAGATATGCCTTTCCAAGGTTCAGATAGAGAGTCGGGAGGAAAAACTCTTTACCTAAGGGCATCTGTTCCAGCAATGCCCTAATTGCCTGCCTGCAGGTCTTTACCCCTTTTGAATAGTGCTTATTGACAACAGTCTCCAGATAACCCTGATATGAAAAAATAACCGGGTTGTTTGGGTAACGACCCCCGGCCTCATAGAGGACATCAAGGGCCTGTCTCAGCTTTTTTTCATGAATGAGCGTTTCAACCTCTTTGATATATGTCCTGTACGGAATATTTTGTGCAGCTTTTTCCATTTTCAGGGACTGTATGGCTAATTCCCGCTGTCTCTTGGTAACCTCGGATAATTTCTCATTGAGGTCGGGATCGTTCAGCATGTCTTTATAGGAAAACTTGTGCGAACAGATTATCTTGCCTTTCAGGTAAACCCGGGTTATGATCGCTGCGCTCTTGGTCCCAAGATCTTCGGAATCTATGAGATATGTTTCTCCATCGAGCGTTACTTTCTTACTGGATTCCGGGGACTTTGAAGTAATCTTTACATGCCTTTTGTTCATACCGGAGCAGATCTTTTCCCACCGGTGTTAATTTTTTGTATTATAGCAAACACTGATATTTCAAACCTGCGGGAAACAGTTTTTACTGAGCATTATGACAGGATTTCCCGAACCTTCGGCAGAAGCATTTTGGGCAACTCCGGCTTCAAAATCAAATGTATCTGCTCTTCAGATTCTATTTTCTTGCTAATGAAGTCCGCTTCATATCCACTGATAAAAATTGCCCTGATGCCGGGCCGCATTCTCTTTATTGACTCATAAACCTCTCTTCCGTGCATCTTCGGCATAATGACATCGATTACGAGGAGCCCGATGCTGTCTTTATGGTCAACGAATTTCCTTATGGCATCAATACCGTCTATTGCCTCAATAACGCTATACCCGGCACCATTTAACTGGGCTTTTATAAGCTCCCGGAATACGGTATCATCATCAGCAACCAGTATTGTCTCGTTCTTCTCAGATTCTTCGTTCATTCTTACTTATTATACCCTTATTCAAAGATACTGTGGATCAGAAGGGAACAGGCTGCTTTTTCCATCACCCGAAACGCTGCCTGTCCCTATGGGGACCCTATTCGTCATTGATCTCGTGTTCATACTATCATACATACTAATGCGCAATGATTTCTTGCGTATTTTTCCTCCCTTAATTTATGAAATAAACACGCTCCTAAAGTCAAGACATATTGAAGATTCCCTGCGGCAAGACCACGTGCAACCGCCCGCTGTGAATCTATTTCTTGGAGAACAGTTTTTTATAAAATAAAAAACATATCAAAAAAAAGACACCGGCTACAATTGCTGCATGTTCCATCCTTGTAATATCTTTTCTTATAACCTCCAGACTATGAGCAGTCATATACCCTATACCTCCCCAGACAATAAGCCCCGCAAGAGCAGAGAGCGTATCACAAAGGAGCAATCTTGATTGAGGCATCCTCATAATACCGGCTATAAGGAATATACCGCTTATGAAACGCCCACCGAAGAAGATGAATAAGAAACCTTTTTTATTGAATTTCTCTTCAAACATGTCAAGTCTTTCTTGAGATACGATTTTATCAAACACCCTCTGTTTGAGGATTGCACGACCAAACTTCCTTCCAATGGTGTATGAAAGCATATCACCGGTCAATATCCCCATGAGTGCTACCGGCACAATAATGAAGGGTGAAGCATTATGTGATGATACAAGAAAACCACAGAGCATGAGTGAAACACCTTCCGGGAAAGGAAACCCGAGACCGCCTAAAACAAGAATAATAAATACTCCGAGATACGGGAGATGTTCTATGAAAGAAACTTCAGACATTTCTTGGATTCATTCTCCTCTCAGTCACCCTCGGGGGATTTGGTCTTCCCCCCTGAAGCAAACCTTCACGGGGCAAACATATGATAATCTCATGTCTTTTCCTGTGCACGATTCTATAATTTTTGAACAGTAAAAACAAACAGTAGATACCCGCGGGCAAGCCCGTGGCACTCTGATAATGTGTTAGACTTCCGGAAGATTCAATTTAATGGAGAGTTCTCTCAACTGTTTGGGATCGACTGCTGAAGGCGTACCGCTCATGAGGCAGGATGCCTTCTGGGTCTTTGGAAAAGCAATGACATCCCTGATGGTCGTTGCCCCGACCATGATCATGACGAGCCTGTCGAGTCCAAGTGCAATACCGCCATGAGGGGGTGCACCGTAATCGAGTGCTTCGAGAAGAAAACCAAATTTTGTCCTTGCCTCTTCCTCGGATATATTCAGGATAGCGAACATTTTCTTCTGTACATCGCGCCTGTGGATACGGATGCTCCCACCTCCTATCTCATACCCATTGAGCACAATATCATAAGCCTTTGCCTTGAGGGAACCGAGCAGATCCTTATTCGTGATATCTCCCCCGATCATCTTTTCAATGTCTTCATCCTGCGGTGAAGTGAAGGGATGGTGCATTGCCTCAAGCCTGCTTTCCTCGTCGTTCCATTCCAGGAGGGGGAAATCCGTAATCCAGACGAACCTGTAATCCGGCTGTATGATTTTTAAACGCCTCCCGAGTTCATTCCTCATCCTTCCGAGCACATCATGAACGACCCTGTCCTCATCAGCAACAAAGAGCATTAAATCCCCGTCCTCTGCCTCGAGCCGCTCTGCCATCTGTTTCAGGACATCCTCAGGGAAAAACTTCTTTATGGGAGACTCAAACCCGGCCTTGACCTTTATCCATGCAAGCCCTTTTGCACCGAGAGAGATCGTTTCTGTCGTGAGCACGTCTATTTCTCTCCTCGTAAGATTTGCCATGCCCTTACCATTAATCGCTTTTACCCGGCCGCCTGATTCCAGTGCGTCAAGAAAAACTTTAAAAGATCCTCTCTCGGCAAGGTCGGCCATTTCTTTCAGCTCAAGACCGAATCGCAAATCAGGCTTGTCAGTACCGAAACGCTCCAATGATTCACGGAAACTGAGCCTTTTCATGGGAGTCTCAATCTCCATGTCAAGAACTTCATGAAAGACTCTTTTCATCATGCCCTCAACGTTATCGATGACATTATCCCTGTCAACAAAGGACATCTCCATGTCTACCTGGGTAAATTCAGGCTGCCTGTCGGAACGCAGGTCTTCATCCCTGAAACACTTAACGATCTGGAAATACTTCTGAAGCCCGGAGACCATGAGGATCTGTTTGAACAGCTGCGGTGACTGTGGGAGCGCATAGAAGTATCCCGGGTTCAGACGACTCGGTACGAGATAGTCACGTGCTCCCTCAGGTGTTGATTTTGTCAATATCGGCGTCTCAATTTCAAGAAATCCCTGCTCATCGAGATAGTCCCTGATAACCTTTGCAGCCTTATGCCGTATGATGAGGTTTCTCTGCATCTCAGGCCTTCTCAGATCAAGGTACCGGTACTTGAGCCTCAGGGACTCTGATGCATCAGCAGCATCTTCTATCATGAACGGGAGTGTCAGGGCTTCGTTCAGGATTTCGAGCCTGCTTGCATATATCTCGACGAGACCGGTCGGCAGGTTAGGATTTTCCGTTCCCTCCGGCCTTCTTCTGATCTCGCCGTAAACAGAGATGACGTATTCATTCCTCAGGCCATGTGCACGCTCATGTATTTCACCCGATGCGTCCGGACTGAAGACAATCTGCACAATCCCGCTTCTGTCCCGCAAATCGATGAAAATAAGCCCGCCATGATCCCTCCACCTGAAGACCCAGCCATACAGGGTTATCTGCTGCCCTATATCATACTCCCTGAGCTCTCCGCATCCTTTATCAGAAATCATGTAATCCCGGCCTCTCTCCTGATCATGTTTACCTCTTCAGGTGTCAGATACCGGAACGCTCCGGGTTCAAGTGCGCCTAATTGAATTCCGTTGATTCCGACTCTCTTCAGTTTCAGGACCGGATGGCCTGTTATGTCGAGCATCCTTCTGATCTGTCTCTTCCTTCCTTCGTGTATTGTTATCTCAAGCCAGGAATTTTGTGCTGCTTTCCCCGCCTTCTTTACCATTGCAGGAGCAGTCAACCTTTTTTTGAGCTTTATTCCTTGTCTCAGCCTGTCTATTTCCTCTTCTTCAAGGACTCCTTTCACCTTGACCAGATATGTCTTGGGAATCTTTTTTGACGGATGAAGCACTGCGTGTGCGAAATCCCCATCATTTGTCATGAAAAGCATGCCCTCGGAATCAAAATCGAGTCTCCCGACAGGAAAAACCCTGTATTTTACACCCTTTAAGTAATCTTTTACAGTAGGCCGACCCTGGGGGTCATGAAGTGAAGTGACAACGTTTCTTGGCTTATGAAACATCATGTATACCTTCGGCTCCCGCCCGGAGAGCAGTTTCCCATCGAGCCTGATATGTTGTCTTGCAGGGTCTGCCTTCATCCCTATGGTCGCAATGCGGCCACTGACGGTCACCCGACCCTCTTTTATGATATCCTCGGCCTTCCTCCTCGATGCGATACCCATTTCGGAAAGAATTTTATGGATTCTTTTTTCCATGAGTTTACATAATACCATAATCTATTTATTAAATTTTCAATACCCCACAGTCTCTGCTGTGGGGTTACCATATACTTCCCTCCCCCTTGACGGGGGAGGGTGAGGGTGGGGGTGATTGAAGATGATTGGGCACCCTCCCCTTTACCCCGTGGAATAAGTAAAAATATTCCACAGGGTAAATCCCCTCCCGTCAAGGGAGGGGAGATTTCAGGATACTCCGCCGTCTCTGCGGCGGAGAGGTTCATTCTATGAACTATCCGGAAGGCGCTCATTTTGATATGAAGAACTGGAAAAACAACATATCATTAGATTTATTTATGAAAATTAAGGTTGTGTACCGTGGATGAAGTATTCTATAGTAAAAACTCTATCAATAGTGAAAAAATACCGTACAGTACAATCAGAACAGGTAATGTCAAAAGTTTCATGAAAAAAAACCGGAAATGTCCGGTAAGACAATAGGGTATACACGGAAATAAGGGGGAGGCATATATAATAAGCTATAATATAATCATTCCGAACCCGAAGCACGTCATAAACGTAAATCTCAATAGAAGCTGAATGTTCACACAAATAATACCTGCTAAAAACAGGTATTATTACCTATTGTATTTCATTAATAGATTGTAGTAAAAGTACCTGTACAGCAATCATTGAAATACAAGGCACGAAGGAATTTAAAAAATAATCTTTTTCATGCCTTGCCGGGAATACAAGGATTGTTGGAAGGAAAGCTATGGGGATTGTCCGGTATTTTCATGTCATTTCGAAGAAATGACTGCCTGTCAAATTATGAATAATTCCGAAAAATATACCCTCACCATTGTAAAGCAAATATGCCCTTAAAGATTAGTGATAAAACTCTTCAACTCACCCAGAAATGTCAACGTTCCTTTGCATGTTTAGACAATGAGACATCAGATATGTGCACTGTTGAAAGATGTATCGATGGGAACGGTTGTTATCTTAAGACCGCGATATTTCCCGACTGTAATTATCAGATAGCACTTATAGGTTCAAAAATATGCAGTTGCCCTACAAGGTCCGAGCTTTACAGGAAATACGGCATATGAATCGTGATGCTTTCTGTACGTTACCGGGTATGAGTACGCTGCGGTAAAAAAAGAAGAAGGCTTTTAGTAAGATAGGGACATCCTATATGGCCTATATTTTTCCTAATTATGAAAAGTAGTACTTAGTATGAAGGAATACATGAGCCTGTGAAGCGCCTGGTAATATCATATCCATTGACGGTAACCGTCCGGCTTGCAGGGAAAAATGTACAGCCTGCCCTGCCCGGTGTCATTGTATAGGTGCCATTTGTTATGCCTGTAAATCTGAATCTTCCGCGAATATCTGTTACGGCATAAAGAGGTTCAGCGGCGCTGAGGGCCACGGTCACACCGGGAATGGGTGCGCCATCTGAAGTACGGACAGAACCTGATATGCTGAATACGTCAATATCTTGTGTGTTTTCTGCAAATGCCAGGTCAAAAGGCGATGTACATACAGGGACTGTTTCTGTGACTGTCTGTCTGGCTATGTCTATAACTGATATGTCGGAGCTCCCGACATTGGCAACGTAGAGCTTTGTGAAATGCGGATCAGGAGCAGACATAAAAGGGGTTCTTCCAACTTTGACATTTTTAACTACCTCGCGTGTGCCGGTATTGATAATTGATACAGAAGACGAGCCTGAATTAGAGACAAAAGCCTGTGCTCCGTCGGGAGAAACAACAATATGCCAGGGCTTCAGGCCGACAGGGACCTCATCAACAGCAGTCAGTGTATGCGTATCCACAATAGAGATGCTGGAACTTTTTACATTCGTGACATAGAGCGTTTCACCGCCGGGTGACAGGGCTATCCCCCTTGGCATATGTCCCACAGGGATGGTTGCTGTCAGTTGACGGTTGTTTGTATCGATGACCGAGACTGAATCTGCCAAATGGTTCGTAACAAATACGCGGTCACCGGCCGGGGAAATGACAAGCCGGCGAGGTCCGGCAGGTACAGGGAGACTTGTAAACTCGAAGGTGAGTGTATTGATTATGTCAACTGTCGAGTTGTCATAGTTTGCTACGTAAGCGAAAAGACCATCTAATGTTAACAATACGTGCCGTGCTTCGTCACCGGGAATCGGCACAGTAGCAACAACGGTATCTGTTGCTGTGTCGATAACTGTAACACCGGAGTGAGCAGTATGGACTACAAAGAGCCGTGTGCCGTCAGGGGTAAAGGCACTCTCGTGAGGTTTTTCACCGACTGGAATTGTTTTTATGTTAACAAGATTTACTGTATCAATGACGGAGACTGTGTTGGAGAAGTTGTTCGAAACATAGAGTTTTTTCCCGTCGGGCGTCATGTTTGACCTGACTGAGCCCCGCCCGGTAGGGATTTCAGTTATTATTTTATCTGTATAAGCATCAATCACGGCTTGTGCAGGATAGCGCTTGCAGCATACAAAAACTCTGGACGCGGCGCTCAATTCGTCCCCGGGGACGGAAAGAGGGATTACCATCATGAGGACGATGAGAAGGCAGTATCTCAAGGGAAATATTTGCATGCTCTACTATATCCAGGGTAACATTGAAAGTCAAATGAGACCGGTGCTAAAGATGTATCCTCATGATCTTAAACGCATTAATCAATCCGTTCGTCGATGAATCGTGAGTTGAAACGTGGTCGTCATGGCCGAGTTCCGGAAGGATTTTCCCGGCGAGCTGTTTGCCGAGTTCAACACCCCACTGGTCGAAGCTGAAGATATTCCAGATGACGCCCTGTACAAAGATTTTGTGCTCATACAGGGCGATCAGGCTGCCGAGCGTCCTCGGCGTTATTTTCTTCAATAGAATGGAATTGGTCGGTCTGTTGCCCGGAAAGACTTTAAACGGAGCTAGCTTCTTGATTTCCTTCTCGCTTTTGCCGGATAGGATGAGCTCTTCGATGACCTCGTCCCTCGTCTTTCCCTTCATCAATGCCTCGGTCTGTGCGAAGAAGTTTGCGAGCAATATATCATGGTGATTACCGGTGGGATTGTGACTGACTGCTGGAGCAATGAAATCACAGGGGACCAGTTTTGTTCCCTGGTGAATGAGCTGATAGAATGCATGCTGGCCGTTTGTTCCCGGTTCTCCCCAGATGATTGGCCCTGTCTGATAGGTCACTCGCCGTCCTTTTCTGTTGACATATTTCCCGTTGCTTTCCATGTTTCCCTGCTGAAAATATGCGGGGAATCTGTGCATGTACTGGTCATAGGGGAGGATGGCCTCCGTTGCAGTCCCGAAAAAATTGTTATACCAGATACCTATCAATGCCAGGATGACAGGGATGTTGCTTTCAAAGGGTGATTCCCTGAAATGCCTGTCCATTGCATGGGCGCCCTCAAGCAGTTGGATAAAATTCTCGAATCCGATGGTGCATGCAATGGGAAGCCCTATGGCTGACCAGAGGGAATACCTGCCGCCTACCCAGTCCCAGAATACGAACATATTTTCAGGGTCTATCCCGAATTGCTCCACGCCGGTCTGATTTGTTGAAATTGCCACAAAATGCTTTTTTATTGCAGTCTCGTCACGGGCAGCATCGAGAAACCAGTTCCGTGCGGTATGTGCATTGGTCATTGTTTCCTGCGTTGTGAACGTCTTTGACGCAATCATGAATAAGGTCCTTTCAGGGCGCACGTTCTTTAGCGTCTCGGTGATATGCGTGCCGTCTACGTTTGAGACAAAATGTGCTTTGATGTTCGGTTTCAGGTAAGGTCTCAATGCCTCTGTTACCATGACCGGACCGAGGTCTGAGCCGCCGATTCCAATGTTGACAATATCGGAAACCGGTTTCCCCGTGTATCCCTTCCACTCTCCTGAGATTACGCTGCTGGAAAAGGCTTCCATTTTCCGGAGCACGGCATTCACGTCCGGCATAACGTCTCGGTTATCGACAAGGATGGGGGTATTTGATCTGTTCCTGAGTGCAACGTGGAGCACTGCCCGGTTTTCAGTCTCGTTTATCTTTTCCCCCGAGAAAAGCTGCTCTATGGCGTCCCTGACATTGAGCTCCGCAGCAAGTTCAAGGAGAAGGTGGAGGGTATCCCGGGTGATGATATTCTTGGAAAAATCTACGAGGATATCTTCAAACCGCAGGGAAAAATCAGAAAACCTCTCTGGATCTCCGGAAAAGAGATCCCTCATATGTGTTGTTTTCATTGCCTTGTAATGCTCTTTCAGCTTTTTCCATGCAGATGTTTGCAGGGGATTGGTTTTTTTTAGCATGACACCCTCCGTTGGCTCAGAAATATCTCCTGCAGCCTGCTTGCTACAGGGGATCCATTTATTCCCTCCCTCTTGAGGGGGGAGGGTTAGGGTGGGGGTGAATAAAATAAAGTTTCACCCAAACCCTTTTCTACTGTTTCTTTAGTGCCTGCAATCCTAACATGGCGGCACCCCAGAGTCCGCTCTCTGCATCTGAGATAAGAAATACAGGGATCTGTTCCAGTATCTTTGACATGGTCGGGGAACTACGGAACTCATTGGCAAATGCCTCGTGTGTAACCGGTTCCGGTGTGCGGGCAGCTACCCCACCGGCAATGTAGAGCCCTCCAAGAGATAACGTTTCCAGGGCATAATTGCGACAGACCCTTCCATAGAACCTCGCTGCCCATCTCAGCGTTTGCGAGTCAGGAAGTATCCTCGATATGACCTCTTTCGGGTCTGCATGTTCACCTGTGAGAAACCGGTGTATGAGGCTGATGCCCCTTCCTGAAACAACGGTGTTGCCGGTTATATAGATGTCACCGAGCTCCCGGATGAGGAAGTCCTGGAAATCGAATTCTTTCTTTGAGACAAAGGGGAAATTCGCATGTCCTCCTTCAGACGGAACAGCTACAAATCCTCCTGCTCCGTCAGGTACCAGAGCAGCCTTCCCGAGCCCTGTGCCCGCACCAATGACAGAAACAGTCGCATCAGGAACAAGGGTGCCGGGGAGGATCTGCTTTGCAGCCCTGCCGGCCGGCGAACGGCAGGCAAAAGCCTGTGCTACGAAATCGTTTATCAAGAGGCACTTTTTGAATCCAAAGTCTTTTTCAGCACGGGAGATATCAATATCCCAGGCTATAAAAGGCGGAGAACTGTACACCCCCCGCTCAACAGGGCCCGCAACTGCGATGACCGCAATATCGGCCCTGTCAGGCTGAAGAGAAAAATTATTTTCTTTGAGCTCAGCAATAAGTCTGCCAAATGACGGTGCCTCTTTCGTCTTTAACCACTGTGTTTTTATGAGCCTGAGTTTGCCGTCACCGGTGACCTCAAGGTGGGCAAAGCGGCTGTTTGTCCCGCCGATATCAGCTGCAAGAATATTCATTGTGATTCCTTTTAGTCAAACAAAGAACGTTGCCCCAATTAAAGGGTATCATGACCGATCTGACCGGTAAGAATGTGCCCGTCAGAATTTTTGAATATGACTCATATAGGACTTGTAGTTGCGCCTGACTTCCTTCATGCTGTCTCCACCGAATTTTTCGAGAAAAACATCAGCAATTGTGAGGGCGACCATTGCCTCAGCGATGACACCTGCTGCCGGTACCGCACAGGTATCCGAACGCTCGTATGCTGCATGGACAGATTTTTTTGTCACGATATCGACAGACCGGAGCGGTTTCCTTTGAGTCGGTATCGGTTTCATCGCGGCCCGCAGGATTATCGGCATGCCGTTTGTCATGCCGCCCTCGATGCCGCCGGAATTGTTTGTTTTCCTATAAAACCCGGAAGGGTACCCCCCCACCCTTCCCTCCCCCTTGAGGGGGGAGGGTGAGGGTGGGGGGGTGTAGAATATCTCGTCCATGACCTCTGAACCAGACCTCCGGCTTATCTCGAAACCAAGACCGATCTCAACTCCTTTGATCGCCTGGATCCCCATGATTGCCTGTGCAAGACGACCGTCAAGTCGCCTGTCCCATTGAACATGACTGCCGAGACCTACCGGAACATTCGTGACGAAGACCTCGAATATGCCGCCGAGGGAATTGCCCTGCCTGATGGCTTTATCAATGAGTTTCTTCATCATTCTTGATGCATTGACATCCGGGCACCTCACCGGTGATTTCTCTGCCCGTGCGAAGACTTCCGACAGTTCCTCGTGATATGCGGTGTAGCTGCGGGCTGAGAACATCCTTTTATTGCTTTTTTCAATCCCCTGAGTTCCAATACGGATGACAAGGCTGCCGATGGTGATATTGAATTCTGCCAGAAATTTCTTTGCTATAGCGCCAAGACCGACCCGCATGGCTGTCTCTCTCGCGCTTGAACGTTCAAGGATATTTCTTATGTCGCGGTGGTCATACTTGATCGCACCAGGCAGGTCAGCATGGCCGGGTCTTGCCCTTGTTACCGGCTTTATGGAACCTATATGTTTCTTGAGTATTGACATGCCGTCATGCCAGTTTTCCCGGTCCTTGTTCTCGATCAGGAGGGATATGGGTGACCCGATAGTCTTTCCCCATCTGACACCGGAGAGGATATCAGCGTGGTCAGATTCTATCTTCATCCTGCCACCGCGGCCATACCCTCCCTGTCTTCTCGAAAGGTCCCTGTCGATATCCTCCACCGAAAGCGAAAGTCCTGAAGGAATGCCCTCGAGGATGCCGATCAATGCACTGCCATGTGATTCACCTGCTGTTATGTATCTCAGCTTGTTCATATGATTGTTCCTATTGTGTTCTCGGAACAGGCTTGACCATTGAAGAGGAGGATGCTGTTCCCGGCGTTTCCGTGACACCTCCGGGAAACACATATATCATTCGAATTGAATTGTCAAGGTAAAGAAAGGAGTAGTTCTGCGTCTTCAATATCCTCTTGAGGCCCTCTTCAATAGTCAGGCCCTGAAAGTCTTCATATACCGTTCCTTCAACGCCCTCTGCAATTTCCATATGGATCCCGGTTTCTTCCATGATATCGTAAAGCAGGTCTGCCAAATTCTGCCCTTCGGATGTAACCGAAAGAGTTTTGTTTCTCTTCGAATAATGTACCTCTGCATGTGCAGCAGTCAAAGAGATGACCAGAAGACATAAGACAATGAACATATGTTTCATTGTATCGTATCAACTCTGAAACAGTATACCACAGCCATAATGAAATGTTTATATCTTCATCAGCCTGAAAGCTTTCAAGCCGGCACGCTTGCCGGCGAATCGTTTTTTTACATTGACAAAATAACCCGCATGGGTTATTCATCTATACAGGAACATTGCTATCCAAAATAACTTTCAGAAAAGGAGGCCGGGTGCTGAATAAACACAATGACGACACCTTTTATAAAAAACATACTGTTACCCGGTTACGTTATATGAGCGTAATCGGGGAAACTGCTGGTAACAGAATGAGGTATGCCATATTAATTATTATGTCGATTCAGTGTGTTTATGAGGTGTCCGGCCTCCTTTTCATGTTTGTTCCGGACAGGTGTGATACATGAACATAAAGACGGTAGCCGGATACATAGCAATTCTCTCCCTGTCATTCTTTTTGTATTCAACGAAGCCGGCCACTACGCTTTTTTACAGTTCACTCCCTGTTGTCATGGTGATGTTTCCGATACTTGTCGGGCACAAGGTAAAACTGAAGTTTTCGGTACGGGACCTGTTTTTCGGGATCGGGGTGTCTGTTGTCGTCCTCGTTCCTTATTACCTTGTTCTCGGTGGTACGATAAGGACGCTCTCGGTTTATTTAGTAATCTATCAGCTTTTCAGTATTTCTTTCCCGGAGGAGTTTTTTTTCAGGGGGTTTTTACAGGATTCATTGGGGAGGACATATACGTCTGTCCTCCTTGTAAGCCTTTTGTTTACACTTGCCCATGTTCCGAGAGCATTTTTCTTTCATGAATGGATTTTACTCCTGTGCTTTTTCCCTTCTCTCGTCATGGGATGGTTGTACTTGAAAACAGACAACATTCTCCCGGGAACGCTGTTCCATTTTCTTGCAAATCTCGCCGGCCATCTTACACCAGCGCCGTTTTAGACTAAATTTATCCATAGCGTACTCTGTTTCCATAATCATGTTCATAAAGATACACACCCCTACACCCCTCTCAGGAGGGGATAAAGAGAGATACTTTCCTCTAATAAGAGGGAGTGGGTGTGTTACGAAAAATGCGGGGTAAATGCCACAAGATATTCATTCAGTATTGTCAGGAGGGCTGTATTCCCTCACCTCTATCCGATATTCGAATTCGCCACTGGGCGGAAGTTTTTCGCCGGTAACCGTGACCGTCTGATATTGAAGTGCTCTTAATTCCTTTTCAAGGTCACCCTCGATGAGGTAGTCCTTTCCTCCATCTGTTGTTATAACGAGACGGGTAAATGGTTCGTTACCGACAAGCCTTAATTTCCCTGTCACGGTGATCATCTCTTGCTCCCTGTGCGAGTCAACAGCATGAACGGTGCAGGATGACAGGAACAGAATAAAGAAAACGGACGATAAGAGAATGCCTGCTGACGGAAAAAGGCGTGCCTTCAATATGTTTCGACTCGCATGTTCTCTATGAATTGTATCCCGCCTTCCTTTGAAATTTATTAAATTTTCAATACCCCTCAGTCACTGCTGTGGGGTTACCATATACTTCCCTCCCCCTTGAGGGGGGAGGGTGAGGGTGGGGGTGATTGAAGATGATTGGGCACCCTCCCCAACCCCTCCCGTCAAGGGAGGGGATATTTCAGGATACTCCGCCGTCTCTGCGGCGGAGAGGTTCATTTTGGACAAGCATGTTTTTTAGTTAATGGTTAAAATTTTTTCCTGAGAGCCTTTTCTTTTTCCCTGAAGAAATAGTCGACACATACAGGAACTGGTCTGCCTGTCCTGGATGACAGGGCTTTCACCATGGGATCGGAAGAAATCTGCTGCAAGAGGGTCCGCGGTGTTACTACCTCCGCAGGTTCTTTGTCAATCTCGTGATACGTGAGCGAAGTTTTATCAGGGTACTCGCTCGAGACAGTCCCGGCAGGCTGCAGCGATGTATATGTCATGGTTCCACCGCCGGATAATGACCATTTTTCAATATCAGTCGGGTTTCTCGTAATCAGTATTCCTCTGTTGGTATACGTATAGGGAGTTCCACTGACCATAGTAAAAGTAACCGTATTGGTGGAAGTATCAATGAATGCAGCCTCATCAGTTGGATGCGTGCTCGTCCAGGTAACCGTACCAGTGCCTGCTTTTGTAAATTGGAAGTAATCGAGTCCCCACTTGTGAAGACCGCCGACTGTTGTGGCATTCATATGATCCGCATCATTAACCGGTAAACCCGGAAGGGTACCGTACTCGGTAAGGTATCCAGCTTCTGTGCTTATCGATGTATATGACCATTCAGGATGTCCCTGTATTGCATTCAGGCCGAGATAGTTCGCAATGCTCCAGTCCCTGAAAACGCCTGCAAAATCCCTGCCGTACCCGACAGCACTTAGGGCGGTATTGACTGCCTGTATCCCGACATCTTCTGTATGATTGATATTCCAGAACACGTTGTGACCGTAACTGTCTGTATTTATAACCCTGTCTTTCAAGTATTGTGCCCACATATAGACAGTAGAATAATCGAAGACCGTACTGCTCCATACAGTGAGTGAATCCCATGGCAGGTATTGATACCCGATAACCCGGGAATAATCAGGCGCATAATTGCAGAAAAGAGGCGCTATCTCTGACATTGCCTCCTCAAGCCATGTTTCTTCGTAGACACCGCGCAGGTTCGTTTTCTGGTTCCAGCTGATCAGATGCTGGAACTCGTGTGCCAGTGTCCTGAAAAATTCCTGGTCCCCGGCTATGCCGGGATAAATATCCATGTTGAAAAGCTCCTTCTGATTGCTGTATGGTGAGATGCTGATATCATATTCGTCGAGCCGGTTAAAATACCCGGCAATATAGCTGTCCGACGTCGGTGTATATCCGTCCCTTATATCATGAAGAAAGATGAAGATCTTGGGATTTCCATCAATACCCGGGTTCGGTTCCTCACCGAATATCATAACTTCATTCGCATAGATAGCATTGTCAAACTGGTCCACGATGCCGTTTATCGTGTCAGGATCGACGGACTTTCCGTCCTCAAGATAAATCAGGCAATGTGTGCCTTCACCGACGAGGCGTGCTGAAACGAAATAATATGGATTAACGGACGCCTCAAAATCATAAGCCCAGAATCCTGTGACGGTCATAAAGCTCCATGAGTAGGGGATACTCATTGTATTGCCTGCCGTGTCCATGACCCCTGCTATCGTTGCAGTATATGATGTGAGCGGAGCAAGGGAGTATGCCGGACTAAACGTTGCAGTCTTTGTCTCCGTATCATAGGATACTGTTCCGTTTACGCTCCCGGACGGGCTGGAAAGCATGAATGTGCTTGTGTTTATAGTGGCTGGGTCTATAGCAACACTGAAGACAGCCTGAACCCGGGTGTCCATCACTGCTTCTGTGGAAGATGCAGCAGGGCTGACTCCGGTAACTGTGAACACTTGTGGCGGAGATGCCGTGGTTCCATTACTTCCTCCTCCACCACCACATGACATAAATACTATGAGAAGGCTACAGGACAAGAGAGTGATCAGGGGATCCTTTATCCGCTTTCTTTTCTCATTACGGTTAAAGATCATGAAAGAAACTCCATAAAACATTCTAACATATTTCCCGGAATATTCAATGTACAGCGGGCGTATTCCCTGTGTTCTTGCCACGGGGAATCTCCAATGGTGCAGGAATTATTGACTTGACATGTCCCCCGGAGATATCACTTTTTTTTGACGAAATCAATCTGTTCGTAATACCAGACCTCACTATTGAGATCATAGTGTCTTACGAGAAAAGCAAACCCGTGTGAACAGGGCGCTTCAACCCTCTTTTCTTCCGCCACATCATTTCTCCTGTGTGAAGATCTGAGGGTTTCATCTGTCCATGATTTGTTACATACCGGACATGTCAGCCTGGCTATCTTCATTGTTCTCTTCACTGATCGTAACTTTCTTTACCCTGATATAAAAAAGTTTAAGCCCCTGCCTTCTGGGCTATGAGGTTTGTTGCTGCCTCCACGGCATTCCTCACCGTGATAATATTCGCAATATCCTCATCCCTGATAGATATCTTGTATTTCTTCTCAATCGCGACAGCGATCTCAATGGCTTTAATAGAGTCTATTTCCAGTTCATTGGCGAGATTCGTCTCAAGGGTTATTTCTTCAACATCAAAGCCGGAAATATCGGAGATAATCGATATGATTTCCTGTTCTACATTATTTACGCTCATACAGTATACTCCTCTTATCGTATTCATGATGTTTAACCAGAAAAATGCAATTGATTATTGAATCGGAGGCACAGTCGCCTTCAAAGTCGGGACAAAATACTTTTCAGTCACCCGTGCCTCCGATAAATGCATTTTTAGGGTGAAACACTATCATATTAATATCAAAAAAGATAAAAGATTGCTATCATTAAAATTATGATTTTTTTGTAATATTCTTTACTACATGCAAGACAGGGGTAAAACATTACAAACTCATGAGACGACGCAGGTCTCTCTTTAAATGCAAGACATAGTATCCCGGTGAGATTTCATACCGTTCAAGGGCGCTGATGAAGAGGGGGTTGTCAAGAAAGGACTTCCCAGGCATGATTTCCATCGAAAGCTCCATGAAGGCATGATCTACCTCCCCCTGAAGCCGCGCGTAGATATCCTTCCCCTCAAGTGCGAGAGAAGAAATATGTATCGTGTCTCCCTTCACGTCGAGTGCGCCCCTGGCGGTGCTGAAAAGATTAAGGGGAACAATCATGTCTGAAAGCACGACAGGCTGGAACTGCGCATTGTGCGTTACGAATTCTGCATGTCCTGCTCCGTTGGTCATGGTAAATCTTCCCGAGAGCGTTCCTGAACCCTGAATACCTGCGCGTTTCAGGCAGGGGATGTCGCTCATCCGGGCATTCTCGATCGTCATCTCTATTTTTTCCCCGCTGAGAGTACGGATAAGGTTTCCCGATATGGTACCTCTGCCGATATCGCCGTGAAATGGTACACTGAGCTTCAAGCGGATGAAAGCCGGAAGCTCTACCAGGGCCCGGATGTTATGCAGAGAGACTTGTTCTTTCCCGTACCCGTTCAGCGCCAGACGGTCGATCGTGAATTTGTAAAAGAGCATTTTTTTCAGACCTTCCGTTTCGATGCTGAGATTCCCGTCATTGATTGAACTCTCTATACGTTCCTGGAGATACCGTTCAGGCAGTGCTATCCATATGCCCCAGATGAGGGCAGGAATGAGGGCTATGGATATGAGAATCTTTTTCACTTTGCCCGTAAGAACAAAAGGGTCAGGGAGATGTTCAAAAGCTCGGGATCTTCGAAGGATTTCTTTATCGTTGCCTTTTTCATTGCAATCACCAGAGGGGTATGTTCGATAGTATAAAAAATATTTACCATTTCATTCATGGTCACTTTTTCGATATAGATGTCTGCCTCCTCTTCGAATCCATCCTTCACCTCCTTCGTGCCTGAAGACTTGACGGTCTTCAGCTTGTCTTTGAGGCTGAGGGAAGAGAAGACATCATCGATAGCTTCCATGATACCCTGTGCACGGGACCGGTCCTTTTTCATCTCCAGGCTGTCGATTTTTTGCTTCAGCGCCGTAAAGTCATGTTTCAGAGTGAGCATTTCTTCTCTCTGTGCCCTGAGGAGTTGCAGTTCTTTCCGTTCGGAAGACAGGAGGCCGGCCGCATAGATGAGAAAAGCTGCGAAGATTATCAGTAAGAGTACGAATGTGATAAGTCTCTTGTTTTCCCTGAACTCCTTCAAGACTTCCTCTCCTGTGCTGTTATTGAAAAAATCATGGTGCCGGCCGCGGATGTCTTGGAATCAGATATCGTTACATCGTCAAAGAACTGTTCAAGCTCGACCTTTATATCCTGGATAGTGCTCAGGGAGGGGGCTTCTCCTCTGAGGGTTACCGTGCCATTCTGTATTGTTATTTCATTGAAGAGTCCATTGTGCCTGTTGATTCGGGAAAGGTCGAGAAGGATATTCAGGGGGCTGACACCAACGAGCAACTGTTCTCTTTCCTTGAGTTCCTTCATGTGGGATTTGAGCTGATGGAGTTCATTGACGATAGTTTTCTCTTCCGGAAAGAGCGCCTGGTACTCCCTTCGTATCTCCTTTTTCAGATATCCAGTCCCGGCCCTCGTGGAGACGATATTGAATATAAGTCCTGCTGACAGGACTGCCATAATGAGGAGTGCAAGCACCGCTGTTATCCTGAGTGATCTCTTCGTTTCCTCGATTGCGCGCGTGTATGCAAATTCATTTCTCCTGAAATTGACAGTCGGTGCCTTTATCTCTTCCGCAGCTAATGATATCCGTTCTTCTTCACTGACTGTTACGCGAGAGAGCAGCCTTTCAGGAGAAAAGTCCTTGCCCAGGCCCCTGAGCTCTAACGAGGTGATACAGACAGGGTCAACATGATATGACCTACAGGTGTCGAGGAGATCGCGTATGAGGGTTTTATCGACATAGACCGCAAGGACCTGACGTGCATGTGCAGAAGAATCAAGGATCACATTGTCAAAGACGACCCTGTCTGATCCACCCAGTACTATCCCGTCGAGTTCAAAGGGGAGCACGTCACGTATCTTATCTTTGTCAGAGAACGGGACATCAATGACCCTGAAGTTGAGGCTGCTGAGCGGCAGACTCACGCAGGCGGTGTCAATATCCCGTGGGAGCCCGTCAAGAGAAAAGCGACGCTTCTCGTCTCCCGGGATTTTTTTAACCTCTGAGATTTTGTATGAGCCTTTTTGCCTGTGAAAGATATATGCGGCTGTTTCCGAATCCTTTATGTCAATGAAGAGAAATTTGTTCATCAGTATTCCTTCCAGTATGCAATCACCGGGGATGAGAGTACCCGTTTTCTTATCACCGTCTCTATGATCCTCATGACGCCGCCTGATGAGGCTACGGACCTTATGGAGAAGAACGATCCTTTAACCGTTATCTGGTTTGAAGACAGGCTTGTTCCCGCAAACGAATTGAACTGCGGGATATCCTGAAACGGCACGTTTTCCCGGTGCGTAATAATACGTTTTGCAAGGTCTTCAGTAATAGGGAAATCTCCCAGACCCGTGTCCAGTATGCTCATGAGGACAGGGACTTCTGCCCCGTTGATGTTTATCACAGCTGTATTCCTGTCTCCATAGACTGTTATGTATGGCAATAATGTATCATAATCTTCCTTTCTTATTCCATGAATCAAAAGGAGTTCATCGGTACTGATGAGAGCTGAATTTGCGGCGCCGCTCTCTGAACCGGGGATCCTCGGCTCGCTGTCCCGGTCGATATAATCTGCTACCCTGTCTGCGATTTCACAGGGGAGAGAGAGTATTTCAAGGAGCCGTCCGAATGAACGGTACGCATCTTCGTTGAAACTCCCGTTGTCACGAATGAGGGCATTGACATTGAACTTTGCAGTCTCGTCCTCTACACGCACCATGATAACCCCCTCGAAATCCTCGAAAGGGTTTTCCACAGGGAGTTCGAGTGATCCGGGTGACGAATAGTCATAGGTGTCAAGGAGGTCTGAAAGGAAACGCGCTGATACATTCACGCCGGACCGTGCCATGAGGGAGAGCCTCTGGGAATCCCTCCAGTTATAGAGGGCGTTGGTGCTTGTATAGACTCCGTATGAAAACTCCACGACGAGTGCGGTGATGAGGACGAGTGCAAGGAGCGTTACGACCAAAGCCATGCCGCATTGATCATGGAGAGAAGGTGATGTCCTGTGTTTATAATCCTGAACTTGTTTCAAAGGAGGAAATGCCGGCCACTTACGGTGAGAGTGCCGCGTCCCGGAGAACATCCGGGACTCGCAATGACAGGCTTTTGTGGGGATACTGTTTTTCATATGTATTTTGTGGTAATTATCCTCTATTATTCACAAATTTCCAGATCAACCAGAGCAGATGCTGTATCGGAGCGGTTTTATCCCGATGAATATCGGGATTCCTCGGAGGTCCGCAAAAGCGGGCCGAGAATGAGCGATGATAGTGCATCTGCTCTGCTATTGAGCGCTTCATGAATAATCCGGGTTAAGTAGGGGAGGTATATCCTTTGCGGATAGCATATTTTACGAGGCTGGCCGTACTCTTGATATGCAGCTTTCTCATGATATTTGCACGGTGATGTTCAACTGTGCGAACACTGACAAAAAGGCGGTCAGCGATATCCTTATTCGATAGTCCTTCAGAAATGAGCTTGAGGACTTCGCGTTCCCGTGTAGTTAGATTTTCATAATCCCGAAACAGTTGTCCCTCGTTATCGAGCTGAAACAGTTTATCTGTTAACTCTTCCAGCAAGAGGGGTGATATATACCGACCTTCTTGACGGATTCTTTCTATTGCGTCAAAGAGCTCTGTATCGGCATCCTCTTTCAGCAGGTACCCTTCCGCACCTGCAGAGATGGCGGATCGCATGTATTCTTTGTCTTTATGCATGCTCAAAATGAGCACCTTTATGTCCTTTGAAAGCATTTTTATCTCCCGTGTTGCTTCAAGACCCCGGAGGTGGGGCATGGATATATCCAAAATAACCATATCAGCAGTCATATTCTTCAAAAGTTGAATGAGTTCTAACCCGTCACCCGTTTCACCGACAACCTCCAGATTCTTGTCTTTTTCGAGAATACTTTTTACTCCCTGGCGAAACATGACATGGTCATCAGCAAGGACAATCCGATATGTGCTCATCTTTACTTTCCTCCGTGAGGGAGTGGGATTGAAAAGATAATGCTACTCCCTGACCCCTCTTTACTCTGTATGGAGAGCGATCCTCCGAGCATCCGTATTCGTTCTTGCATGGCAGCCAAACCTAATCCCCTCTTATCGGGGTTACTGAGAGTCTCCTTCACATGAAATCCTTTTCCGTCATCTTCTATGTGAAACAGAACATTTTCAACAAGCTTTTTGATAATAATAGATACACTCGTGGCATGTGAATGTTTTGCTATGTTCGTGAGACATTCCTGAACAACCCGGTAGATCGTTATTTGGCTTTCCTGGGGAAAGAGATGATCGATCTCTTTCATCTCAAGCAAACACTCTATATTGCTATATTGTATAAATGCTTCAACGAGCCGTCGGATGGCAGCTGAAATGCCAAGATCCTCAAGGATAGAAGGACTCAGGTCTCGTGAAAGCCTGCGGACATTTTCTGTGACCTCATTGACGTAGTTGATCACTTCATCGCATTTTGCTTTCAGATTGCCTGATTCATCGTACATACTCTCCCGGATTACTCTCATCTTGAGTTTTAGAACCATGAGGGACTGCCCCAATTCATCATGCAGTTCAATAGAAAGCCTTCTCCGTTCTTCTTCCTGTGCCTTGAGAAGTCGGGAAGATAAAAAACGCAGTTCACGTTCGGATTTCCTTAATGCCTCCTCAGTCTGTCTTAATTCTGTAATATCTTTTGCGATGATCACGAACCCTTCAATATTCCCACTCTTATTGCTCAGCACAGCCATTGACACAAGCATGGGAATTTGTTTTCCATGCTTCGTGAGGTAATCTGTTTCTTTATTCAGGAGAAAGGGCTGATCCATTATACTATGAACTGCTCCGTTGTCAAAAATTTCTTTCTCTCGCATCACTATATGATGGATATCCTTTCCGATAAGCTCCTCTTCCGTATATTCCAAAAGTTCAAGACTCGTTTTATTGACATCTCTGATTTTTCCGTCTACACCTACAACAATGAGTGTATCGTTTATACTTTCGATAATATTGTCAAAATAATCTTTTGAGACGGTCGTTTTCTGTAAATCCTCTGTCATCCTGTTAAATGCACTGGCGAGCAAACCAATCTCATCATTCCTCTTAATCGCAAGCTGCGTATTCAGATTGCCGCGTGCTACTTTTTCAGTTGCATCCGTTATCCTCTTAATCGGTGCGGAAATAAACGTGGCGAGCAAAAATGCAATAACCCCTCCACTTGCTGTTGTTAATAAACCGATAAGCACGATTTGTTGCTTGGCTTTTGCCATCTCTTTTTCAATGGCCGTGTGGCAGTATCCCAACCGGACTGTACCTAATCTCACACCTTCAATTGCTATCGGCACAAACAATTCGATGTCATGGTGGGTTTCCGTATGCTGAGAGAAATCTACATAGGTAAAACCTGGCTCGTTTGAGTTCGCAACAGCAAGACTGAGTTTGTCTCTGTAAGTCTTGTTTACTTCGTCGAGGTCACTGTGCATCAATACCCTGCCGTTACGATCCATTACAACAACGTAGTGAACATAATCCTGTTCCATGGTGTGATTGACAAGCCGGCGCAGGGCGGGCAGGTCACGACCAAGTATCGGCCTCACTGAGAACTGAGCGAGGTCAGACGCTAAAGCAAGCCCTCTTTTTTGAAGTTCGGTCTCCAGGGTTTCCTTTTCACGCATGGTCATTATGATTCCTGTGATGACGACAATGACGATCACAAACCCTTCTATCAACAAAGTCAGCTTCGCCCTGAGACTTAATGTTATATTTCCAGGGAGGAGTTTCATGCAAACGTATCTGTGGAAAATCTTTCCTTTATTCTTTGATACCTATAAAGGTCCTGATGCAGTCATAGTCTCTGTCGCTCGCCTTCTCAAACCCACCGAATTCTGCTGCATGCAATATCTTTGCATGTTCCGGATTATCCACTTCGAGTTTGAGTAAAGCATGTGATATCCGAGTTGCGACATCATTCGGTAGTCCTTTACGCGATGCAAATATCCGCATAGGAAATTTTCTGGTTTCCCCGATAATAACGAGTTGTTGCGTATCTATCCCGAGTTCTCCCCGTTCACAGTCGTACCTGCTCAGAAAATGATCGCATACGACTCCTGCGTCAACTACCTTGAGATAAACATTGAAGGCGATGTCCTCACAACACCCGCCGTTCATATAGGCCTTTAAATCTTTGTCAATGTTTATACCATTTTCTTGAAACAAATCTTTTGCTGCTAACCATTTCGTCAGAGAAAGTTTCGGACCGAACATGACCGTCTTGCCTCTTAAGTCCCGCAGCTCTCTTATCCCGCTTTCTTTTAGCACAACAACCGCAGCACGTTGAGCATCTATACCGTCCGGATCGAGTGCATGCACGAGTGTTGCCCCGTTTAATAATGTTGATAACTTGATATAGGTATGCGGGTCCTGCAAAGCGAAGTCCACGGCCCCGTTGATTATTCCGGACTCAAGTTCCGAAAAATCTTTTGGTACGATTATCTCAATATCAAATCCTGTCTGCTGTTTTAAATAGGCAATCATCGGAGCAAACCTTTTAAAGGTCATAACAACATCATAACACGGCAGTATCGCCATGGTATAACGAGCTTTCTCTGTGTAAGCTGAGGTCGGAACAGTAAAAAAACAGAGAAGAACACCTATTAATACTGCTTTGCGTAACTGCCTGCCCATGAACTGCGACTCTTCCTTCCCGTTATATATCCGCATGGTTTTCATAAACGCATCAGACCGTGTATAAATATTATACTCAACTCCAGTGATAAAGAGGTGTCATTCCTCGCTTCGTTCGGAGATGACTTATCTTCTGTCATTTCGAACGAGCGGGCCGACTGGGAAATCTGGGCTGATGCAACCCATGAAAGGATAAGTCTCCTCTCCCGTCCCGAAAACCCTCCGGAAAGACGGCGGGCAAGCACGTTCGGGATCGAAATGACAACCCTTATCGCTGGATTTGGGGACAAAATAGGTATTTTTACCTATTCCATCTACTTTTTTTATGATTAATTTATTATATAATTATAAAGAGAGCCTGAGCATCCTGACGCCACCGAAACAGTAACGCCTGCGGACATCGACGACACAAAGCCTCCTGTCCAGGGTTTTGGATAGAGGGGGGTGACGAAATGGCAGAACACAGTTAAAATCCTCTCTTCGTGGTTGGTTTTTGTCTGCAAAAAAGGATGCATGAATTTTTTGTTTTCATATAATGAATGACATTATAGACAGAAGGAAAAAATTACTCGTTGTTGATGACAACGAAAATTTTTTGATGTATATGTCTATCCTTCTCCAAAGAATGGGTTTCAAAAAAATCATCCCCGCTGATAACGGCATCGATGCATTAAAACTATTACGAATCCTGACACCAGATGTCGTACTGCTTGATATTTCCATGCCACAGATGGACGGCGTTACCGTTCTGAGATATATCAAAGGAGATACTCATACTTCGAACATCCCGGTCATTATGCTCACGATTGCCTCAGACAAGAAATCATATAAAGAATGTGAGCGCTTAGGATGCTCCGGTTATCTTACAAAACCTGTGAAGTTAATTGAACTAAACAATACGTTGTACCGGTGCATGTCTGCCAATTCAGACTGCAAAAGCAGGAGGTTTCTGAGGACTCCTTTCAATAAAAAAGTAGCTGTAACATGCAATGATTTGACAGAGAAGCATTTTGCCGTAAACCTCTCTCAAAGAGGTATATATATCAGAAAAAGAAATCCTTTTCCAGAGGGGACAGACGTTATTGTTTCCTTACCACTACAAGATGAAAGCATCTTGAGCTTGCAGGGAACCGTTATCTACACGAAAAACATAAGCGGGGAAGTCTTCAAGGTTCCGCCGGGTATGGCTGTAGAATTCAAGCAACTCACCAGTAATGATTCTTCAGTACTCATATCATATATAACAGAACTGCTCACGCGGGATATCATTGAAGAGCAGGGTGAGATCATCATCAAAAAAGATTACTGAGCTTTTCAGACCGCAGGTTTTGAGACAACCACATTATAATAATCTATAAAATCTCTAGGATGAAGAACATTGAAATGAAACCGATAGGATTTGTTAAAACAGACATCAGAACTGTCCCCCGTCACTGGACTGTTTCTGAAGCAGAGGGGATGCTCGTTATAGATGAAAAGTATAAAGGCGGGCTCAAGGATATTAAACCAGGAGAACATATTGTGGTCATTTTTCATTTTCACCGAAGCCCTGAATTTACTGAAGAATATCTTTCCCAGGTTCCACCACATCGTAATGAGAGACTGGGTGTCTTCAGCACATGCTCTCCGTTCAGACCGAATCCTCTTGGCATGTCAGTATTAGCGGTCACCAAAATTGAGGGGAACACCGTTTACTGCAAGGGGCTTGACATGATCGATGGCACCCCTGTTCTTGATATCAAACCCTTTGTGATAAAAAGAGGGGGGGCATGACTTGTTAAGAGAGAGAAAATTTCCTATAATAGCTGCTACTCTTATGCTGCTACTCATATATTGAGAAGGTTCGGGGCCATGGCCAGAGAACCAGGTACAGCGCGCGATGATCTCACATTGTAACGTCTTATAAGGAGGAGGCATGCTGATAAAAGGCAGGGCATGGAAATTCAATGACGATATAGATACCGATATCATTATTCCCGCACGGTATCTTAATACGTCAGATCCTGAAGAACTTGCAAAACATGTCATGGAAGGTATTGATAGCAATTTTGCTCAGAAGATAAAGCCGGGGGATATTATTGTTGCGGGAAAAAACTTCGGATGTGGTTCGTCCAGGGAACATGCACCTCGTGCTCTAAAGGCTGCCGGAATAGATGCAGTCATCGCAAAGAGTTTTGCAAGAATTTTCTATCGTAATGCGTTTAATATCGGCCTCCCGATATTTGAATCCGGAGAGGGAGCGGCAAAGATTACAGAAACAGATGACATTGAGATTGATGCAGACAAAGGCATAATAAAAAATCTTTCAACACAGGAAGACTATCATGCCGATCCTATTCCTTTTTTTATGCAGGAGCTCATTAATGCAGGAGGGCTCATTGAGTGGACAAAAAAAAGGCTCAGCACAAGATAGCTCATAGTTCATGGCTCACGGTTCATAGCTCATAGGTGACTCGGGGACTATCTTAAAACAGATGGCACGGAAAATCGGGGACGCGGAAACAACTAAAGACAGTTTTAAGTTATAAGTTTTGAGTTTTACGTGAAAAAATAACATTGAACGTTGAACAGCATTATAGTTAACAACCGAGGAGAATAGAATATGAAATCATATACCATAGCGGTCATCCCCGGGGACGGTACAGGTCCTGAGGTCATCAGGGAAGGGATTAAAGTTCTTGATGCCCTGGCCGGGCGATGCGGCTTTTTACTTCGTTATCATTATTATGATTTCGGCGGAGATCGATATATAAAGACAGGGGAAGTCATCTCAAACAAAGAGATCTACGGACTGAAAAATTTTGATGCAATTTATTTGGGAGCCATAGGACACCCTGATGTCATGCCGGGGATTCTCGAGAGGGGAATCCTTTTGAGGATGAGGTTTGAACTTGACCAATATATTAATTTAAGGCCTGTGAAGCTCTATGCCGGTGCATACTGCCCACTGAAAGGGAAAGGTCCGGAAGATATAGATTTTGTTGTCGTAAGGGAGAATACAGAGGGGTTGTATGCCGGTGCAGGAGGTTTTCTAAAGAAAGGGACGCCGGACGAGGTTGCTATACAGGAGTCAGTCAATACGAGAAAGGGGGTCGAAAGGTGCATACGGTTTGCATTTGACTATTGTAAAAAAAGAAACAGGATGAAAAAATTGACACTATGCGGGAAGACGAACGTGCTCACGTTTGCTTTCGACCTCTGGGAAAGAACGTTCTATGAAGTAAGCAAAGAGTACCCTGATATCAAGACAGACTACGCGCACGTTGATGCTGTTACAATGTGGTTTGTAAAAAACCCCGAGTGGTTTGATGTCATCGTAACCGACAACATGTTCGGAGACATTATTACAGACCTGGGAGCCATGATTCAGGGTGGGATGGGCATAGCAGCCGGTGGAAATATCAACCCCCATGGTGTATCAATGTTCGAGCCTATCGGTGGATCTGCCCCCAAATATACGGGAAAGAACGTTGTGAATCCTCTTGCAGCCATCTGTGCCGGAGGAATGATGTTAGAACATATAGGCGAGAGTGATGCTGCCAAGATGCTCGAACGAGCTGTTATTGAGGTTACCGGTAAACACCTCAAGAGCCTTTCTGCTGGTCAGATGGGATACAGCACGAACGAAGTAGGCGATCTTGTCACAAAATATGTAAGCGAACTGGGCTTTCATTGACAAAAAGCCGAAATATTTGATATAAAAACCTTCTGCTTCAAATTTACCAGTATAAAAGGCAGGGTTTTCATGTAAGATCTATTCCTGGGTAGCTCAGCAGGCAGAGCGGGTGGCTGTTAACCACTTGGTCGGGGGTTCGAATCCCTCCCCAGGAGCCACACCAAGCAAGGATTTAAAGAGGTATAGCCCATTTTAGCTAACCCAGATTATTCATGCATTATGGAGCAGCAGAGCAGATGCACTATCATCGCTCATTCTCAGTCCGCTTTCGCGAACCTCCGAGGAATCCCGATATTCATCGGGATAAAGCCGCACAGTATCTGCTCTGATTGAACAGGAAACTTATGAATAATACAGGCTAAATTTAAAGCCATTCTACGAGGGGTTTGCTTTTTGGATTTTCATTGACGTTGTTTAATCGTCTCGAAGGATAAAACCTTGAGATTCTTTGGAAACCCTTTATTGCCTTTTTAACTATCAACCATCCACTCCTTCCTTCATTTTGCTGGGTGTATGGTTCCATCAGCTATGTATCAGGAAAATCAATCCACACCCGGCTTATCTGTACCTTCATGAGCAGTGAGTAAAGGTCGGAGTGGAATGTTCTCGGCCGGATATTTACCTCACTGTCATAACCGGTCTGAAGAGTTAAATCTGTTCCGTTTGATACTGTTTTCGTAATGGTCAGAGTTTTGGTTTCATTTAGATCGGTGATTCCACCGGTAACAGAAAACTGATCTTCTTGACGGTCACCTGCATCCTGCGTTGAAAACCAGTATGCATAATGAGTGGATGTACTTCGTTTAACGATCTTCTTTTCATCACTTTCCTGAACCCATACCTGAATTAAAGCATGTATGGAAACAGGCATCTGTTTATCTCCAGAAAATGTAAGTGTTGACGTTGTTGATAGGTGACCTTTGATAATCACGCTGAACGAAGTATAGGTACCATTTGCCCATCCCTGAATTGAAGAATCAATTTCTTTCGGTGTTGTTCCTGTTGCGATACTACTATGAAACACACCTTTTGCATAAGGCTCGAAGGAGGGAGAGGTCAATAAAAATCCTCCGTCAATAGTATCGTTATGAGCGCTCCAGGTGAGAACACTGAAAATATCATATCTCGCGGGGATCACACTGCTGCCGAAAAGAATAGAGTTCATGGTCCGCGTACTGGTTGTACCATCAGGGTTGGTTACCGTTGTCTGGTAGGTGGGACCGCCAACAGAGTTCATCTTGTCATCGTAGTAAGATACATCTGTAGTCACTGAACCGTCATAGATCGTATTGACAGTAACCGTTTTTGGTTGAGGAATTGCTACACTGTAATTTGCGCAGTCAATGGTCCCTGCCTCTAAAAACGTTCCTGTTGCAAGCAGAGGAGGCCATTGTGCGTAGTGCGGATTTATCCTGTACGAACGTTTATTGACAGCAACTTGTGTGCCAGCGCCCATTGGCCACCCAGGAACCGCTTTCAGTACCAGCTTGTCAGGGTCGCCTGTATTCCATGAGTCACCATACATTTTCAGACGTTCAGGTTCTCCGACTACCCTCACATAAAGGTGCCCTCCTGGTAAGCCGGTGTTGATGTGCCATTGTTCCATGATAAAATCCACCCTCCTGAATATCCTTTCTGCATCTGGCAGAAACAGATCTGGGGTTGCAGTAGTATCGGCAGTTCGTGCTACCAGCTGCTCTGCAGCCGAAAGAAATTTCTGCATTTGGGCCTCAATCTGTGGCTTGTACATCTTGTCAATATAATCCTGCAGCGCCTGGTTAGGATCCTTGCCAGGTGGAAGATATTGAGTTGCCGGTGAATCAGGGTTTGCTTTCACCTGATGGTATGCCTCGCTTATTAGATTCAGCCCCTGTCCCTGGATTGATAGAACATTGCAGAAATAGTATTCAAGTGCAAGATAAGAATTGTATCGGGCAGAACTGTCCGGACTGGTCCTGGCTTTATCTATGAAGAATGAAACAAGGAGGTCCATGACGCCATCCTGGGCGAGACCAACCATCTTATCACTAATTACTCCCAATGTAAACGGCACACCCGATGTGGGGTTGAGAACGCCGGCGGCAAATGCATCAGGGTTGATATTAAGACTGCTCAACTCTTTGGAGAGCACGTCGATGTAAGAAAGATTATCAGAGATATTCACTGTCGCAATAGTAGCCTTAATCTCGTCGGTGTTGGTATTTGCTTGGACTAAGAGTGCGGACAATTCACCCTGCATCTCATCCAGCTGGTCTTGGATCACCAGCAGCTCATTCTGCATTTTGTCAATCTCCGCCTTGATTTCATCGTCCGGGTTTTGCCCTCCATTTGTTATATAGTTAAGAATCCAGCCAACTCCCCATTCGGTAGTAGCAGTAACGACACCTTCTAAAACTCCCTTGGTAATCATAGAAAAAACAAAACTTCCAACATTGCCCCCGGGGCCTTCTTCCGGGACAGAGCCCTTTTGAACTGACGAGCTATCACTGTCTCCGCAACCGGCTTGAGAGACAACCATAACCATGATGAGAAGTAAAGCAAGCAAACGATGGATATTTTTTGACATGATTTCCTCCCTCCATCAGTTATGCTCATCGGACTTGAAGTTCAGGCGACGATGGTAATCTGATTTACATGATCAGACTTAAAGCCCGCCAGCAACTGAAGGACCCTGCTTTAAGGATGAAAAAAATTAGCACAGGGAAGAACTGCTTGTCAATATAACCCTGCTGACTTGATAAAAACGATTTTGATTGACAGGTTGAGAGGCGTATTGTGAAGCTTTTTATAAGCGCAGGAATACCGGTATATATCCGATTGGACAATTCTACACCTCAAATGAGTATATCAGCCCTCAATTTCAGACATCCATTCCACTATGCAATATTTTTTCAAAAATCTAAAATAATATTGCTATAATTATCGTGTGTCATGAAAGAAAAGATAAAGGAGTTACCTATATGACTAACCGCACGATAGTCTTCTTGGGTCTTTTTTTTGCCAGTGTTCTTTTTCTCTTTTCCGGTTGTTCATCAGACAGCAGCAATTCAACTCATCCCAAAAACAACGTCCCCCTCTCTATTGAGCAAGGTGCTCAGCGTCTCATCGCTGATCTCACTGCACAAGGCTTTGAGGTTAAACGGGGCTACTTCAAATTATATACCCAGGATGACTGTTCATATTCTTATGAGACGATGAAAAGCTGCTACGGCAATAATCCTGCAGCGCCTTACATTATGTTTGCAGTGCCGTCCTGGCCGGAAGAATTTGTGGACCCTGCAACCAGGCTCGCATTTGGTAAAGTATCTGAGGGTTATAACGGAAGCTTTCGCCTCGACCCCCGCGAAGCAATAGTGATCATGGGTCTTATGCCCCCGCCCGCAGCCTATTTCGGACTGCAGACGTATCTTTTCACCCGTGAAGGCACCTATGACACGACCAGTGCGACATACCAATTTATTGCGGATCACTTCCCCTCAATGCTCGGCTCTTTCTTCACCCCTGTGCCCATGAATGCGAATCGCATACAGCTTGTTGCCAGCCTGAGCAACAGCAATAATGACGTCGTTGTCCAGCAACAGTCTGGTGCTGCATTCGACCAGGAGCGATATTTCATTATTACGCCTGACCAGTTCATGGATACGGCAGTCAGAGCATCCCTCAATAAAATAGCGGCAGAAAGTTCAAATATCTTTACGGAGCCTATCCCCTCTGTGCCAGACAACCTCTCCGCAATAAAGACAGGCATGGACGAACACGCTGATGAACTCATCTGGGTAATGCGCTATGCCATGCCTCTTGACGGGGGTGGTCCCTGGACTCCATCCGATACGTGGAAAAAAGATCTCCCTCTCGTAGTGCTGCGGGTCAGAGACACAAAACAGGGTAGAGCGGCTCAACCTTACGGGCCGGTCATATTGGAATCCAGAACCGCTACCGATGAAAGTTGGTTGGAGGCTGATCTTGCTCATCTGGTGGCAACAGTAAACAGCACGTGGGGGCAGCCCTGTTCTCAAGCCGATTGCTCCGATCAGGGGACGACGAGCTTTATTGATCTACAGTCTCCCCCGATCAACCTGGTCGGCCCTAAGTGCATGGAGATCAATATGAACTGTCTTGGAGACACACAGGATACCACATATCAGGGAACTCCCAATCAATCACTTGATGATGGGCAAATATATGCGGTAGTAGGCACGCTCGGTACAGAAACGGGCAATGCAACGTACGTCGGCCTGTCTGTAAATGAAAGTCTCATGGTGAAGGGTCTTGCCAATATCGATAGCGACCAGCTGAAGAATACTGCCATGAGCTATGCCGGGCAGGTAAACAATGCCGACAAGTTTTACGTGTATTATTTTACCCGTGATTGCTCGGACCTCGAAGCCCTTACTGAAGGTAACTGCTTCTCTATTTCCGACACGATGATACAGCCATGTTCTGATCCAGCGACTCAAACATGTGATTACCTTAAACTTGTTCAGCGTGAGTACATCGCTCAGGGAACCCGGCGGGGTCCTGACTCGACCTTTACCCTTCTGCCAAAGCTTCTCAAACTCAAGAAAAAGTGACACTGATTTTCATCTCCAGGAGGTTTTATTGCATCATTTGATGACCAACAAAGGAATAATCCTGGATCTGGAGCAGGCCCTTGAATCTCTCTTGGATTTTCATGTTATCTTCTTTGGAGAGGATCATGATTCCCGCGTTGCCCATGAAAAAGCGTTCCTGAGTAGGTGACTTCATCTGGATCAACGATTAGGCATTGTCCGGTTATGCTTGCATCGGATACTTTACCGAGCTCAAAGAAGGAACAAAAAAGAGTCAACCTTCTGTAAACTCAGACTGAAAATGTAGATCAAGCGCATGATTTGATTGAGAGTTTCCCATGAGGAAAGGCGTGAAAGAAGCAAAAAAGACACTTCATGCAATGTATAAGAAATTATACCGTGCGTTCGGTCCCCAGCACTGGTGGCCTGGCGATACCTCTTTTGAGATAGCTGTCGGCGCAATCCTTACCCAAAACACAAACTGGTCCAACGTTGAAAAGGCCATAAAGAACCTGAAAAGGAACAAGGCACTTTCAGCGCAGGACCTGTACAGAATTCCTCATGGAGAACTTGCCGACCTTATCAGGCCAGCAGGATATTTCAATATCAAGGCTCAACGGCTCAAGGCCTTCATTGAATTTCTCACGAATAATTACAATGGCAGCATGGAAAAGATGCGTCGTGAGGATACCTGTTCTCTCAGGGAAGAACTCCTCTCGGTACACGGGGTCGGCCGTGAAACTGCTGATTCCATACTCCTTTACGCCCTTGGCAGGCCTGTCTTTGTTATTGACGCCTACACAAGGAGAATGCTCTCAAGACACGGCATTATGGATCATAAGGAAACCTATGATACGTGTCAGAAGCTTTTTCATGATTCGCTGAAAAAAGATGTCCGGCTATTTAATGAATACCATGCTCTCTTCGTAAGAGCCGGGAAGACATTCTGCAAAAGTCAGAACCCTGCCTGTGAAAAATGCCCTTTAAATCAATTATGAGAACAATTAAGGGCTTGAGGAATTAAAAAATTCAGGGATTGAGGGATTGATGGGCACGTTTAAACTAAGTACTTCCTTTATACCAAAGGGTGATCAGCCTCAGGCAATCAGGGAGCTCACCGCCGGAATCAGGCAAGGGAGAAGCCACCAGGTTCTCCTTGGTGTCACAGGGTCCGGGAAGACATTCACCATTGCAAACGTGATTGCGAATGTGCATAAGCCGACGCTCATTATAGCCCATAACAAAACCCTTGCAGCCCAGCTTTACGGAGAACTGAAAGAGCTCTTCCCTGAAAATGCAGTTGAGTTTTTCGTGAGCTATTACGACTACTACCAGCCCGAGGCATACATTCCAACGACCGATACCTATATAGAAAAAGATGCCCTCATCAATGACGACATTGACCGTCTACGGCATTCTGCCACGAGGGCGGTGCTCGAACGAAAGGATACGGTTGTTGTCGCCTCTGTTTCCTGCATTTACGGCATTGGCTCTCCACGTGATTACATGGATATGCATATGGTTATTGAAGAAGGAATGCACACCGAGCGGGATGGAATCCTGAAAAAACTGGTCGAGATACATTACGAACGTTCAGATATCGATTTCAGAAGAGGCACATTCAGGGTACGTGGTGACATCGTGGAAGTCTATCCGTCTTTTTCTCTTGATAAAGGCATCCGCATAGAGTTCTTTGGAAACGATATTGATGCGCTGAGCGAATTCGACCCGCTTACCGGTAATCGGATCAGGAAACTCGGGAAGATTGCACTCTTTCCGAACAGCCATTGGATTACAACGAAGGAACGCCTCGACCCTGCATTAAAGAATATCGAACAAGAGATGGAGGAACGTATTGAACACTTCCTCAGAAAAGGCGACCCTGCTGCGGCAAAGAGGATTGAACAGCGGACACGGTTCGATCTGGAAATGCTCCACGAATTCGGTTACTGCCACGGGATAGAAAACTACTCCCGACATCTCAGTGGAAGGAAACCCGGAGACCCCCCCTATACATTAATAGATTACTTTGAAGATGATTTCCTGATAGTCATAGACGAATCTCATGCAACGGTTCCCCAGATAGGAGGCATGTATGAAGGAGACCGTTCAAGAAAACAGACTCTCGTGGATTACGGTTTCAGGCTCCCCTCCGCACTTGATAACAGGCCCCTTACGTTCACTGAGTTCGAGCAGAGGGTAAGGCATGCAATATATGTGTCTGCAACCCCCGGGCCCTACGAACTCAGGAAATCTCACGGACGGGTAGTTGAACAAATCATAAGGCCAACAGGTCTTATTGATCCTGAAATGATTTTAAAGCCGGTTTCCGGGCAGGTTGACAACCTCCTGAGTGAAATAAAACAGCGGGCAGACAGAAACGAGCGGGTACTTGTCACAACGCTCACAAAGAAGATGGCTGAGGATCTCACCGGGTACTACACTGACCTCGGCGTAAGGGCCCGGTACCTGCATTCCGACATTGACACGCTCGAGCGCGTTGAGATATTGAGGGACCTGCGTCTGGGACGTTTTGATGTCCTGGTAGGGGTTAATCTCCTGCGTGAGGGGCTCGATCTGCCTGAAGTGTCACTCGTCGCAATCCTTGACGCCGACAAAGAAGGGTTCCTCCGTTCAGAACGTTCGTTAATACAGACAGCAGGGAGGGCGGCACGAAATATCAACGGGAAGGTCATTCTCTATGCAGACAGGGTTACCGGTTCAATGAACAGGGCAATGAAAGAGACAGACAGAAGACGGAAAAAGCAGGAAGCGTACAATAAAAAGATGGGGATCACCCCCGTAACGGTGAAATCTAATATCAAAGACATTCTAAGCTCTATCTACGAAGCTGATTACTGGACAGTACCTGCCGCTGCCGAGGAAGTGGCTCCTTACGGGTATGACGATGATATGCTGAAGGGCCTTGAGGCTGAGATGCGGGATGCTGCCAAAAAACTTGAATTCGAGCGTGCTGCTAAAATCAGGGACAGAATAAAGGAAATCAGGGGGAAGATGATAAAGACAGGAGTGAAAACATGACCTGACTTGCAGGCTTGACGGCCGGCTTACTAAACGAATGAATATTACTGACTATTAGCACCAATAAATGACATACTATCAATTGATGACTGAATATTTTAGAACAAAGGGGGTATGAAATGATAGTCATTGCAGAGAATCTTAACACGAGAAACAAAACCTATATGAACGCAGTAAAAAAGAGGGACAGGAAAACCCTGAAAGAACTTATGAAGAAACTCAAGGAGGCAGGGGCTGACATCATCAATCTCCAATGCTCTCTTGACGGTACCGATGATGAACTTACATTACCATGGGTCACTGAGGTGCTCAGCAATACAGTCGATTGCGGCATATCACTTGACTCACGGAATGTCCAGGCCATTCAAGAGGCCCTCCACATCTGCAAGAGCCCTCCCCTTATAAACTACCTGTCTGACAATGAACCTCATGACCAGGAAACACTGCTCTCGCTCGTCTCAAAATCAAGAGCATCACTTGTACTAAGAGCATCAAAAGGAACCATCCCGAATTCCATGGAAGCAAAGCTCCAGATTATCGAGGACCTCCTTGAAATAGCCAATGAAGCTGATATACCAAATGAGCGGCTCTTTGCAGATCCTTCAATCGTGCATATAGCCAGGGGCATGGGACAAACAAACCTTTTAAATTCGTATGAATGTGTCAAGATTATCAAGGACCTCGTACAGCCTCCTCTCAATACCATTGCATGGATTTCAAATGTTTCTACCGGGCTGCCGAAGGCTGTGAGGAAACCTCTCGAGGCCACATTCCTCACCTACATGGCTGGTGCCGGGTTAGATGCAGCAATGGTAGATATTCTTGACAAGAACATCACCAGAGCTCTCTACCTGATAAAGTCTTTCAGGGATGAGATTGTCTTTTCCAAGGCAGAAATTGCATAGGACTACAGGCACAGGCAAAGGGAAAGGTTATGCGCACTGAGCGATGAAGATCCTGCTCATTAATCCCAACAGGTATAAATCCCCTCCCGTTCCCCCTCTCGGACTCGAATATATAGCTGCCTGTCTTGAACAGAAAGGACACGTGCCGTCGATTGTCGATCTCACCTTTTCGGAAGCAGTCTACAAAGACATCGCTGCGGCCATTCGTTCTTTTACACCAGATATCGCTGGAGTTACCGTCAGAAACATAGATGCTGTCCTCTACCATACAAACGAATTCTTCCTTGACGAGATAAAAGACATCATAACGTATATAAGAACAAGATACGGGTTAAAAGTAATTATAGGTGGTGCCGGGATATCTGGCAACCCTGAAGCAACCCGGGAGTATCTCTCTGCTGACTGTGCTATCGTAGGACCTGCTGAAAATGTCATCCATGAAGTTATAACGACAATGGACAGTTCGGTAAATTTCAGGAGGGTTGTTCAAGGAACATGTTCGACTGCACCACCCTGTTCACGAAGACCCAATCTGGTTGATTACAGGAAATATTACGATGAAGGGGGGGTTGCGGGTTTTGAAACGCACAAGGGGTGCAGTTCGTCTTGTGTTTACTGTCTTGAAGCAAAGACACACGTATCATTCAAACGCACCGGAGATGTTATCGAAGAGATACGGGGTATGGTTGAGAAAGGGCATGACCACTTCCATCTCTGTGACTCAGAGTTCAATGAAAGTCTTGATTACTCGCTCCGTTTTTGTTCCGCCCTGAAAAAGTCAGGCATACCCATGAAATGGGCAGTATATATGAAACCAGGCAATAGCAGTGAAGAACTCATGCGGTTGTTAAAGGATACCGGTGTCTACCTTATAACACTCTCGGTAGATTCATGGAAAAGAAGTCCGGAATACTGGTCACGGGTTGAACAAATCATCTCCACTGCAAAAACATTCGGGATCAAGGTAGCTGTGGATTTCCTCACAGGCTTTCCCTATGAAGATGATATGACGGTACTGCGCTCGCTTGATTTTTTTCGGCAGGCAAAGCCCGACAGTGTAGGGATAAATACTTATATCAGACTGTATACATCCATCGGGTTAACAGATATCATCCTGAAGGACATGCAATTAAAAAACAACCTCCTCGGTACTACACATGATAGAACTTTTATACAACCTGTCTTTTATAATCACCTGTCGAAAGATAAACTCGTACAGTTAATCAATGGAGATCCCCTCTTCAGGATTGAAGGCATAGAAAGGGGGGTGAACTACAGCAGGATATGAGCCATGGCTGATACCTGGAGGTTCATTGATATGGGCACCTGTAGTGCTCCATACAACATGGCACTCGATGAAGCAATAGCGATTATCGTCAGAAAGGATAGCGCGCCTCCGACACTGAGGCTCTACGGCTGGGATATTCTTTCTGTAACCATAGGGTACTTCCAGAAAATCAGCGACATTCATACCGGTTATTGCGCTGAACATAACATCCCTGTTGTGAGAAGGCAGACCGGCGGCAGGGCAATCCTTCATAAACATGAGCTCACATACAGTTTTTCGATAAAGACGACGCATGGGATTTTTTCAAAAGGTTTGCGTGACAGCTACAGGAAGATCAGCAGTGCATTCAACAATGCTCTGCTGAAAGTTGGCCTCTTTCCCGAAACAAGAATACGCAGGAGATCTCACCGTTCGAGAAGTTCCCTATGTTTTCATACGACGTCATACGGCGAGATTACGATCAACAACAGGAAGGTGATCGGATCGGCACAGAAGCGCTGGATAGATGGCCTCCTTCAACAGGGATCTATTCCATACACTGTGAATAACGATGATACCATCAAGATATTCAGTGTTGAAGATGCCTGCATGACAAAAAATTCTATCATTGGATTAAAAGACATATTCCCTGATTTCAATCCGGATGCATTCAAGAAAATTCTCAAAACCTCTTTCGAAGAGACCTTTGGTATCTGGCTTATTCCCTCATCTCTTTCTCCTGAAGAGATATCCCTTGCACAGGAGCTTGAGATACAAAAATATCTCACCAGAGCATGGAATTATATGCGCTGAATCGCACAGCGCAGAGCGCAAAGAGCATAGTGTACTGCAAGTCTGCGACTGGAAGTGAGAGCTGCGCTCTGGAATTGACTCCCGCAAGGCGGGACTGGAAGTTATTGCTTCGCAATGGAATATATCGTGGAGCGCAAAGACCGTTCAAAGTTCAACGTTCTAGGTTCTATGTTAAAAGAACGCAAAGCGCATGGCGCATAGCGCTAAGCGTGTCTCGGCATGAGCTACGAGCTCCTTTGTGCTTACTGCCTACTGCTTAGTGCCTACTCACCATTTCACCTATTCACGGAAATAGCTATGAACGATGTGCTATGAGTTCTACGTCATACTTGAATGATCGGGCTCGCATATAATACGAGCGGCCAACGATATGTACCGGGTTGTGCTTTTTCAGAAAGGATAAACTTGTAACTCAATTCAATCATGACGGGGTCTCTCCCGTTATAGGGCTGAGCAACCCACCCCCCGTTTGAATCGATCGTTATTTCGTCTCCGAGTCCTTTGACAACGACCTCCTTGAACAGCCCGTTTAAACCCTGAAAAACAAGTAAGTAGCCTGAGAGGTTATTGTTCTGTATTTCGATATGTTCAGCACTTTTGATTTCAATATATCCCCGGAGAATATCAGCCTCCGTTATCACCAGTTCCTGCGTCTGTAATAAGACCTTCAGTGACGTGAGTCTCTGTATCTCCTCAGTGATAGTCGTCCGCGTGCTCTTCGTCTCGGAATCTTCAACCGAAGGACCAGCAGACATGGCACCGGTGAACGGGACCAGAGAGAGAAGGGCAGTCAGTACTGCTATGAGGAGTTTCTTCTGGAGGTTCAGTCCGTGTGAGAGCTGTTGAGCGTTGAGATATCCTGCTTCAACGAGGATGGCACCGATTTTCTTTTGAGAGCGTTTTTGCTGAGCAAGTGCCTCTTCGAGCTGTGTGCGGGAGATGTGCCCTGTATTAACGAGTAATTCACCGATTCTGAGACGGTTCGGTGTGTTATTATCCTGAAGGGCCTGGAACTCCAGCACCGCGTCCAGTTCGTTTTTTGTAAGCAAGCCGTGGCGAACGAATATCTCCCCGATTTTCTCCCCGGTTTTCTGTTGTTCTATGAGAGCTTCTTCGAGTTGTAACGGTGTTATGCGTTTCGACATCAGTAAGAGATCACCGAGATTCTCACGGATGCCGGCTGAAAGCTTCATGGCCTTTTCCGGACAAGATAAATCACTGCTTATTGCAAGGGCTGCCTGCAAGTCTCGTGAATCTAGGACACCCATCTGGACAAGTATTTCACCGAGAGATTCATTTGTGCGGAGCTGCTGCTCTAACGCACGCGAAAGATCCTGACGAGAAATGAATTCTCCGTCGACCAGTATCTGCCCTATAAGGCGCTTTATGAGCCGTGCCCCGAATCCGGGGTTATTTTTCTTTACGGTTTTCCTCATACGATTTCTCATAATGAACCTCTCCGCCGCAGAGACGGCGGAGTATCCTGAAATATCCCCTCCCTTGACGGGAGGGTTGGGGAGGGTGCCCAATCATCTTCAATCACCCCCACCCTCACCCTCCCCCGTCAAGGGGGAGGGAAGTATATGGTAACCCCACAATCTCTGCTGTGGGGTATTGAAAATTTAATAAATATACTTTATTTATATTTTAAGCAATTTTTTTGCCAGATTGTAGAAAACAAATACATTTGTTTATATATTTGCCCCCTGTCTCAAGAGGTAGTATTAATTATTATTAAATTCAATATGTTATACTTAACATCCGAGCTCTCACCTCTTCTCGTGTCTTAAAAAAATATCGTATGAAAGATGCCCATAGGACATGCATGTGTGACAAAATTGAGAAAAATATGCATATTTGTATCCAATGTGTGAAAATAATTACAGAAAAATCAGCGGGAAGCTCACGCTTATTCAGTGAATAGGTGAGTATGTCAATAGGTCATTGGTCATTAGTCATTTGTCACTAAAAACGTAACACTTTTCGCTGTCAGCGCGTTTCTTGACAATTCACACTTTACGCTTTACGATTCACGCTTTACTATGAATAACGGTCTTTTCGCCGTGCGCTCTGCACTTTGCGATTCGGTGACAATTGACAAGTGACTATTGACTTTTTGTTTGACGCTTGAGTGCTTGGTTGGCAGGTCGCTGGCTGCAAAACACCTTCGAGGTGTTATGGCGATATGATGGCTTGAATGTTATATTTTGAGACCTGACCCTTATTATTTATATAAATTTCAGCCCTACCCGGTATCGATTGCCGTTAATCTTTCCCGACCATCGAACAACTGCAGACGTTGCCTGAACTGAGTGAGCACGTATTTCATCTTCAAAGTGGAGTATGTGGCCCTCCTTGAGGGGGTACGTTGTGAAAATACCGATTCCCCCTTTACTGATATCGACTGATACCGCAGTTTCATTGATAAAATTCTTTTTGTTTTTTTCACCGCTGTTAAGAAAAAACCGTATCTGTTTCACGAAATAGGTTCTTGTATGTTCCCTGAGATTTCCTTTAACAAACATGTTTACCCAAAAACCCCGCTCCGTTCTTATTTTCAGCCCAGCAAAACAATATTCTATATCCTATTACATTTGAATAACTTCATGAGAACAAATTTCTTCTCGTTGGCGGGAACAGCCTTCCGCATGTCTGTACAGCGGTCTGCTCAACCGGCTTGTTTCACGGTCTTAACACTCACCCATAATATTCATAATATTCCGGTTATCTCCCGACAAGTATCGGTGCGTTCTGACTGGATATAATAACCTCGGCAACGACCTCTCTGTCAGTATGGGTAGATTTCATTACCCGTTTAAGGTCATGTTCGCTACCGCACAGCTTATTGCTGATATCCTCAGCAGTATAATTGGAAAAATCCTCTTCGCTGCATTCCCATGTAGTCGGGCCTATGATAACGGGATCCCCTCCCGCATACCCTACAAACATGGCGGTTACTGTTCCCTTTTCTTCATCAAGCATTGCCGACATGGTGCCCGTCATGCTGCTGGATTCAGCATAGACGTTTCCAATCATCAGCGGAAGGGATAACACCATTGTCAGTATTATAATGTTCTTCAGCATATTCTCCTCCTTTGCGATGTACCTCTTTTTAAAATTTTTAGATTAAAAACGCCCTAAACTGCCCTGCTCATCATCCCCCTCTCCTGCATATTTATAATTCAAGATATTCCAGAGCTCTTCAATATTCGTAAAAGCCCTTTTCTCCTCTGCTCCGACTTCTTCCACGATACCGATAATATTTCTTGGATCCTTAACCTCAGGGCGATAAATTCTGACAATATAGCTTTCCAGAACAGCCTCCCGGTGAAACAATAAATTACATGTACAATACCATACTAGAGATTACAGATTAGTTACATATGAGGAAAAATACGAAAAATAATTAAAGAAGGAAAAAAGAAGATTGGAAGTGGTGAAGTTGAGAAATGAGATAATTAATAAAGCACAAAATTAAGAAATTACGAAGTCAACCATTCCTCCGATAAACGCATCCCCCTGGTTAATGCGCACTATCAAAATCCACATGTCAAAATAGCACTTCGCTCTCAGCTCAAAGCTGACGACAATGAATAACTACGAATAACTATTGAATAACAGTTTTTTTCACTTTTTACGTTTTTCGAGTATGCAGGCTAAAGCCTGCGGCTACTCAACCTCAACCTTAGCCTTACCTGTTTCTTTTGCTTTGCTCGTAGCTCATGGCTGGTTAGGACGACAGAAGTTTCTTATAGAGGACCTCGGTTGACGGAGAGGGATCAACACCAAGTACCATGGAGAGGGTATTCCGGCAGCGATTGTAAACGGTTAACGCCTCAGCCTGCCTCCCGAGGCCATGATAGCAGCGTATGAGGCGCTGATAGAATTCCTCAGCAAGGTCATCCACTTCCAGTCCCTTCTGATAGCAGTCTACAGCCCTTTCACAATTCCCGGCCTCCTCCCAGTAGAGACCTAATCTCTTCACCATCCTTAAAAACTTGCTGCGCAGGCGTTCACGGTAGGATATTGTCCAGGGCTGATCTGGTTCTCCTGAAAGAAAAGGTCCCTTGTACATTTCTATTGCCCTCTCAGACTGCTCGATAGTGTGTGCCTTCTTGCTTTCATTTAATCCCTCTCTCCACAGAGCTTCTACCTGTCCAAGCATCCGTTCAAATGCCCAGACATCAACCCAGCAGTACCGGGTATCGAGTGTCAAACGTCCCTCATGAAACTGAATGATCTTTTCGTGCCCGATCAACTTGCGAAGACGATGAAGAGTCGTTGCAAATGACTTATGTGCTACATCTCCATCAGCATCGTACCAGAGAATATCAAGGAGGTGGTCTTCACTGACTTCCCTCCCCCCCAGGGTAATTAATGCCTTGAGCAGTGAAAGTGGTTTTTTCTGGACCTTTCCGGAAAACTGTACAGGCTTTCCATCTTTTACTAAACTAAACCGGCCAAGTGTAAATATCTTTATTGGCCAGGGCCAACTTTCCAGGTGGAGCTGGGGAAAATCATGCACAAGGTTCCGCGTCTTGATAAGGTTTTGCACATAATCAATCTCGATCCCTCCCGCAAGGGCATTTGCACAGAGTCCTGCCATGACAGGAGCACGCCAGAGAAACATATTTATATACCCCTGCTTCTTCCCTATGGTCATGGCATTGTGCAGTAATAACAAGCCTGTCTGCTCTTCCCCACGGCCAAATGCAACCTGTGATTCACTCAAAAGGCACAGAAATTCAACCAGCTGACTCTTTATCTTGTACCCGATGTTCCGAGCTTTATCAAGCGATTCCTTTGCCTTTTCCCGCTCCCCCAGTTCATGCATCACCTGGGCTTTCTCTATATGACAGAGCGCCTCAACCTGGATGACTCCGGACTCAACAGCAAAATTTAATGCTGTCTCTCCGTTGATCAATGCCTGTACCATGTCCCTCTTCAGCAATGCTTCCCATCCCTTCAGAAAGAAGTAAAAACTCTTTTCCCAGGGGCTCCCTTCCGCCAGTGATACAGCCATTTTCTGAAGCAGCCGTTTCGCCGATGCTGTGTCACCTCTGCTGAGTGAATCTGCCACGCCATGGCCCATCAGGTTGTATTTCATTTTTTTAATACCCGCAGTACGTCCTAATGCAAGACCATCCAATACAACCCTCTGGCATTCATCAGAAACTCCGGTGAGCCAGTAATATAAAGACTCAACTTCCTTGAATTGCAATAAATAAAAAGGAGAGACCGTGTTTGATTCAGTCATGACCTGGAGCGAATGAATGGCGAGTGATGCACCGGCAAAATCACCCTTGAATATCTTATGCCAGGCAAGACAGACAAGTGAACGCACCTTGACATTGAAATCTTCGCACTCTTGCGAACATGACAGCGCTCTCTCAGCCCAGTGGTCGATCTCAGGATGATGGGGGTGCCTCAAAACCAATGCGCTGAACATACTGGACGCGACCTGCGCCTCGATCTCCTTCGAAGGAAATACCGGGCAGCGCTCAATGAGTTCTTCGAGCGTCATCATCCATTCGTCAAGACCAGTAAATCTGGAAACATGTGTGAGCGCCTCTACAGCACCCGCCCACGCAAGGAATACTCCTTGATCATCATTTCTGGAATGGAACAGTTCAAATGCCGTTTCAAAACATAGATAGCCGTCTGCAGGGGTGAAGGGCAACATGCAGAGGCCTTTCCAGTAGTAAAGCCATGGCATGGTTTTAAAGTATTCTTCAGGAATGCATGACAGCCATGCTTCAAGGGTCCTGTTTCTTCCCCTGGTTATCAACAAACGAGCGCTCCCGTGAATCAATTGAACAAGCCTGTCCCACGCGCACGACTTGCAAAACAGTGCTGCTGCATCCTCATACAGACAGGTCTCTTCAAGGATTTCGGCTGCATCCCGTTGCAGCCTCATGAGATCGTCTTCTTGTATATTCTCTCTCCCCCGGTTCAAAAGGAATTCCCTGAAGAGCGGATGGTAGTGATACACTGCCTCTGACTGCACATACTTTTCGGTAAAACAGCCATTTGCGTGAAGCTCAGTCAGCATGCGTCCTGACTTCCGGTCACCAAGAAACTTTTCAGCCATCTGAGGTGTCATGCGGGGGAAGAATGCGGTCTTCATCAGAAAATCATGTTTTTTTGAATCTGTTTTCTCCAGTACCTCCGTTTCGAAATAATCACATATCCCATCCGGCAAAAGCGCCTCGAGGAGCTGTGGTTTAATTTTTTCTGTCTTGACCTCTTCCAACATCATGATGAGACCAGCCACCCATCCGTCTGTCTTCGTGTACAGGAATTCCAATGCCTCCTTTTCATATTCGCCGAGTCTCTTTTGAACGATTTCTTCAAATTCTCCGTGAGTTAACCGGAGTTCATTCCATCTCAGTATTTCCGGCGAATAGTTAGCACGTGCTCTTGATAGAATCGGAGGCATGCGTCTTCGACTGATGATGATAAGTGTTCCGCCTTCCACAATTTTTAAAAGCCCGATATGTATTATTTGTTGCAGGAGTGATTTATCGGGTATTTCGTGATAGTTATCAAAAACCAGAACGAAAGGCCTTGTTAAACGACTGTATAACTCCTCAAAATAACACCGTGCAAACTTTGTGATGTCCCTGGAATACGTCTGGTTATATACAGGCAGAACACTGCTCTTTTTTCGAGTGATTTTTTGAGCCGCAATGGCCATGTAATTAAAAAACCGTGCAATATCAGAATCGGACTCGTCAATCCTGTACCAGAGGCCCTGGATCTTTCGCGAATCAATATAACTGCTCACAAGGGTCGTTTTGCCGCATCCGGGTGGCCCGTTGATCCAGATCATGGGCCGCGTGCAACCCCGGTCAAGGAGATAAAATAACCGTTCCCTTCGATAAACACCGGCGAGACCCGGAAGGGTTATCTTTACTAAGGACTTAGCGCCTTGTTCCATTGTTAGAATATTATGCTCAAAGGGGTTTCTATGGATCCTATCTTTTGAAGATAGTAAATTGCCCCCCAATTGTCAAGACAACAAAAAAGGTCATTGGTCACTTGTCATTGAGCTACTTTAGTTTCTCTGGTTTCCCTTGTTTTTTTAGTTTCTTCAGTTTATATCTTTCCATCATTTGGGTTTTGGAATTCATTTTCCTCTCTCTTTACCTATACCTGTGCCTGTATTTGTTTTTTGGAATTTTGGATTTTGACATTTGGACTTTTTTTGACTAATCTCCCGGTCTCTTCGTCTTATTTGGTGTTATAATGACCGAGATGCTGATCTATATAAACGGAAAGATTGTTCCATCGCAAGAGGCTGTCATCTCCGTCTTTGACCACGGTTTTCTTTACGGTGATGGTATTTATGAGACCATGCTCGTTTACAACGGGGTGATTTTCAAGCTCGATGAACATTTACAGAGACTCTACCGCTCCGCGTCCTTGATCGGACTGAAGATTCCTCTTGATACAAATACCCTCAAGATCGCTCTCCATGATACCCTTCTTGCCAATAGACTCAGAGATGCCTACGTGAGGTTGACCGTCTCGAGAGGTCATGGTCAAATCGGTCTCGACCCTGAGTTTTGTACCCAGCCCACTATCGTCATAATGGCACAGCAATCCAAGGAGTATCCGCGGGTATTTTATGAAAAAGGCATACACATTATCATTTCAAAAACAAGGAGAAACCTGAAAGAGGCCATCGATCCCAGGATAAAATCACTGAATTTTCTCAACAATATCCTTGCCAAGATAGAAGCACTTAAATTTGACGCATATGAGGCAATCATGCTGAATGCTCATAACCAGCTCACTGAAGGTACAATCAGCAACATCTTCTTCATGAAGGACAACATTCTCAGCACCCCTTCTCTTGCATGCGGGATACTTGACGGCATAACACGGGGGACAGTCATAGACCTCGCAGTAAAAGAAGACATACACGTCCAGGAGGGTGCGTTCACAAAAGAAGAGATCTACGCAGCGACAGAGGTCTTTATCACAAATACATCTCTCGGGGTCATGCCAATCTCAAGGGTTGACGACACGACCTTTCCTGTCGGGCAGATCACGAAACGTCTGCACAAGGCGTACAGGCAGGAAGTGCGATCATACGTTGCACGTGTCAAGGAAGAAGGTCCGTCGTTGTGGGGAGAGGGTGGTTGAGAGCAAAAATACCTCTCTCGAATTTATGAATGATGTACGTTTGCAATCACAGAAATGAATTTTGCACGTTATCACTTTGGAGTTTCACGATGAGGTCAAGATCCGCTGGCAGTCCCACCACTCTGTGCAATACAAAAGCTATTTCGCATCTCTTACTTTCTCCAGTTCTTCTTCCATAAATGACCGATAGAGGGTAAGTGATTGTTCGTCTTCTGCCTCGAAACGCATGACGATCACCGGCTGGGTGTTACTCGACCTTACGAGCCCCCATCCCTTGTCGAAAACAACCCGTACTCCGTCTATGTCATAGATCTTCTTTATATGTAAAGGCCCGCTGTCGGACATGCTGTAGTCCTTGCACCGTTTCACGATGCCCTCGACCCTTACCTTTTTTAGTTCCTCAGGACAATCAACGCGAATCTCGGGAGTATAATACATGTGCGGTATGTCTGCAAGTAGCTCGTGCAATCCAAGTCCGGTTTTTTTTACTATCTCGATCAGACGGAAAGTCGTATAGGGCGCATCATCGTAACCGTAGTAACCATCTGAAATAAATATATGGCCACTGAACTCACCAGCGAGCAGGGCACCTTCTTTCCTCATTTTGTCCTTGACAAGGGAATGCCCGGTCTTCCACATGATAGCCCTGCCCCCATGCCTTTCGATATCATCGAACATCAATTGCGAGCACTTTACATCACCGATTATTGACGCTCCAGGCACCCTCTTCAGGATATCCCGCGACAGAACGATCATGAGCTGGTCACCCCAGATAATATTCCCTGATCCGTCAATAACGCCGATCCTGTCTGCGTCACCATCATATCCGATGCCGATATCAGCTCCCTGTTCCTCGGTTATCCTGGCAAGGTCCTTCATGTTCTCTACCACGGTGGGGTCCGGATGATGATTGGGGAAGCGGCCGTCAGGCTCACAGTAAAGCCTGATGACTTCACACCCCATGGCCTCCAGAACAGCCGGGACCACGATTCCCGCTGTTCCGTTACCGGCATCAACAACCACCTTTGTCTTCCCGTATTCCTGTCCTGATAAATAGGAAAACCTCTCTACCATGAAATCATGATATGCGGAAAGAATATCGTAATTCTCTATGTGGCCCAGGACAGGACTCTCCTTCCATGACCTGTTCTCCAAAATCCCTCTGATCTTCTGGATATCTTCCCCGAAGATCGCCTCTTTCCCGATGCTGAGCTTGAACCCGTTATATTCAGGGGGGTTATGGCTTCCGGTCACCATGATGCCGCCATCGAGATTCAGATGATGGAGGGAGAAATACTGGAGCGGTGTAGGACAGAGGCCGAGGTCATAGACATCGATGCCCATGGATATTATTCCTTTTATGATATAGGTTGCGAGGTTTACTGAACTCACCCTCGCATCCATGCCAACACTGACCTTTTTTGCGTCCGGCTTTTTTCTCCTCAGGAGCGTCCCGAATGACTTCCCGAGATAAAACGCAAAGTTTTTATCAATATCTTTCCCGACAACTCCCCGGATGTCGTACTCTCTGAAAACCTTATCGCCCATTCAAAAAACTATGTTATGTTAAGGTTGAGGTTAAGTAAAAAACGTTCAATGTTCCAAGTTCCATGTTCAAAGTTATTATACAGCTATAAAGCTGACACGTTATAACTGTTTTTTATGATTGTGGTTTTCATGGTTTTCCTGTCTCAATATCTCTATCTCTTCTTTCAGCCTTTCATACTCTTCGGTCTTTCTCTGGAGGAAGTTACAGGTCTGTTTCACCTTTTCACTCATGCCTTTCGGAGTTAAGTAGTACATATACGCAATCCTGTGCTTTGAATTCTTAAAGCGCCTGGCCCTGATGTACCCCTTCTGCAGCAGTTGATTCACGATGTAGTTCACCCTTCCGAGACTCATTCCCATCTTCTTCGACAGTTCGCGCTGCGAAAGGGTCCCGTCTCTTGACAGTTCGCGGAGCGTTTTAAACTGAGATTCGTCCAAGGTCTAAATGAAAAATGTTTTATTTTATATGTCCTACGGTGTAAAGCCATAAAGAGCACATAGTTTATAGAGGTTATAGTGTTCCAATATGCTCTTTATTTCACGGGAAAAATTTGTTGAGTTTATCTGTAAATTGGTCACTGGGTAAATCGATCAGTGGGTCATTGGTAACTTAAAACTGTTTTACTCGAATCCACCGGTTCCCCTATTCATCAATAAGCTACGGGTTATGGGCGAAGATCCATGAGCCGAAAAAAACAATGCTACCGCTGTTACCTGTCATGCATCAGGATAAAACGTGCATATCATTAGTTCGTTCAAGCACTGAACTCATTTTAAAAAATCTGCAAAGTCTTGTCAAGTAATGTTTTGAAACTTTTTATAGCTCAATGCGGGAAATATAATAATTGACGGATTAAGGCATCTCATGAGTACCGAATTCTCTTTCAACATATTGATTTTAAATAAAAATTCATTACAGCTCCGTTGTCATTCCCGTCCCGTACTTGTTGATACGGGGCAGGAATGACAGAACTCGGTACTCTCAACGAGGTACTTTTGGATCGAGGAATTGAGGGGCTGTACATCAAAAACTCGGGATTTAGGTTTTAGAAAATAAAGAAATTGATGATACTTTATCTCATGTACCACGTGCCTTAACTGACATACAGCTTCCTCCTTCCCCGGAAATCTTACTGTTTACCCATTCGATGTGGTCCAGGTACCATTGTACTGTTTTTTCTATGCCTTCTGCAAATCTTGTCATGCTCTTCCATCCTAATTGCTCATGTATTTTTTCTGTGTTCAAGGAATATCTGAAATCATGTCCCAATCTGTCTTCTACAAATTCTATGAGGTCTCCGGGTTTTCCCAGCAGGCCCAGGATCGTCTTCACCACATCTATATTTCTCCTCTCTTCACCGCTCCCGACATTGTATATCTCGCCGATCTTTCCCTTTTCGAGGATCAGGAAGACTGCTTCAGCGCAATCTGCAACATAGAGCCATTCCCTTACCTGCTCTCCCGTACTGTAAACAGGGATCCTTTCATCTCTGAAAGCCTTGTAAATGACGACCGGTATCAGCTTTTCAGGATATTGCCATGGGCCGTAGTTATTCGACGGCCTGACTGTTATCACCGGCACACCGTATGTCCTCCCGTACGCCCTTCCGAGCATATCAGCAGCTGCCTTGCTCACTGAATAGGGTGAGCTCGGATTCAGCAATGTTGTTTCACTGAACTGTCCCGGTCCTTTCAGTTCACCATAGACCTCATCAGTCGATATGTTGAGGAATTTCTGTACTTCAAACTGCCTCGCCATCTCGAGAACAACCTGGGTGCCTTTTATATTTGTTTCCATGAACGGCGTTGCATCCCGGATGCTCCTGTCAACATGGCTTTCAGCAGCCCAATGGACAACTGCATCGGGCCGTTCTTTCCGGAAGACAGATTCAACAGCATCGCTGTCGGTTATATCCGTTTCATAAAAAACTATATCCGTTTTAACTTCTTTTAACCGTTCCATATCGCCCGCATACGTCAGACTGTCCACCACAACAACAGGATACCCCTTACTCACACTGCTCCTGACAAATTCGCTTCCGATAAAGCCTGCGCCTCCGGTGACTAAAAGTTTATTCATAACAACTTCCGTTTGTAGGGTTTATTGAATTATTAGGTTCATTTTATATTAACCCAAAAATGCAATTGATTATTGAATCAGAGGCACAGTCGCTTTCAAAGTCTTTTGATTTCAATCCCGACTTTTGTCGGGACAAAAGACTTTTCAGTCAACTGTGCTCCTGATAAATGCATTTTTTGGGTTAAAAAAAATAGTTTGTGCATCCTGTCAATACTCGATTCCCTCAGACCGATTGATGTTCTTAATTCATTTCTTCTCAAGGATGGTTTTGACATACCGTTCGATGCCGAGTTGCCAATCCGGGATGTCGACATTCAGCTCCCGGGACAGCTTACGGTTCGACATCGCTGAGAAATAGGGTCTTTTTGCCGGTGAAGGGAAATGATCTGACGTTACGGGTAATACGAGATTGTCCATACCCATCTGCCCGATATAATATCGTGCACATTCATATCGGGATGCATAGCCACTGTTCGTAAGATGGTACAAGCCCCTCAGACCCTTGCTCAACGCGAACAGTGTTAGATGCACAATATCTTCTGTATACGTCGGGACGGAAATCTGATCACTCACGACCTTTAACGTTCTGTTTTTTTGTGCCCATTCCGATAACCTGAAGAGGAAATTGCTCCTCCCTTTACCGAATATCCAGCTCACCCTGAACAGAAGATAGTTTTCAGTCTCCTGTCTCAATAATTGTTCTCCCTCCAGTTTGCTTTCCCCGTATTTGCTGATAGGGTTCGGGGCGTCTTCTTCTGTATAGAAATCTTCCTTGGTCCCATCAAATACATAATCAGTGCTGTAATGTATCAAGAGAATATTCTTTTCCTTACAGGATACCGCCAGGTTTTTTACTCCTGTTGCATTAATGCTCCGTGCAGTGTCGAAATCTTCTTCAGCCTTATCTACTAAATTATATGAGGCGCAGTTTATGACAACATCAGGCATCTGTTCGGAGATCTTTTCATGCACAGCCACGGAATCAGAGATGTCGAGTCCTTCCCTGTTAAAGGCAACTACAGGATGTTCATGGATCTGTAATGTCTTTTGAAATTGATGTGCAAGCTGACCCTGTGCTCCTGTTACAAGAAATTTCATGTCTTTCCCCCGTAATACGCAGCTCTGAAACCGTTCTGTACCACAGCTACAACATACTATGTAGCCGCAACCTTCAGGTTGCGTTTTTTATGTCTCCAAACAAGTATTGCTCCCATCATCTCAGGCTGAAGCCTGCGGCTACAAACGGCTTACAAAAAAATATATATATAAACATTCTTTTTGTCGAGTAATGATACCGTTCAATCCCTCAATTCTCAATCCCGTATTTTTTATTCATATGTAAAATTTATATCAGCATCTTTCAATAACGGATGACCGGCATCCTTTCCAGAGAGTACGGGTTCTTTTAAAGGCCAGAGAATATTGATATCAGGGTCATTCCAGATGATGCCCCTGTCGTCCTGGGGGGAATATTCTTTCGTACATTTATAGACAACATCAGCGGTCTCGCTCAGGACAACAAATCCGTGGGCAAACGGAGGTGGAATATACAGGATGCGTTTATTTTTTCCCGTCAGTTCCGTGCCGACCCATCTGCCAAACGTGGGAGAGCTTTTTCTTATATCTACTGCTACATCAAATATCCTTCCTCTTAAACACTGGATAAGCTTGCCCTGTGCATTGGGACTCTTTTGAAAGTGGAGGCCTCTCAGGACCCCTCTGGCAGACCGGGAGAAATTATCCTGCACGAAGTCTTCTTTAATCCCCCCCTGTGCAAAGTCGGAATATTTATATATCTCCATGAAAAAGCCCCGTCCGTCAGGAAAGACTTCGGGCTTTATAAGAATAATCTCCGGGATCTCGAGTTTTCTAAAAGTAAAAGGCATAACCCTTCAAAAACAGTGTGCACCATGCACTACTATTGAAAGCTCAAATTCCAAAATCCAAATGTCAAAATTGTTCAGGGTATCTGTCTTGCAGGCTCACCGGCTTGTTCGCTTTCTCACTGCGAATAATCATCAATACCCATTAATAAATTCTGCGGTTCCAAAATCCCTCAATTCATAGTTAACCCCATAAACGCTACAAACACAATGCACTTTATCCTATCTGATGATTCTCATGAGGTACTGGCCGTATTCATTGTGGTTCAGGGGTTGAGCAAGTTTTCGCAACTGCTCCCTGTTAATGAAACCTGAATTGAATGCAATCTCTTCAATACAGGCAATCTTTAAACCCTGCCTTTTTTCTATTGTTGCAATAAACTCGGACGCCTCAGCAAGACTATCATGCGTACCGGTATCAAGCCAGGCATAACCCCTTCCCATGAGTTCAACACGCAGTTTTCCCCGTCGCAGATATTCCCTGTTTACATCCGTTATCTCAAGCTCACCCCTCTGTGACGGTTTCAGGTTTTTCGCTATCTCGATGACCTCATTTCCGTAAAAATACAGGCCGGTTACTGCATAGCGCGATTTGGGCTTTTTCGGTTTTTCCTCGATGGAAAGTACCCTTCCTTTTTCATCAAAGTCGACTACTCCGTAACGCTCCGGGTCAGTAACATAATAGCCAAATATCGTTGCACCGCCCTTTTTCTGTATATCATCCGTCGCTTTTTTGAGCAATTCAGTGAAGCCATGTCCATAGAAGATATTATCACCGAGGATAAGACAGACATCATCATTCCCCATAAATTTCTCTCCGATAATAAACGCCTCGGCAATGCCACCTGGACGGAGCTGTTCCTTATATGAAAATTTGATTCCCAGGTGTTTTCCGTCACGGAATATGTTTCTGAACCGTGGCAGGTCCTGCGGAGTCGAGATGATGAGAATATCTCTGATATGTGCAAGCAAGAGTACTGACAGGGGATAGTAGATCATCGGCTTGTCGTATACGGGCAGGAGCTGCTTGCAGACGGCAAGCGTGACCGGATACAGACGTGTGCCTATGCCTCCTGCTAAGATGATACCTTTCATAGAACCTTATTTTAGCGCATCAGTCTATCAATTTCTATAATAAAAGATGTTCTACGTTCAAAGTTCCAAGTTCTATGTTCAAAGTCGAAACAGTCATCACGTCATAAAAAAGTCAACGCCTCTTAGCGTCGAAAAATAATGGTTATCAGTTCACCAGGGTATCAGGTTGCGGTTATCAGGATATCAGGCTGACAAGCCTACACGCGAGCAAGCCATCTGTCTGAAAACTGTAAAGCGAACATCGTATAGCGCGTGGCGTCCGATCCTCTGTCATTTCGAAGGAGCGGAGTGACTGAAAAATCTAAGATTCCTCGCTTTACTAGAAATAACCCGTGAAGGAGAGAGGAAATGACAATCTACAGCTGAAAGTTATTTGAAATTTTCCATTTGGTTTTTGAAATTTGGATTAGGGCACTATGGACATGTGAGCTATGAGCTTATAACTTAACCAGAAAAATGCATTTACCGGAGGCATGGTTGGCTGGAAAGTCTTTTCGTTCCCTTTTATTGCCCGTTCGAATATACCGTAGAAATTCCGGAATGGTCATTCACGAATAAAAACCCCTCTGGACTTGCTCGAATCTGCCCGTTCTTATCAAGACTATATCGCCTTCTTCCGTGCCTTTTCTGAGGATATCGATAATCTCATCACAGACAACAATCGGCTGTTGCTTGCCAACGGTGTACCTCACACCCCATGCAGAGGTAATGAGATAGGCAGACTGTTGCTTATCACAATGTGCACACAGGTAACACGGAAACAATCATACTGAGACGTTTCACTTACAACCTCCTACATTACAACTCCTTTTAAAGCTGCTTCATTCTCGGTATCTAATCCCGATACCCTATCGGGATTAGATACCTCAGGAACCTCCATATCCTATAGTGACTTTCCCTTCTTCAAGAATGACCGGAACCCGCCTGACTCCGTTAGCGTGCTTCAGCATTTCATCTAACTTGGAACTGTCCTCTCTCACATCAAAATATTGAGCATCTGCATAAGCTGACCTAGCCTTGTCTGTAAAAGGTCAACCCGCCTTGCCATAGATTATGACTCTATTCCCCATAATACGACCTCCTCACCTTTCTATATATCATAAAAAATATAAGACATATTCACAAGAAAAAGTACGGAATCACCATCGTATATTGCAGAAAAAAATTTTAAAGCCTCTGAAATTATTTACTTCAACCCGTGTTTAAATGATTAAAAGAGGGGTCAGAGAAAGGAGATAAATGATGAAAATACATAAATACATATTGATTATATCAGTCCTTTTGCTTCTTCCTTCTTATTCGTACGCGTCAGACCTCGGATATATGCATATAAGTCTCATTCAGGGAGATGTCCAGATAAAAACAGTTGACACCCTTGACTGGGCTGCTGCCTCCATAAATATGCCGCTCCGGGAAGGTGACCGGATATGGGTTCCGGAAGCAGGAAGGCTGGAAATAAGATTGAGAGACGGGACCTGTGTGAGACTGGACCAGAACTCAGGCATCGAACTCCTCACCGTTGGCGACTCTAGTCAGTTTTACTTGTCATTCGGGCGTGCGTATGTGTATTTCAGGGGATATAATAACGCCATGATCCAGGTGGATACACCCCTGGTTTCGATACGGGCATATGACAAGTCAAAATTTAATATTGATGTGACAGACACCGGTTATACAGAGCTGTCAGTCATCTCCGGTGCCGTGTATGCAGAGAGCAGGAGCGGCCAGACAAGGGTCGCTGCCGGGAAAACCCTGTCGATAGGAGAAAACCTCTACGCGGAACTCTCACCGCTAGGGCCATCCGGCGAATGGGAAAGCTGGAACAGGAACAGGGACAACAGTCTCTATGCAAAAAGCTATGATTACGACTATCTTCCCACCGAGCTCAGTTCCTATTACTATGACATGGACTATTACGGGAGATGGGTACATACAACATCATATGGCTACGTATGGACACCAACGTTCTCCGTATCTGTCGGGTGGTCTCCGTACAGTAACGGCAGATGGGTCTGGATGGGCGGCGACTATGTCTGGATCTCTTACGAACCGTGGGGCTGGGTCCCTTATCACTACGGACGATGGACCTGGAGTGTATCAATCGGCTGGTGCTGGCTTCCCCCGTGCTGCGGATCTGTCTACTGGGGCCCCGGTTACGTAGGCTGGTACTACACTCCCCGATATGTCTACTGGGTACCTCTCGGTCCACGAGATACGTACTACGGGTATGGCTACTACGGGCCGTACAGCACGAACCTCCTTGTGAACAGACATTTTCCGTTTCCAATACGCTATCAGAACGCTCATGTATACAATGCGGTTATGGGTGTCTCACGGGATACGTTCTTACGAGGTCATTACTCACGCATCGTACTGAATGAAAATCCATTTCATAGAGGTGTGACAATTGCCGGAAGGCCACAGATAACACCGGAACGCGCAACAAAACTTCCGCTCTTAAAAGACATCCCCTTAGCGAAACAGCCGCCTCAGATGGTCAGGAACATGAGCACGAAGGAGCTGCAAAACAGTCGGCCGCTTGTACAAGGTCGCAATTACTCGGTGCTCAGTCCTGAGACCCGGCCGAAAAATATGACTGTCAAGACAGTACAGAAACCGTCGCCAATCCTTGCCAAAGGAGCGACTACACAAAGGACACATGTGCAGAAACAGGGACCAACATCCGGAACGCAGCACGTTTTAACCGGCAGGACCAATAACACACCACGCAAACAGGATGCTTTACAGAGACCGTTTACAGACAGGCAAACTAACGAGATGAAGAAATCATCATCTGCATCTACAATACAAAAGCCAGCAGAAAGATACAGAGGAACACAGGCTACACAACAGAATTACAAGGGGAAACAACCCGATGCTAAAACAACAAGCCCTTTCGACAGGTTTCAGCCCTATTCGAAAGAAAAAAGTTCAAATATGCGCATAGCAAAACAACATACAAAATCCGTTGAGCAGGTGGTGAACAGACAAATAAAAAAGACCAATGATTTCAGCAGACCATACTCCTCACTGAAGGAGACAAAACAACCGGAGCCCCGGAGAGAATATACACCCATACGAAGCAGCAATATCACGACGAGCACGCAACAGGGGAACAACACCCGAATAACACAGAGGCCGTCATCAGGTTCATACAGCACTGTAACAGCTCCGAAAAGAAAAGCGCAAAGAACATATGTCCCCAAAGAAAACAAGAGTTCTCAATATAAAACACATAATAAAGGTGATATTCCGGCAGGCCCTTCATTGAAGAGCAGGGACCCGGGCAGGGGAATAAAGCAACAGCCGCAGGCCGGATTTTCGGGAGGGTTTTCCGGAACACCATCAAGGGGTACTTTCCGGTTACCGGCAACGAATTTCGGAAGGTAACGATCTTCTGTCTTTTCACAGTGTACCTCCCTCTCCCCTGTAGAGTAGGTCCTCTACTCCACAGGGGGCCCCTCCTTCATAAAAAAAACTGTATATTGCAAAATTGAACATTGTCTATTCTGTTAATTTTAAAAGCTGAGAGCTGGGAGCAATTTTGACATTTGGATTTTGGAATTTGGAGTGTAACTTATTTTTTAGATAGGTATCTTTCAGGATTTTCAGTTATGCAGTTGTCTACAACACGTTTATCAAATCCCATTTCAATAAGCCTTCTCGAAGACTCTGTGACCGTCAGACATCCTCCGGAGAGTTTTTCATGTCCCTCAGTAATGGCCTTTGGTTCTGAAGTGATCTTCGCATCCTTTACCGTATCAGATACGATCAGGATCCTCCCAGGATTTTTTGTTCTAAATATCAATTCGAGGGTCTTTCTATCAAGATGATAGGGATCTGCAATAACCTCGATATAGACATCATTGTGCAAAAGCCCAAAGCCGGCAAGTCCTGGCTCCCTGTGACGAAAACCCCTCATCGCATTAAAAATATGGGTGATGCCTTTGGCTCCAGCATGGTATCCAGCTTCTGCCTCATTATATGTTGCATTGGAATGCCCCATGCTCACAACAATCCCCCTGTCAGATATCTTCTTGATAAGTTGTGGAGATCCTTTCAACTCAGGTGCAATCGTAATAATGCTGACGATATCCTCAAAGCCGTCTATAAGTTCTTCAAAATGATATTCTGCTGGTTCAAGAAATGTCTCTTTATCGAGAGCACCGCATTTCTCAGGGTTAAGAAACGGGCCCTCAAGGTGCATGCCGGTTATTGAAGAACGGGTTGGGTTTTGCATGTTACGTTTTGAACGTTGTTTTTCAATTGCCTTCTTAACAACCTCCATATGCTTCCTCATAAGATTTATCCTGGATGGGTAAATCGAGAGTACGATTTCTGAAACACCGTAGGAACCATGTATTTCAGCTATTTTCAGGATATGATCTACAGCGGCTGTTTGCGTGTCGTAACCACCTATGCCGTGTGTATGAACATCTATTGTCTTCACCATGATTATCATAACACAGCAAAAAATTTGGCTCCAATTTTTTCAATACCAGATTTCAATCCGCCACGGCGGATAAAAATCCAAATGTCAAAATTGCTCAAAGCTCTCAGCTCATGGCTGGAAACGCTATGCGCTGTGCTCTCAGCTTTAAAGCTCGATAGTTTGCCGGCTTTAAAGAAGGAAATATGGTACTATTTGCTGAGGTATTGTTGCATGATCGAAACATATATTCGTTTAGGGAAATGGACTGAGAGGGAATTAGATCATATCTTAAACGAATCATCCCGTATGCATGATGTCGGCGAACGGATAGAATTTCTCTCCAGGCACTTTCTTGATCTGCCGTATGCCGGGTCCACCCTCACCGGTGATATAAACACTCCCGAGGTATTCGTTATAGATCTGGAAGGCGTTGATTGCTTTACTTTTATCGAGTACATAGAAGCACTGCGGTTATCAAGCTCTTTCGAAGACTTCAAAGAAAACCTGAAGAAGGTACGATACAATTCAGGTGATGTTACCTTTGTAAACAGGAATCATTTTTTTACTGACTGGGGAGAATCCAATACAAATTTTATTCATGACGTAACCGAAGAAATTGCCGCTGGAAATACAGTGAAGGTCCAGAAATTGCTCAATGAGAAAGAAGACAAGACGCTCTTTGTCCCGGGTATTAAACCGGTAATGAGAGAAATTCGATACACTCCCTCAGAACATACTGACGAGACGGTCTTGCATAGACTCAGGACAGGGGATTATATCGGAATCTATTCACATCTCAAGGGACTGGACGTTTCACACGTCGGAATTTTTATAAAAGACGGGGACAGGGCACTACTCAGGCACGCCTCCTCACCGGAAAGGAAGAGAAAGGTTACTGACGAAGATTTCTCGGAATATATATCTCATATGCCGGGCATTGTTGTCTTGAGGCCAAAAAATCAGGTGTCAGGTCCGGGACTCACTCTTCAAAGCCGAAATTTCCTGCCTTAACCACCAGAGAAGAAATAATCCCGGGAGGGCCGTTAAAAATGTTATAAAAAAGAAATTTGCCCATCCTACTGCTTCCACCAGGAACCCGGATGTAGGTGAAACAAATATCCTTCCAACAGCAGCAAGAGATGATAACAGGGCATATTGTGTTGCGGTAAAGCGCTGATTACACATTGTCATAAGGAGTGATACAAAGGCAGCAGTACCCATACCACCACACAGATTCTCGAAGGCAACAGCGAAAACAAACAGTACATAGTTCTTCCCCATCCATGCGAGGACCATAAACGACAGATTAGATATTGCCTGGAATATGCCGAAAATGAGCAATGCCCGAAAAAGCCTTAGCTTTACCATGAGGGTACCACCGAACAGAGCACCTATAATAACGGAGATAGTCCCAAACCACTTGTTTATTGTCCCTACCTCAATCAAAGAGAAACCAACACCCCTAATAAGAAACGCAGTCGTTAAGGTGCCTGCATAGGCATCTCCTAACTTATATAATATGACAAGAATCAAGAGGGAAACGGCAGCTTTTCTCGTAAAGTAATCCCGTAACGGGTCCAATACGGCCTCTCTCAGGTTTTTTGGAGGGACAACGCTCTCATCCGGCTCCGGTCCTGACAAGGTTGAGAGAATCCCAAGACCAATCAATGCTGCCATAACTATGTAGGTGTTTTTCCATCCGAACTTAGCTGCAAGGATGAGCGCCAGCCCACCTGACACGAGCATAGCAATCCGATATCCCATTACGGTTACAGCAGCACCTATCCCCCGCTCATGTTCTTTTAAGACATCAGTCCGGTAAGCATCAAAAACAATATCTTGAGATGCTGAAGTAAAGGCTACAATGAGCGCAAGGATACCCAGGAATAAGGGTGCCTTCTCCGGAGAACTGAATGCCATGGCTGAAATACCAATGATAAGACCTATTTGTGTTATGACTATCCAGCCGCGGCGTCTTCCAAGTAAAGGGGGTACAAACCGGTCCATCACGGGTGACCACAGGAATTTTAAAGTATACGGTATTCCTGCGAGAGCGAATATTCCGATTGTACGGATATCAACGCCGGCGACTGTCATCCATGCCTGTAATGTTCCGCCTGTTAATGCCAGGGGGAGTCCTGAAGCAAATCCGAGAACTGTTATGACAGCTATCTTTCTGCTGCGGAATACCCGGAGATATGGAGTCAAGTCAATCTTCAATTTTGAGTCCTTAGGCTTACAGGCAATCTGCCCTTACAAGCTATCTCCCCATTTAAGCACTTCAAGACCGCTTGCTGCGCTTGAACTGTAGGCTCATATGCTGCGATTAAAACATCTGCTTCCTGAAAATAACGAAGGACATAAGGACTCCCGAAGGAGATGACGATAGAATGTCTGACTCTTTTCAAAATTTCTTTGATTTTCTCTTTTTCTGCCTCATCTATATCTGAACTTCCTGCCCAGGCAGCCACACCCGTAAATATTGCAATTACGGCATCTGTATCTTTGAGATTTTCCGTATCGTGAACATGAGAGGTATTTTTACAATATTTCTTCAAGGGGGATGAACCAAAATACGTGCTGTCTCCTGAAAAAACTAACTGGTTATTTTCATCCCGGGAAAGTGGCAGTATCCCAGCATTACTTTTTACAATAGTTATTGAATCTTCAGTCATTCTTGAAGCGAGTTTCTCGTGTTCTTCATAACAAACCTGTTTTTCACTGAATACTATTTTTTTCTTGAAGTTTACTATCCTGATTACTGCATCCTCTATCAGCTCTTCCGGAAGTTCATTGTTCCTGACAGCTGATACAAGCTCCTGAACCGTGATGTGGACATCAACAGGGTGAAGGAGTATATTAATCCCTGCATTCAGGCACTTTACAGGGATATGATCTATATCCCTCAGTGCATGCATGTTGAGGGCATCGGTCATCACGAGACCTTTAAAGCCAAGCTCTTCCCGTAATAGGTCAGTAATAATCGCCCTTGACAGGCTCGATGGCTGTGCATCAACGGCAGGGATGCCCAGATGTCCAACCATGATACTGCTCACGCCTGCTGTGATAGCCTCTTTGAACGGCATGATATCTGTGTGCAATAAATCGCTATAGGATTTATTTATAACAGGCAGCGAGATATGAGAGTCGACAGCCGTATCCCCATGTCCTGGGAAATGCTTGGCACAGCTGATGATCCCAGAACGTTCTACTATCCTTATGTATTGTGAACCAAACCATGCGACAACTTCAGGATCATCAGAAAACGCCCGCGTACAGATAATCGGGTTATCCGGATTCTGATTGATGTCGAGAACAGGGATAAGCGGCATATTGATACCGATGTCCTGTGCCTCATCAGATAATGCTTCGATTATTTTCTCAAGGAGGGCAACATCTTCAGGGTTGTTCCTGTCAAGCGCTGCAGCCATTGCCATCTGGCATGGAAGGTGCGTTGCCCCGCTGACCTGCTGCCCGACCCCTCGCTCGATATCCGATGCAATAAATAACGGCACCTTAGAACGGGATTGCATGGAACGAATAAAAGACTTTACCGTGCCTTTTTTCCCTCCGAAGAGTATAAACCCTCCGATTCCCTTTCTGATTAATTTGAATATCTCTCTCTGATAATCCCGGGAGTCGATCTGTTTTCCATCGAGCCTGCAGATAATGAGTTGAGAAATCTTTTCCTCGAAAGAATCGAACGTCGTTTGACCTTCCTTGAACATAGGAAAGTTTATCAGATTGTTTCTCTATCACACAACAACACAAATCGAAAAATGTTCAAAGTTCTACGTTCTACGTTCTCAGTTCAAAACAAGCATGCAAGCTAAAAGACTTTTTCAATAGCCTGATGACTTTCAACTTATATCTATTCTTCATGTTCTCCCATTCACCGCTTTTACCGTTTCCCCTATGAGCTAAAAAGCCATGGGTCATATTCTAAGAGCTTTGAACTATTTGTCTTTTCAGGATAATTCAACCATTGAAAAGATGCGATATATATGGGAGAATAGAGCATGGAAACCCGCACCGTTGCAAAGGCAAAAATACTGCTTGTCGAAGACGATCCTGTTCAGGCGAATATTACCCGGGAATATTTAGAGTCAAGCGGCTATGAGATCACGTGGGCTGAAAACGGGAAGACCGCCATCAAGTTTTCAAAAACCAAACCAGTAGACCTCATTCTGCTTGATATGATACTTCCTGATCTCAGCGGCAACGAAGTCTGCCGCTGGTTAAAGCTCAATGAAGACACAAAAGGAATCCCCATTATCATCATTTCCGTTAAGGGTTCCACCGAGGAAAAGGTAACCGGGCTTGAAGCAGGTGCTGATGATTATCTTCCCAAGCCATACAATGAGATAGAACTTAACGCAAGGATATATGCCTGTCTGCGAACCAAGGCACTCCAGGACGAGCTTCGGGAAAAAAATCGACAGCTTGAAGAGGTACTGCTAAAGGTCGAACAACTTGCCATTACTGATCCGTTAACAAAACTGTTTAACCGGAGACGTTTTGAGACAACATTAGAGAATGAGTTTAAGAGGACCATGCGATACGGCTCCGCAAACTCATGCCTTATGATAGATATAGATCACTTCAAAAAAATCAACGATGAATATGGCCATCATATAGGTGACACTGTTCTTAAAGAAACAGCAGATGTTATCAATGGCTGTATTCGAGAAATAGACACCGTAGCGCGGTGGGGCGGAGAGGAGTTTATCGTATTGCTTCCTGAAACAAAAAGGGATGAGGCTGTAAAAGTAGCTTCAAGGATACTCGAAACAATAGCAGGCCACTCTTTTTTACAGATGACGAGTCGAATGACGGTAAGCATAGGGCTTGCAAGTGTCCCGGACCCCTCAATTGACACTGCAGAGAAATTGATTCAGGCAGCTGATCTTTCTCTTTATGAAGCAAAGGCTAAAGGACGCAACAGGGTAGAGGTCAGCTCTTAACCCCCAGATAGAGGTAACGTCCGAATTACAAAGTCCACATGTCAAAAAATTTAGACTTTCCAGCTTGCTCGCTTGTTCGCTTGTCAAATTGCAGGCTTGCAAGCTTTACAGCTTGTTAGCCGGGCGGCTTTTTAACCCGGAAACTGCAATTGATTTTTAAATCGGAGGCACAGTCGCCTTCAAAGTCTTTTGATTTCAACCCCGACTTTTGTCGGGACAAAATACTTTTCAGTCAGCCGTGCCTCCGGTAAATGCAGTTTTCGGGTTAACAATGAATACGCAATCAATAACTACGAATGACAGTCAGCCATAAACGATAAACTATAAACTATGCGCTATAAGCTTCTTCTCCCATTCCCATGCGGTTTTGATAATAAATTCTAAATCAGCATTCCTCGGTTGCCAATGCAACTCTCTTTTGATGCGCGAGCTGTCTGCTACTAATACGGGAGGGTCTCCTGGTCTTCGTCCTGTCTCTTCTGTCGTAAAATCAACTCCTGTTACCTTTCTGGCAGTTTTTATGACCTCTTTTACGGAATAACCGTGTCCATAACCGCAGTTGAATACCCTGCTCACGCCGGTTTCAAGCAGGTAATCCAGCGTGAGCAGGTGCGCATAAGCAAGATCATCTACATGGATATAATCCCGGATACATGTCCCGTCGGGAGTAGGATAATCTGTTCCAAAAATCTGTAATCGGTCAAACTCTCCTTTTGCCGTCTTTAAAGCCCTAGTTATGAGATGTGTCGCCTTTGCATATGACTGCCCTATTCTTGCCTCAGGGTCAGCACCTGCAACATTGAAATACCGGAGCGAAACATAACGGAAATCCGACGTCCCCGACAGATCGTTCAATATCCTCTCTACCGTAACCTTTGAAGTACCATACGGGTTAATAGGGTCGAGCAGTGCATCCTCCGTAACCGGAATGGCTTCCGGGATTCCATAGACAGAAGCGGAGGAAGAAAATATCAGGTTCTTGACATGATTGTTCTTCATAAGCTCTAAAAGATTCAGGGTATTTCCTATGTTATGCCGGTAGTATTTGAATGGTTCGCATACAGATTCTTCCACCTGAATCAACGCAGCAAAATGCATAACTGCATCTGGTCTGTATTCCCGAATAACCTCATCCAGAAACTGTATATCTGACAGGTCTCCCTTGACTAATCTGCCGAACAAGACTGCCCATTCATGTCCTGTTGAAAGATTGTCATAAACGAGTATTTCGTGTCCATGAATGCCAAGGGCCTTAACAACATGGCTGCCAATATAGCCCGCACCGCCGGTGACTAAAATTTTCATGGGGTTATTGTGTCATCAAAGAAGGTCACTGGTCAATACTCACACATCACTAAATCAATAAAAATCAAGCCGGCTTGTCGCCATTACACCTCGGAGGTGAAAGACCTTTGCACCTCCGAGGTGCAGCAGCGATCTGCCTCACAAGCACTCAAGCCGTCAAGCTCATAGCTCATAGTTCATAGCGCATAGCGCATAGCGACTGCTTTTCCGTCATTTCGAAGGAGCGGAGCGACTGAGAAATCTTAATGACAAAAGGAAAAGGGTCGAAATGATAAAAAAGGGATTCGGAATGACAAGTGGTGGGCATACAGCTCAGAGCGTTTTTTGAACATATGGACTTATGAAGTTGGTGACGTCACGAACCTATATGTTTCTTTTTTACATAACTTCTTAACTCCATAGCTTCGCACGTTCTTAATTTCATACGTCCTTATTTCCCTGGTCTTTCAGTATCTTCGTCTTCCAGTCTCCAAATCTCCTGATCTCTGAGTCTCTTATTCTTTTTGTTTGATTTCTTAGTCACTTTATGATTAAATATGAGAGCAGTATGTTAATTATATGTTATTAATATCTATTAATGAGTTACTATCATGAAGATCTGGATGACCATTAAGGATTTAAGTCATTATTTGCAGATTTCCGAGAATAAGATACGGTTTCTTATGAAACAGGAACAGATCCCTTTTCATAACAACCATGGTTTCCTCAGGTTTAACCTCCATGAGATTGACGACTGGATGAAAATATTGAGGGTTAAGGAAAATGAAGTGGGAACGCCTCAAGCTATAGATGTCTTTCAATATCGAGGCAAACCGGTAAAAGACTATTCACTGACTGCCACGAAGATATTCTTCGGTAAGAAACCATGGGAGAGAATACCGAAATTCATCAGGGACTGTGTAGAAAGAGTCAATGAAATAAAGGTTCATGACAACAGCCGCGATTTTTTGTATCGCAGGGAATTCTCCATTCTCATGAACAATTTCAATGATTACCTTAAGATCAGTTTTCAATTAGGATTAATTGAGAAAATAAAAGGGGGGAAAAAAGAGAAGCACTACTATCCAACAATATATGCCGAAAGAATATATGCAACACAAAACAGTGAAGAAACAAAAAAGATCATCCTTGACTGTATTCTTGATATTGTCAGCAAGCATTTAGAGACCGTTCCGAGCGAACGTCACTCTATTGTCCTTCTTTGGCATATACTCACCATCAAGGAACATGGGATAGATCCTGCTGAAAAGCATTTCAGAAAAGATGCCAGTGAGCTCAAAAGTTACTCTCCTCTCATACGACTCAACTTCTCAAAGAGTCTTTGTGCATTTCTCTTTGATGAAGAGAGAGAAAAGGAGCAGCAGTTTTATCATCAATGGAAACGGATTCTGTCCTAAAAATGAACCTCTCCGCCGCAGAGACGGCGGAGTATCCTGAAATCTCCCCTCCCTTGACGGGAGGGGATTTACCCTGTGGAATATTTTTACTTATTCCACGGGGTAAAGGGGAGGGTGCCCAATCATCTTCAATCACCCCCACCCTCACCCTCCCCCGTCAAGGGGGAGGGGAGTATATGGTAACCCCACAGCAGAGACTGTGGGGTATTGAAAATTTAATAAACGTATTACAAAGGTGGCGATGGGAAGGCTTTTTTCCGCACACATGCCCTCCGTACGATTTCTTTAAATGCATTTTTAGGGTTAATCCAAATATCCTAAAATTCTTTTCGTTATTTATTGCAAAAAAGATCCTCAGTATGATATAACATGAGCGTATTTGAGACGCAAGATTTCCAGTGGGCTGGAAGCCAGGGAAGAGAAGTGAAAGAATCTTCCGCTGCCCCGCAGCCGTGATGGGAACGAAAGCCTGAATAAGCCACTGCCCCGATAGAAATCGGGATGGGAAGGCGGGCAAGTAGGGAGCCCTAAGCCGGAAGACCTGTCCAGCCAACATATTACAAATCTCTAATTTTCTCGAGGGAGGAAAAGATGAAACACGTTCTTACTCTTTACCTGTTTATTGCCTTAATGGCATTTCCTTTCGCAGTTTCAGCTGAAGAGGAAACCATCATGCTCGGTGAGGTTGTCGTCACTGCAACACGATATGAGGAACTGATATCCGAGGTCCCTGCACACGTGACCGTCATAACAAAAGAAGAGATCCAGAATTCCCCGGCACAGAACATACCCGAACTCCTCAGAACAGTAACCGGTATCCATGTCAACGACATAGCAGGCAACAACCGGAATTATACCGTCGACTTGCGCGGCTTTGGCGAGACAGCTTCTTCAAATACCCTTGTATTAGTGGATGGGAGACGCATCAACCAGGCCGACTTGAGCGGAGTTGATTGGACCGAAATACCCCTTGAGCGGGTAGAACGAATTGAAATCATACGGGGAGGAAGAGGAAGCGTCCTTTACGGTGATAATGCCTCCGGTGGTGTAATTAACATCATTACAAGGGAAGGAGCTCCGTTGAAAGGCGGCGGAAAGCTCGCTGCCGGAAGCTATGATACCTTCAAAGGAAGTGCATTTATAGACGCCAGTTATGACGATCTCTCTCTATCTCTCACGGGAAAATACCTGACCTCAGATGGATACAGGGATAACAGTGCCACCGAGGCTAAAGATATCGGGTTGAACTTACTGTATGAGATAACAGAGAACCTCCAGGTGCATTTCAGCACAGGGTATCACAAGGATAACACAGGTCTCCCCGGAGCATTGAAAGAAAGCGATTTTTCTGCCGGTGCATCGAGAACCGATACGACACATCCTGATGACTACGCAGATATCGAAGACTATTATTTTAAAATTGCGCCGGAAATCTCTTTCCTTAAAGATAGCCTTTTCAAGATAGACATGTCTTTCAGAAAAAGAGCTTTTCTCTCGTATGCATCTGGAGACTTCGGGCATTTCACAGGAGACAGTGATATTCATACTGTCATCATATCACCGCAGATTCTTTTCAAGCATTCCATAGGTAAGGCAAAAAATATACTCTCGCTTGGGATAGATTATATCCAGTCTGACAACGATATTATAAATGAATCACTCTTCTTCGGTGATTCGTCTATCGGGATATTCGATCTCAAAAAGGAAGACTTCGGATTCTACCTGCATGATGAAATCAATATAGGAGAGATATTCTATCTGTCAGGAGGATACAGACATGACAGGGCAGATTTTACCTTCAATCCCGGTATTCCTGACAAAACAGACATGAGCGAAGAATCATATACAACAGGGATTAATTACACCTTTTACCAGCAGTCGTACATCTATTGCAGTTTTTCCAGGAGCTTTAGATATCCCCTCCTTGACGAACTATACAGCTTTTTCACAAACACAGTTAATACAGATCTGACACCTCAAACATCAGACAATTACGAGTTTGGGATAAGATATTACTTTAACGATAACCTTTATGCTCACCTTAATCTCTTTAGGATCGATACGGATCATGAAATCATCTTTAATCCCCTTACCTATAACAATGAGAACCTGGATGGAAAGACGCGGCGTGACGGCATCGAGATTTCATTATCTGCCAAACCTATTGATTGGTTTACGGTGAAAGGGAGCTATACATATTTAAAGGCTGAGATAAAAGAAGGCATATTTCAAGGCCAATCCATCCCGAATGTTCCTGCACACAAAATAGATGTGTATGTGTTAACGTATCCAGGAAAAGGATTTATTGTAACCCTCAACGGTGTTTACGTCGGAAAACGTCCTTTTATCAGTGATTTCTTGAATGAGTACGGCAACCAGGATAGTTATATCATCCTCAACAGCAAGATACAATATCGTTGGAAATCTTTCACTGCCTTCTTAGACATTAACAATCTAACGAATGAAGAATATTCAGAATTCGGGGTTATTGGCGGGTTCCCTCTTGAGAAGTCATTCTACCCGTCACCTAGAATAAATTTCCTTGCCGGGGTTTCAATGGAGTTCTAAAAAAAGTCACTGGTCAATAGTCATTGAGTCATTGAGTCTAAAAATCGCATAGCGCTTAGCGCAAAGCGACAATGTTCTAAGTTCAACGTTCTATGTTCAAAGTTCGAAAAGCTAAGAGCATAGAGCAAAACAAAAACGTAAGGCGGTTTTTTGGTTTGTTTAGTTTCTTTGGTTTATCTAGTTGTTAAAGTCTTTTCAATGAACTAAAAAAACTAGATAAACCAGACAGACCAGATAAACTGCTCCGTATAACTTATACCCTGTAACTTAAACCTGTTTTTACTTTTAACCGATTCACCTGTCAATCAGGTCATCTTCTCTATCGCTTTAACGAGCGTTTCCCTGGCGTCTTTATCAAACAATATCTGTGCATGATTCAGATAAAACGTGTAGTGCTCAGTGCTCCAGGGAATCTGTGAACTCTGTGCAGAGACCAATCCGTCTCCCTTCATGTCCTGCATCTCCTCGGGGTAGAGCTTCAAGGGTATCACCTTTTCGAAGATGTCAGGGACAGAAAACAGTTCTTCCGGCTTGAGAAGCCACCTCTTGTGCCCGCCTTCGTCTACGATTTCCCGTTTCCACCGATAGAGACTAAAAAGTGTCGGTTTCGTACCGCCAATGGAGATGTAAGATACCCATGCATATGGCTCATCTTTTAAAGACTGTATCCATGCTGACTCGGGGAGGAGTTCCTTTAGTGCTTCGCTCCTGAGAAGCTCCGACATCCTTTTGATCGTAAAAGAAAGCGTGCCCTTTTCTTTATCGGAAAAGAACGGGCCCAACAGGCTGGCAAGAGGAGAAAGATATGTGCTGACCTTTGCGAGGGAACTTCCCTTGTGCGGGGTAGAAATCGTTATGAGCCCACGTATTGTTCGGTCTCCCCCCATGAGATATTTCCTTCCAACAAGTCCGCCACGGCTATGACCGACAAGAATAATGCCCGCCCTCGCAAATGTGCGGGTCTCTTCTACAATTTCCTTTAATTCATGAACAACATATTCCATTGGCGCTGCGGGTCTCTTCTGACTCCAAGTAATAACCGTATAGCCCTTTTTTCTCAAGTCATGGAAGAGTGTCCGGAGGAGGTGAGGATGTTCTCCGATTGACATTCTTGGAAAAGTCCTCTTTGTTTTTTGGTCTCCTTGATCGAAATCCCTCGGCTGAGGTTTTTTACCCAGGAGCGTTGTTATAGGGAACTCACCAGCAAGAATGCGTGATTCAAAAGGATTAATCCATATGTTCTCATCCATACCAAGACCGTGTATGAATATTACAGCTGGTTTATAATCATTTCCCTTTAAAAAAGTCTTTAGCAAAGGCATACACTAAATGTACAGTTTTTAAATAATATATTATAATAAATTATGATATAATCATAAGATTTTTTAAAACTTGTTTACAAATATATTTCATTTATGATAACTTTCTAAATATGTGGGGCGGTATTAACGAAAATCCTACACGTGAAAAGATCATTCTGCTTCTGAAAAAACATGGGCCCATGCCTATTGAAAAACTCAGTAAAGAACTCAATATTACCTCTATGGGCATACGCCAGCACCTTCTCTCATTGGAAAGAAAGGGTCTCATAGATTATGTCACAAATAAAAAGGGCATCGGAAGACCTGCTTTTCTCTACAAGCTTACTCAAAACGCAGACAGTCTTTTCCCCAAAGCATATCACACTTTCATTATAGATACACTAAAAGACATCGAAAACAACGAAGGACGAGACAAAGTAGATGAAATTTTCAAATGGCGCAGGATGAGACTCATCAAAGACACCAGAGATCTGCTGTCAGACAAAACAGGTTTTGCAGAAAAAGTCTATGGACTCAGAGATTTGCTTGAAACAAAAGGATATATCGTCGAACTCGATGAAGACGAAAATGCATATACATTAAAAGAATTTAACTGTCCTATCTCGCAGGTTGCCTTAGAATATCATGAAGCTTGCAAACATGAGCTGCAATTCTATAGGGAAATCCTCGGTAAGGAAGTTAAGCGTCAAGAATGCCTGTCTGAAGGAGACGTCTCCTGCACATACAACATCCCCAAAAGATAAATTCCACTTACCCCGAAAAATGCAATTGATTTGTTGAATCGGAGGCACAATTGCCCTCAGATCTTCCCTCTTATGTCATTTACCTATGATGAAGAGATTAGCAAGAATGAAATTCCTCAATTCGCAATTGTAATCCGCCGGAGGCGGACAAAAATCCAAATTTCAATGCCAAAATAGTCTTTTTCTATTTTTCATACATAAATAGTTATTTAACTAATTTCGATAATCGACATTACCTTTATTATTTTTCCCTTGCCATATTATGACAATTTATTTTATTCTAAACATAATACACAATACCTATAGGAGGGCGATGTATTTACCTGCCCTGTTGGTGATATTGGGAAAATGTTGATCCGGCAAATTAGATCTTTAGGGAGCTTCTGTAAAGAGTCGGTGTGCATGCCCCGCTTAAAAGGTGCGGGGAAGCCTGAAGACTTTTTCAAGGCACCCACCTATACATTAGGCGGATCTAATAGTCCCATACACGGCAGGGTGGGTTAATCATAAGCATTTGTATGTGGTTAGGACGATCATGACACATCTTTTTTCTTTTAAGATTATACATAAGTTTTATGATAAAGAATTCAAGGAAAAAAATTTCAAACAAAAGACATTCTTATCTTTAAAAGAAATCTGTGAAGTCATAATCCAACCACAATAAAAAGTCCTGTAAAACAGGTTCTCCTGGTGTAAGCCCTCTTGTACGGAATAATATATAAAGGGGGTTTACTTTGTATGGACCACACAATCTATCTTGTCATAGCTGCATCAGGCGTTGCCGCTGGTTTAGTCCTCTTTCTGCTATCCTGGTCCCATCTCAGAAATAAGAGAGTTGCTTTTGAACAGGAAAAGGTAAAGATTCTTGAAGATGCAAAAAATGATGCTGAACGAATCAAAAAGGATGCGCTCATAGAAGCAAAAGATTTGGTCTACCAAACAAAAGCAGATGCTGAAAAAGAGCTGCGGGAAAGACGCTCAGAGATCAACCATCTTGATAAGAGGCTTCGGCAGAAAGAAGAATCTCTCGAAAGAAAATCTGAACAAAACGAAAAAAGAGAGTTTGACCTTTCAAAACGAGAAAAGGAACAGACGATAAAAGAACGCAGTCTCCAGGACAAAGAGGCACATTACAACAAGTTAATCAAAGATCAGACACAGTTGCTCGAAAAATTATCCGGCCTGAGTTCGGAAGAAGCGAAACAGTTACTTTTACAGAAGACGGAAGAGGAAATACGCTTCGAAACAGCCAAACTCATTAAGAAAATTGAAGATGAGGCACGTGAAAATGCAGAGAAAAAAGCAAAAGAGATCATAGGTTTTTCTATTCAGAGATATGCAAGTGATTTCGTTACAGATGCAACCGTAACCGCCGTAAGCCTTCCGAACGACGAAATGAAAGGAAGGATAATTGGCAGGGAGGGGAGAAATATTCGGGCACTCGAGTCTGCAACGGGGGTAGACCTCATCGTAGACGATACACCTGAAATCGTAACCCTCTCAGCCTTTGATCCAGTCAGGCGCGAAATCGCAAGACTCTCCCTCGAACGACTCATAACAGACGGTCGTATACACCCGACAAGAATTGAGGAGATCGTTGAAAAGGTTAAAAAAGAAGTTGAAGCACTTATCAGGGAAGAAGGGGAAAAGGCTGCTTTTGACTTTGGTCTTTCAGGTATCCATCCGGAATTGATCAAGCTCCTTGGGAGATTACGGTTCAGGTCGTCCTACGGCCAGAATGTCCTCCAGCATTCAAGGGAAGTCGCTTACCTTGCAGGCATGATGGCCGGGGAATTGAGGGTAGACACCAAGCTCGCAAAGCGTGCTGGCATCCTGCACGATATTGGTAAGGCAGTTGATCATGAGATAGAAGGTTCGCACCAGGAAATCGGTGCAAATCTGGCTAAAAAATATGGCGAGAACAATAAAGTCATCAATGCTATCTTGGTACACCATGGAGAAGGAGACCCATCTACGGTCGAGGCTGCACTTGTTGCAGCTGCTGATGCCTTATCTGCTGCACGGCCCGGTGTACGGAGTGAAAGTATTGAAAATTACCTGAAACGACTTGAGAAACTCGAGCAGATGGCTCACTCCTATAAAGGCATCGACAAATGCTATGCAATCCAGGCAGGAAGAGAGATACGGATCATTGTAAAGCCGGAGGATGTAAGTGATGACATGTCCTTTATGATATCAAGAGAACTTGCCAAGAAAATAGAATCGGAGATGACATACCCCGGACAGATAAAGGTGACCGTTATTCGAGAATCGAGATATGTTGAATACGCAAAATAATATCGATGAAGGTCCTATTTATTGGTGATATCGTAGGAAAAGTTGGCAGGGTCGTAACGAGGGCTTTACTTCCTGCTATTACCGACCGCTACAAGATAGATTTTGTTATTGCGAATGGTGAAAATGTGGCCGGCGGCTTTGGCATAACCGATAAGACAGCCCTAGAACTCTTCAGCCTCGGCATTCACGTTATAACGACAGGGAATCACGTTTGGGATAAAAAAGAATTCGTTTCACAGATAGCAAAGATCGATAAAGTACTCAGACCCCTCAACTATCCCCCGGGTATCCCTGGATTCGGAAGCATTATTGAAACGGTTGGTAACAGGTTAAAGGTTGCAGTCATCAACATCTCCGGCAGGGTTTTTATGTCCTCCATGGACTGTCCCTTCAGGATTGCAGAGGACGAAGTGAAAAAAATAAGCACAATAACAAAGACTATCATTATCGATTTCCATGCAGAGGCAACATCTGAGAAGATCGCATTTGGATACTTCATGAACGGAAAGGTAAGTGCCGTGATCGGCACACACACACATGTCCAGACTGCTGATGAAAAAATATTGTCCGAGGGTACGGCATATATCACCGATGTCGGTATGACAGGCCCATCCAATTCTGTCATTGGAATTGAAATAGAGCAGGTCATCCAACGTTTTCTCACAAACATACCGGCACGATTCGAAACTGCTAAAGGCGAAGGCATTTTCTCGGCTGTTGTTTTTGAGGTAGATGAAAAATCAGGGAAATCTACCGCCATACAGAGGCTCCAGCTTACCTACCCCTAATAAATCGTTCTACGCGCAAAGCACAAAACGTCTTTTGAACTTAAGAACTTGGTGAAGTTGTGAGGTTATGAACAGAGCAAAGCTTCACATCTTCATATCTTCTTAATTTCATATCATCACTTCTTAAACTTCATGAATTCTTAATCTTAGACAATGAGCCATAAACTATCCGGAGAGCTGTAAAGCGGCTACTGTTTCGGCGACATTTGCTGAGTCTGCTATTTTTGTTGCTCCCGAGGTTGTGTCTGCTGATTCGTCTGTGATTGTGGCTGTTGCGACGGTGTCTGTACCTTCTGTTCGGACGGTTGAATCGGTCCTGTACCTTTTTTCTGAACAGGACCGGATGTTGCAGGAAGAGTTGTCTTTTCTTCTGTTACCGGTGCCTTTTCTACAACAGATCCACCCTTGATAGTAAGAACTGCTAATGTTAACGAGGTAAGCATAAAGACAACCGCGATGACCGTCGTCATTTTATTCAGAAATGTTGCAGCGCCACGGCTGCCGAAAAGCGTCTGGCTTGAGCCACCAAAAGCCGCACCAAGCTCTGCACCCTTTCCGCTCTGGAGAAGGACGATACCAATAAGACTAAAGCATACAATAATATGCATAATCAATATAAACGTTGTCATTGTTCTTTCTTAAACTTAACTATCCTGCAGAAGCTCTCTACCTTGAGGCTTGCACCTCCGACGAGTGCACCGTCTACATCATTACAAGCCATGAGTGCGTCGACATTATCAGGCGTTACACTACCGCCATATAGTATACACAATTCATCAGCTTTATTTCCATACAATGACCTCAGTTTCACTCGCACGAATGCATGTGCATCTTGAGCCTGTTCAGGGGTGGCTGTCTTTCCGGTTCCGATGGCCCATATGGGCTCATAAGCAACAGCGATCTTTTCCGGACTGACTCCTTCGAGACCGCCACGAATCTCCCGCTCCAATATTTCAAATGTCTTACCTGATTCTCTCTCCTCGAGAGATTCACCGATACAGAAAATAACACCAATGTCGTTGTGCCGTGCTGCCTTGATTTTCTTGTTGACGATACTGTCTGTCTCGTGAAAATACTGCCTCCTCTCTGAATGGCCGACAATAACATGGGAACACCCGATATCCTTCAGCATAACAGGAGAGATTTCGCCGGTATACGCGCCCTTTTCTTCAAAATAGACATCCTGTGCTGCAAGCATGATATTAGTGCCCTTCACTGTCTCTGCAGCCGCTGCAATAGAGGTGAATGGAGGCGCTATAACAATATCCACATCAGCAACATCCCTGACCTCCGGAATAAACGCTGAGATGAACAAGACTGTTTCTGAAACAGTCTTGTTCATCTTCCAATTTGCAGCCATAAGTGGTCGTCGCATCTCAATAATTTAATGAATAACAACAGTTATGTCAAGGACCCCTGTCTATTAATTTATCTACTTTATAAACAACTAATAATTTTAAATTGACAAGCCATGTTTTTTTTGATAAATAAATATAAAAGGTTACTTCACTACTCTTTTAAGAGGCAGACCGGGGAGAAGTTGTTTGTCTCTATAGAGGAAGGTAAAAGTATTATCTCACACAATGGCGTTCCCTCTGTAGATCAGAGAGGGTATATTTCTATCAATGAGATGTGCATTGTTTCAATGGTGAAGCGTATGTTGAAACAAGATGACAGGAAAGAAGACATGCTTCACAACGGAGTGTTTACTTCTGAAGAATTCCTACTCGTCCACACTGCTTCAAGGCAGGCATTCATCAACCTTTCAAGGATAAAACAGGCATTCAGCAAAGAAGAACTCCTTGATGAGATCAAGAGACTGGTCAGGGAACAGGTCAGGGAACAGTTTCGAGAAAAAGTGAGTGCTTAAAATACACTGCATTTTTTATCTGTTCTTCAACTCCGTGGATCATGAATAATTAGGTTGGATCAGCTTCGTTCAGAATTCGCTCTCCTTGCCGGCATCTTAAACACAAATATCATGTCTTTGCCGCTGCAAAATTATTGAAGACATTTTGGTAACATTTTGGTAACAAATTTGATTGTTTTTGACAGTTTTTGACGGTTTATGGTAGAGTATTACTTGTTCTAACCTGTGGAAATCATTGAATTTTGGGGAGTCGTCTAGGGGCAAGACGGCAGACTCTGGATCTGCTTACAGGGGTTCGAATCCTCTCTCCCCAGCCAAAAAAACAGTTATCAGTAATCAGTGAATAGTTGTCAGTGAGAGAGAATATTTTTTCCCCTGTTCACTTATAACTGCCTTTTTGGGTCCCATCGTCTAGAGGCCTAGGACGTAGCCCTCTCAAGGCTAAAACACGGGTTCGAATCCCGTTGGGACCGCCAATAAAATCAAGTAGTTACGAGGAGTGAGCACTTGCAACCCTCCTCTGCTGCAGTAAAATTGTAGTACTTTCAAGTCTGTTAACCGCGATTCTCAGACTCTCAACATTCAGGTGTGCATACCTTTTCGTCATCCTCAAATCCTTATGTCCAAGGAGCGTGCCGATGGTGTGAAGATCAACTCCGGCCTGGCGTAAATAACTTGCGAATGTATGCCGCAGATCATGAATGTGAAAATTTGTTATGCCTGCCTCTTTCAGGACCTTTTTAAAGGCTATCTGCACCTGCCTGTCATAAAGCGGTTTCCCGTTATCGTGAAAAACATGACCGGTCACACAGGGAAATCTGAGAAGCTCTTTCAGAGTATGATATGCCCTTTCAGTAAGCGGGATACCGAGATGTTCATCATTCTTCATGACCTCAGATGCCTTGCGAATGCTCTTGTTCAATAAGTCCACCTCTGTTCTCATCAGCTCGCAGAGATTATTCAGTCTCAGTCCTGTATCAATTGCAATAATAACAAAGGGCTTGATCCATGGTTCCTCTGCTTTTTCCAGAGCGTTAAAAAGATTTACGTTTTCATCATGTTCGAGATAGCGAACCCTTTCATTCCTAACCTTCGGGAGTTCGATGCCGGAAATGGGATTATTGATTTTCCATTTCCACTGTTTCCGTGCGATATTGAACATCCTCCGCAATAGTCCCAAATCTTTAAGGATGGTCCCGGGTTTTATGTTCTTTGTTTTGCGCCACTGCTCGTAACTCCCTATCTCGTTTTCCACATCCTGCAAGGTGATATGCCCGGCAAGATCACTGAGCTCCTCAAGAGAAAGCTTTTTGCCTACGGTTAACTTTTCCCTCAAGAAAAATTTGTAGAGGAACTTAAACGTAGTCTTGTCCCTCGCCCTGCAATAGTATGTCCTGTGGTTTGTGTATTCTGCCTGATACCTGTCAATCATTTCCTTGAGAGTCCGCTTTCTAATCTGATTGTTGAAATACGCGCCGTCAATAATTTCCGAGACAATCTTTGCATACCGTGTCTCTGCAACCCGCTTAATACTCGTATCAAGCGACCTTTCAACTTTCTTGCCGTTGTATTGCTTGATCATCCAGTAGACGTTGCCTTTCTTGTAGATGCCCATTTTGTTTATCGCCCTCCCTTCCGGGCACCGGCAACAGTTCCAGCACCCAAATTATACCTCTTTGCAGTTTCCTCTTTCCAGAACTTTAGCCAGGCATAAATTTCTTCAGAGTCGAAGCGAAGAAGTGCTTTCCGTCCTGCTCCTATTTTTATGGACGGGATATGTCCGAGTTCAGCCCAGCTGTAAACGGTTTTTGGTGAGCAACAGATGATTTCTGCTACCTGTTCGGCAGTAAGAAGTTTTTTAGATGTGCTATCCTGAGGCTGTTGCTGCAGAGTAAATTTGTTCAATTCTACCCCTTGCTTCTGATTTGAGTTATATCATTTATCCCGCTTCGGCAAAATTGGTTTACAAAATTTCTTATCTCTACAAGGCTGGGACCATTGTCCTGATCATTGTTTTTCTCTTTGCGTTTTTTCTCTTTGTGCTTTGCCTCTTTGCGTTTCTTCCGATCCTCTTCCTCTTTTGAAATGTATCCTTGCGGGGTATCCATGCCTTCCACGACAAGGAATTTGAAATGACCGGGAGGATTTGAAACAGGCTGACATCCCGGCTGATACTGTCTTGCTATCTTTCCGGCAGTCTCATGTACGTGAGAGAATCCCTTTTTAATAATCAAATCAGAGATCAACCTGTCGGTTATGCCTTCATAGGGAATACTCACAGTGGACAGGATGTCTCTGACTTTCTTTATCTCTATTTCAGGGACAACAACTGTCTCTGTTGTTGTAATATGAGGATTGTCATAATTATTTATTTGTAGCTGTCCGAATTTTTCGGATAGTGCCTGTCCGAGAGATTCGGATACCCTGTCCGGTTTTTTCGGACAGGTCTGCTGCTTTCTACCGTCACAGTGATTGTTGTCATCAGAAAAGAAAAGGTCATAACATTTCTTCGTTTGCCTCACATACAGGGTGTTGTCTTTAGACTGAAAGGTTTCGATAAGATCATGCGCCCGAAGTCTCTTAATCCTGACAGATACGGTGTCTTTCTCCCTGATGCGGAGAATCGGCATTTCTTCGATCAGATGCATATAGTTGATTCGCGTGTACTCCTGATGGTCAATAATAATCCGGTCGGCCCTGGGTGCCACACACCATCCGTGAATGTAGTCGAGAATTGCGAGGTCGGTTATGTCGAGCTTTCCGCAAAGTCCCATTCGGTAATAAGCAAGCTGGTTAATATGTATGGTATATTTCATCTTATCTCTAACTCATTTCATTCATATTTTTCTCAGGTAGAGACAGGACATAGTATTTGAGCGGATTTATTTTGCCGATATTCCTACAGTGTTTATATTTGATAATAAAGAGGCAAAATCCCTCGGACCCTGTGGAGTAAGTTTTTCTACTCCACAAGGGAGAATGAGTAAAAATATTATGTCCTGTCTTAATAAACATGAATAACCTGGATTAAATCCTCAATAAAAAAGCCAGAATAGAGTGAAGCATTGCTTCAATCCCTACCCTGGCTTCGCTACTTTAACCTCTGTTATCTCAGGTTAATCGCTGACTTCCGGGTAATGCGTCTACAGTAAAACCAAGCGGCCTTTATTTGTGATTTTTAAATGCCAGATAATCTCCTTTCCTTTATTGTCCCTTCCCTTTATAGGAATGAGCCTCGGACTGCTGAGATCAATATCTATCTCAATGACCTTATCATCTATTCTGAGCTTTGCTATTCTCTTATCAGTATTACTTGAGTAATTCATCCAGATCCTCTCCTGTGTCTTGTTTTTTATCAATGCCAATCTCCGGAATGCTTCTCGGTATCATTGAATTTCTGTCAGGCTGGTTAAAGATATCCAGGGAAATCTGAGTAACCGGATATTCCCCTATGGAAATATACCCCTTGAGGGCCTCCATTCCCTTGAGTTCTGACGGAAGTATGATCCTGCTTATCTTCTGTTGTTCGCTGAAATTATACCCGTCTCTGATGCTTCTTGCACCTGCTGATAATGTCCTCACCTGTTGTACGTGCTCTTGCTCGCCAAATGCCTTGCTGAGGTATTCTGTTGTGTTTGGGTCAAGGAATTAGTGGGTCTTGTCTATTAAATGAAAGCTCAAGCTGAAATTTATATGGGGCTGCTTAGACTAGGGTAATGTAGCCTTTACTGCTAGAAATTTTAAAAACAAGTTCATCAATATTTATTTCTTCCTGTCTGATTTTTCTACAGATCAATTGAAAAATATCAAAAGAAGTTATCAAGACAAAATCTCTCTTGTCAGCTAATTCTTCAGCTTCTTTGACAAAAAATTCATGATTTTTAGGTGGTCTTTCGACAGGATCGAGTTCCCTATGAGGGTTACCAATTAAGACCCCTTTGTGATCGGCAGGAGCTTCTGCAATCCACTGCAAGAGTTGTCTGGCTTTATCTGTTTTTATAGAGCCTTTAGAACCTTCTACCTCTATAGTAAAACCAATTTTGTTGTGCTCCATAATTAAATCTGGTCCGTGTACTCCGTTAGGTTCATGATCTACTTTTTCCACACTAAGGAATTCAAAAGCTTCCTTTATTCTAATCTCCAAGGTTCGGCCTTGCTTACTTAACAGGTCTGACCACTTTGCAATGTTATTTTTTCGGCTATCTTTTTTTCTTTTTTTTCATTCAATTCTGCAATTTTATTTTCGATGTCTATTATGATGTCTTGAATCTCTTGTAATCCGAGACCTGCTAATTCATATTTGTCTAACCATTCTGCTTTTTCTTCAAACACCTCATCCATATCGGGGGAGTAGTACTTGATTATAAATTCAATAGCTTTCTTGTGAAGGTGCTTGTCAGGGGGATGGAGTAAGAAAAGTCTGTCTCCTAGTACAACAGAACATGGCTGATTGATATTATTTCTCATAAGCACCTTGTGACCACCTAGTTCGGGTAAGGTGGGTATTGTTGTTAAAAAAATTTCATATATAGAGGTGTATTGCTTAAAATCCTTCATAAAATTGTTGGTATCGTCAAAACGGATTGTTTTTCCTGTGCCGGGGACTATATGCAAGTCAAACGGGAATAATGCTGTTTTATCGCTTCTTACATTGTGAATTTCTCCTCTGGGAAGAATTATGATAATTGGGTAACCGCCGCTGATTAATAGCGAATCAATGCTGTTTTTCAGTTTAGTACGTAATGGAATGCTGAGGTCTGTAAAACTATTTAAGTCGATTAAAAGAATCTGATAGTCAGCTATATTTTCCTTGGAAATGTCATCGAAAGGGATAGAAGTGATACCGGGATAATCATTGCCTATTATTAACATTCTTTTCATAATTTTTCTCTAAAGGTTCTTAATAATTATACCAGAATATATCTCTTCGGATATTTAGGAACATCCTATTTCTAATTATGCATTCCTTTTTCTAATACACCGTCAGAGTTCTACGGGCTTGCCCGTGAGTATCTATATTTTATAAGTGCGTTTGATTGTAAGAGTTCTGTTTGATGCGAATGAAGTGAATTATTATAGAAGCCTTATGGCAATTTTGCTGTTGTGTTGTAATAATTTCCATTTGTACTCTATAGAAACGTTGCAATGATAGAAGGCGTTTATAACTGTGAGAAATGCTTCAAACAACACTTGCTGAGAGTTTGTTTTGAAATTAATCAATCGGTAAGATCTTAATAGTGAGAGCTATAGAGAAATATTTAAAGACCTGCCCAAAGTATCTTCATTTTCCTAATAGAGAAATCCAAATAACCATAACGGTATTTTGTTTCCCACACCGATCTCAATATTGTCCA
>ENA-OSEO01000250-OSEO01000250.1-sediment-metagenome-genome-assembly--contig:-NODE-250-length-151897-cov-6.135674_pt1 | contig 151897 bp, 142 predicted proteins | sample MGYA00237883_ERZ534232 | MGnify/ENA metagenome assembly ERZ534232
GAATTGACCATCAATTTTGGTATTAATGATAATTTGACTGTCTTCATTATAAATACCGTCACAATAAATGCATAAACAACCGCAATGGATGATGCTTCGGTAGCTGTAAATAATCCACTAATTATACCGCCGACAATAATTACTGGAAGCATGAGGGCTAAAAATACTTTCTTAAAACCGTGATATAATTCTTTTAGGCTTACTTTTTCTTGCCTTTTTGGGTACTTTCTTTTTCTTGAAATTATATAAGCCCCGACCATTAGAGCTAAACCGACTAATATTCCGGGGATGACGCCCGCTAAAAATAAGGCACCTATTGAACCCCCTACAGCTAGAGCATATATAATTACTATAACACTTGGAGGAATAATCGGCCCGACGATAGCAGAGGCACAAGTGATGGCAGCAGAAAATCTTTTTCCATATCCTGCTTTAACCATCATTGGAATTTCAACCGATCCAAGTGCACTTGAATCTGCGAGTGCAGACCCCGTCATCCCTCCAAAAAACATACTGGCGAGAACATTGGCTAATGCTAACCCACCCCTGATTCGACCTATAAGCAATATGGAAAACTTTAAAAGTCTATCAGTTATCTCACCGTGACTCATAAATTCTCCAGATAAAATGAAAAAGGGGATGCAAAGTAGAGGAAAACTATCCATTCCAGTATAGATTTTTTGAGGAATAATTTGCAGTGGTATGTCTCCCATATATAGTAAGGCTGCGAGGGATGAGATTCCCAAACAAAAAACAATGGGTACACCAATAAGAAGGGTAATCACAAAAACTGCAGCCAATATTGAAAGAGTCATCAGCAATCTTTCTTTTTGATAATCATTGCTATGATATTAAATCTTATGAGGCATTTTTGTTATACAATAAGTCTTTGAAATACTAAGTTTCAAAGGGGCCTTCCACAATAATCCTGCTTCTAATTAACCTTTGTCGTAATGACTTCGAAATTAAAGCAAGTGAATGAATAATCATTACAAAACTCCCAAAAGGAACCGATGCAAATGGTATGCTCATAGATATTCGTAAAGCTGGACTCAATTGATAGGCTTGAGTGAAACACAATTTTGTTCCATATATTGTTACAATGGATAGAAACACTATCACTAGCAAGTTATTAAAAATTGAAACGGCTATTTTGTATTTCCCTAATCTCTCGACAATAAATATAAGATTAACATGCCAACCCATTTTGATGGCAATACATGAGCCAATCATACAAATATAAATTAATAGAAATCTGGCCAATTCTTCAGTCCAAGATATAAAAGAGAAATGAAATATAAACCGATTTGATACCCCGATAAACACGGCGATAACCATTACTATCAAAAAATAACCGGAAATAAGTCGCAAAAATTTATCAAAAACGTCGCTTGTTTTTTCAATCATATCCATGATGGATTCCATTATTAATATAGCCTCCAAAGAATATTTAGGATTATGATTAAGTATATCTTTTTAAACAAGCAGGGTGAAGTAAAAATGTACTTCATCAAGAAAGCGAAAGGGCTTCAGATTTATTCCCCTGATTTTCCAATTTCCAAAATAACTTTCTCCACTCGCAATCCTCAGCCCTTAGGCTCTCAACATTAGTTTTTAAAGGATCGTGAAACTCTAAAATCATAACGAATATTTATTGATAAAATTCTTTTTCAGCTTCCTTAACAGCATTAAGCACTTTATCCATAAATTCATCACCCACTTGCGACCTGACCCAAGGGATTACCGCTTTTTGGGCCGTTTCCTGAATTTCTTTGAGATCCGCTGCTGTTGGGTATATAATTTGAACCCCTGTTTTATCGAGGAAATCCTCAATTAAAGTTGTTCCCATGTCAATAACTCCCCGATAAGCTGTATTACCCAAATAAGCGGCTTCTCTGACTATTGTCTTATATTCAGGAGTTAGTGATTGGTATAATTTATCGTTAATGTTGAATGAAATCAGCCCGAGAACATGATTGTCGACAAAAATATATTTTTGAACTTCCCATAACTTGTAAGCCTCAATAATGGATAATGGATTATCCTGCCCATCTACCACCCCAGTTTGAAGCGCGGTGTACAGTTCGCTCCAGGCCATCGGAGTGGAATGGGCTCCCAGGCTCTCTACCAATCTAACCATGTCCGGTCGTTCCATTACTCTTAACTTGATGCCTTTAAAATCATTAATATTTCTAATCGGTTTTTTATTGTTTGTAAAACATTTGTAGCCATAATGACCGTAATTTAAGATTCGAATACCCATTTTTTTTAATACAATCGAGTTAAGTTCTTCTCCTACGGGACCTTCTAGTACTTTATATGCAATAGCGGTCGATTTGAAAAGGTATGGCAAATTTAGTGCCAATACTTCAGGTACAAAGTTGCTCATAGGAGAAAAAGACGTATAGGAAGCTTCGAGAGTTCCTTCCTGTATGCTTTGAATCATTTCCGCCTCTCCTCCAAGTTGCATAGAAGGGAACAACTTAACTTTAATTTTCCCATTAGTCCTCTTTTCGACAATTCTCTTGAAAACAACCGCTCCAGCATGGGTTGTTCCCAGTGCACCCTGTTCGATTTTATCCAGGTAAACAGTTGCCGGAGGATCCGGGTAACCTATTTTTATGACTATATCTTTTGCAAAACTCTTTAAAGGTACAGAAACAAATGCAATGGTTAAAAGCACGATTAATATCTTTTTAATCTTGTTTGGCATAGGTCCTCTCCTTTTGTTTAATAGATTGATAATTTAAAATTAACTATTCATTCCAACTAAACATCACACATTCCAATCACCTCCTTTTCCATCCTTGGATATTCAATCCTCCATAGTAAGTGTGGAATCATAAAAAATGTAGTAAGTGTTTAGTTAGTATTCATTTTTGCCATTTTAACCTTTTCCATTTTACAATAATTAAAAATGGTGGTTATTTTAAATACGCAAACAATTATTAAAAATATTATGCGCAATTATTTTATTTGGCTGTATCTAGTTATTATGCTCAAACAACTAATTACGAGTAAAATAAAGTCATTCTTCGGAAAAAAAATATTTCCTGATACGGCTCATATAATTACTTGCGATCTTCCTCCCTTCCTTTTCCGCGATAGCAGGATCTTTACTTTTAAGAAAATTCAAAGTTATATCAATTTCATTAAGCTGGTATTCAACTTCTGCTTGAAAACTCGTTTTATCAAATACCAAGTACCAGAGCCTTAGTGTTTGATAATATAAATAATCAGATATTATAGCTAGCGTTGGGCGTCTTGAGGCACGGTGCATGACATTTCTGAGCGCTATATCATTCTGAATTAACAGTTCAGGATTAGAATTATTGATCAATTTTTCACACTCTGTCTTGATGATTTCTATTTCCCTCAATTTCTCCTTAGTTATGTTTATGGTCGCAAGTTTCGCAACTTCTCCCTCTATTAAGATCCGAGTAAGGTAGACATCTCTCAATTCTTGAAAATCAAACCTTTTTACAAAAATACCGCCTCTAGGAATAACTTCTACAAGTTTTTCATACTCGAGTCTTAGAATCACCTCTCTAACCGGAGTTCTGCTTACTCCAAACTCCTTTGCTAAGACCTTCTCATCCAAAATTTGCCCCGGCTCATATTTCATAAAGACAATTTTATTCTTAATTGCCTGATAGATTTCAGCATTCATTTCTAATGCCCTCGATTGGATAATTACGAATTATTGATATTGTATTTAGCTTGAACGACATATATTTTAGGCCTTAATTCCTCACGGTAACGATTTTATAAAAGCAATAAAAAATATCATAAATATGTTACTAATATATTAAAGATATAATTGTCAACCTTTTTTTTAAAATATTTTTTAAATCGAATTTAGTCTGTTTTATAAAGGTAGGGGGGATTATTCTATTGCTCGTGGCTGCGCAGAGATTATCTAACTTACTCCGCCTTATTTTAAAAATCCCTATTGTTTTAATATTCAAATCTCCTCTGGCCTACGGAATTGGAGTCCGTATAGGCCGAAAAATTTTTGGCAAAATTTTTGCGAAATTTTACTGAGGTATGGGTAAAAAGGTAGAAAAGGTTAAATCAGCGGAAGGGAAATTGGTTTTTAAGTGGTTGTATTAGTTTACTTTTTGATACCGTTATTTACATGGTGTTTTTTTGGAACCGACTTCGAATCCTGCCGAGCGTACCAATCCCTTTTTCAGGGCCTTTTTCGACATACCGACAAAGTGACGACGGCATCAAAACCGAAGCTTTCGGCTATGGCCTTACATTATTCTCAATTTTCATAATCTGAGGATTGGCGGGGTCAAGCTTCAAAAAGGTCATGATTTCAGACTATTATCCGCTTTGGCAAGAAGTCCACACCTTAAACCCATTTGAAAATTTCAATTTTTCACTGCCATTGAGATGAAAAGGAGGCCTATCTCAAATCATTCAAACTGAGCGATGCGCCGAGAATATTAGCCTTGACAATGATAACATATCGTATTAATTAACCATTTTAAATTATCTCGAATTCACTCAGATATCACCGAGTTAGCGGCTTTTCCCCTCTACCGGGCTTCCAAAAGCTGATTTAATCTTTGCCTTTACTATGTACCCCAATGGCTGAAAATGGTTACAAACACAGGCTTGCCGCAATGATGAGCACAGGCATCATCAATAGAGGGGAAAAAGGAAGCATCATCAGTACCTATCTTTCGTGCCTTACGATACTGGGGAATTTATGGTCCTTATTTTTAGTCAGGGAATCATCAAAAATCTAAAACCTTCGAACTATCCATCAGCAACCCATGACGTCAGGTTCAAGTTTATTGCACTTGTGATCTGTCTGTGGTTTTTGATAATCATGGGTTGCAGCCATGCCTTGCCAGTACCAGCAGAGCGATGGGCCCCTCCTCAATCTCATCCCAGGATCCTTGTCGTACCAATCTCGTTCCCCGGAAGCCGGGTGAAAAGTCTAGCAGAAATTGAACGAGGCTATGCGCACGATCTCGTGGACTACATCCGGGAGGTTTCCTATGGTCAAGTGGTCCCGTCTGTCGAGGTGATCCCCTGGGTATCTATGCAGCGGCCTGCCGACGCGTACCGAGTCAGTTACCGTATTTACCATGCAGATCAGCAGAGAGATTGGAAAAGAAAAAAAAGCCTGATTCTGGATGCGGTCAATACCATAGATAAGGATTTCAACCTTTCCTTGTATGATGCCATTATGATCGTTCCTGGCTGTGGAAGCAGGGAGTTAGGTACTACCGGTTATGTTCTCCGTGATGACTCTGGATTCCCACGCCTTCGGACACGCAGTGGCCAATCAATTCCTCCTGCGGATTTTCATCACCAGTATTGCCCTTTTCCCAGCATACCCCACTCCTTAGCTCATATTCTCGGTGGCTACAAAAACGGACAGATAATGGTTCCCGACCTATTCGATTTCCGTGCAAGAAGTACACCTGGCCCGTATGGATATGCAAACCAATGGGTGGGCGGAAACAGGGGGATGCAGTATACATCGCCTTTTGTTGGACCATGGGATATCATGTCCCAACATGGAATCAAGACATCTTCCGACCCTCATCGATATGTGGGAGTTAGCCCTCAGGGAATGACGTCTTTCACTAAAATTCGGCTGGGATGGATTCGGCCAAATCAAATTAAAACAGTGAACAAAGGGGAATTCCAAAAGATTCTCCTTGCACCGCTGGAAAAGGGGGGTGAAAATACAATTGTTGTCCACCTTCCACTTGGACAACAACGGTATTATCTGGTTGAAAATCGTCAACATGAGGGCGTTGACAAATGTCTGCCGACGGAGGGAGTTTTGATACTCAAAGTCGATGAGAGAATTCCTGATGGACATGGTCCCGTAAAAATTATGGATGCACATCCAAATGTTCCCTTCTTCGAAAACGCCACATTTATAGTGGGCGAGCATTATCAGGACCGTAAGAATGGAATATCGATACATATTCTCAGTAAAGAGATAGATTCTTATTGTATTGAAGTCCACCGTTAGGAATTATTGGACTTTTACGCATAAGCTGAAAATGCAAGTTTGGTGGTCGTGCGTGTATCCAAAGGTTGAGGATTATTATCCTATCCACAACAAAAGCTGCCGTTTTAACCTCAACAATCTCAATAGAATCCATAAGATTAAAACCGAGGAATCCGGATATGGCCCTAACGTATTGTCAATTTTCCCAATCTGAGGATTGGCGAATTTAATCTTCAAAAAGGTAATGATCTCAAAATATTATCCGATTTGGCAAGCAAGTCACGGTTTTCAGCCCTCCCAAAATCTCAATTTCAACCCGGTTTTGCTTGCCTGTCTAGACCACTCGGAACCAAAGAATGTTTCCATTTCCAGTATTTCTTGACTTTGGACACATATCGTATTAATTAAGCATTTAAGATCATCTCGAACTCAACCGACCAACCGCCGATTTAACGCTTTCTCTCCTCTAACGGACCTCTTTCAAAAACAGATCAACCTGACATGCCGGTGGTCTCTCATAGCTGGCGAGGGTCATAAACAAAGGCTTTCACAATTCAAAGTGTATAGACATTGGTGGGGGGCACCAAAATGAAATGCCCGAAGTGTCAGTTTGAAAATCGTGAAGGGGTATCTTTTTGTGAAGAATGCGGAGCCCAATTCAAATCAACATGCCCCAATTGTAAGGCCAAAATCCCCCTTAGAAGAAAATTTTGCGGTCAATGCGGACACGATTTAAGGGAACCCGTGGAGGCAGTGTCCCGTAAAGAAAGTGAACCGGGCACTCATATTTCTGAGCCGCCAATTGGAGAGACCATATCAACTGAGAGTGCACCTGAAGGTGAACGCAAGCACGTGACGGTGCTTTTCTCCGATCTTACCGGATATACAGCCATGTCAGAAAAGCTGGATCCGGAAGAACTCAAAGAGATTACCCAGCAGATCTTCAGTGAAATATCAAAGATCGTGTCCAATTATGATGGATTTATTGAAAAATATGCTGGCGATGCGGTGATGGCGATTTTCGGGGTTCCCAAGTCCCATGAGGATGATCCGATGAGAGCCGTTAAAGTTGCAAAAAAAATACATGAATTGGTAGAAGCCATGAGCCCCGAGGTTGAAAAAAAAATCGGGCAATCCATATCGATGCATACCGGCATCAATACCGGATTAGTGGTAACGGGTGAAGTCGACATGAAAAGAGGAACACACGGCATTGCCGGGGACACAATCAACTTGGCCTCACGCCTGAGCAGTCTTGCCAGAGCTGGAGAGATACTTGTGAATGCTGACACCTACCGCCAGGTCGAAGGGCAATTCATTTGCGAATATCGGGAAACAACCACCGTTAAGGGCAAAGCCGATCCTGTGAAGGTATATCAGGTATTCTCGCAACGGGATAAACCGCTCACCATCCATCGACTTTCCGGACTAAAAGCGGATCTTATCGGCCGAGATGTGGAGATGGCCGAATTATCCGAGGCGATTGAAAATTTGCGGCAAGGCAAAGGTCGTATTTTTTCGATTTGCGGTGCTGCCGGTACGGGCAAGAGCCGATTGGTTGAGGAGTTCAAAACCAGTCTTGATCTTGAACGGATTCAATGGATAGAAGGGCATGCCTATGCCTATTCTCAGAATATACCATATTTCCCTCTGGTTGATCTGTTAAGCCGATTGCTGCAAATAGATGAAAAGGATTCTCCTTCGGAAATAAGAGAAAAGATCGGGTTCAGGCTTGGGTCTCTTATTACAAATCAGGAAGATGTCATTCCTTATGTGGGTCAACTTTACTCGCTAAGTTATCCTCAAACAACAGATATCAGTCCCGAGCATTGGAAATCCCGCCTTCAAACAGCTGTTATGAAGATTCTTTCCGTTCTTGCAGCTAAATCACCAACCGTCTTTTTTCTGGAGGATCTGCACTGGGCGGATCCCTCCTTTGTGGAGCTGTTGCGGAGAGCCTGCATGGAAATCCGACAACCTGCGATTGTGCTTTGCACATATCGGCCAACCTTCAGCCTGTTCACAGGTCATCAGGTAAGCACTGTCGGTAATATTTATCATGATATTCAACTGCAGAATCTTTCACTTTCAGTCGCCCAAAATATGCTGGCCTCACTGCTTGAAGCTGAAGCCATACCCACCGATCTGAAACGTTGGGTGAACGATAAAGCTGAAGGAAATCCCTTTTACATAGAAGAGTTGGTTAATTCCCTGATCGAAACCAGAACACTGGTTCTTGATCATGGCGTGTGGAAATTGACACGGTCTCTTACCGAATCGGATATCCCATCTTCGTTGCACGGCCTGATTTCAGGCAGACTCGATCGCCTTGAACGGCAAACCAAGCGCGTTTTGCAGGAAGCCTCGGTCATCGGCCGGGATTTTCTTTACGATATTCTGAAGAAAATCACAGAGATTGAAGAACGTGTTGATGCAGAACTTATCCATTTAGAGCGCTCCGATTTGATCCGGCCACGATCATTTCATCCGGAAATTGAATACATGTTTAAACATGCGTTGACCCAAGAAATCGTTTACAACGGATTGCTTAATAAACAACGGCGGAAAATTCATGAGCATGTTGCGCAGGTCATGGAAATCGTTTTCCAAAACAGGCTCTCTGAAATATATGAGACCCTTGCACATCATTACACCCGAGGAGAATCGCATACCAAAGCGATCGATTATCTGATAAAATCCGGGGAAAAGAGTTTGGCAAGATATGCGGTGGAAGAAGCCCATCAGTATTTTAAAAATGCGTATGATATTCTTATGTCAAAAGAAGAGCTGTCTGAAGAAGATAAAGTTATCCTGATCGATATTCTAAACAGCTGGGGGTACGTTTATTATTACATTGGCGAGAATAAGGAATTTGTCGATCTTTTCAATACCCATAAGGCTCTGGCAGAATCGTTAGAAGATAAGGCCAAAACCGCGATGTTTTGTGTGTGGCTGGGTGTTGCTCTATTTATGGCAGGCAAATCAAAGGATTCCTATAAAAATCTATACAAAGGACTGGAGCTTGGTGAAAGTGTTGGCTGCCGAAAAGCAGTGGGATATGCTTGCACCTGGCTGATATGGGCATGTGCAGAGCTGGGTTTGTTTGATGAGGGCACCACCTTTGGCGAGAGAGCCCAGAAGATCGCTGAATCGTTCCCTTCCGATCAATATCTTTTTTTTAAATCCCTTGGCGGCCTTTGCTTTATTAATTTTTTAAAAGGCGATACAAAAAGGATTTTTGAAGATGCAAATCGGCTTCTGGAATACGGTGAAAAACACACGAACAACAGGAGCAAGGTGCTTGGACATTGGATGAAAGCATTTGGCCACCAAGCTGCCGGGGATATGGAGTCCGCCATAAAATATAGTGAAACCGCTATACAATCCGCACTGGATCCGGCTTATGCCCAATTTCCAAAATCAACATTAGGGATGGCATATTTTTATCACGGTCAGCCTCAGGAAGCAGAAAAGATTTTTCAATCCGCTTTAAATTTCTGCGTGAGACGTGGTCTCGGGCAAATGTATGTAATGTGCCGGCTATTTCTTTCTCCGATTGTTATTGCCAAAGGAAATATGAAACAAGGGATAGAGTTATTGGAAAAGGCGCAAGAGATCCTTCTCAGAAATCAAAGGAGAGTGTGGTATGCCTTATCGGAACATATTCTTGGTGCAGTGAATTCACAAATAGCCACCGGACCAAAACCTTCGTTATCCACTATGGCTAAAAACGTTGGATTTTTAATAAAAAACGTTCCAATTGCCAACAAGAAAGCCGAAGAGCATTTTACCAAGGCGATTGCATTGTTTCAAGAAATCGGTGCCAGACGCCTCCTTGCTCAATCCCATTTGAGCCTGGGGTTGTTGTATAAAGCCAACAAGAGAACCGACCAAGCCAGACAATGCATTTTGGAGGCAATCAATATTTTCAGTGAATGCGAGGCTGAAGTCTATCTTGGACAGGCAAAGGAGGCGCTCGATTCATTGTTATAAATTCCATTTTTCATTTCTTCGACCGAATCTTTGGCCACTCAAACCGCCCTAAACTGTGCACTGAGCGTTTTGGCATTTTTACCCCAACCTGACAAAAGGAATATCGGTTGCAATCTTCAAAAAAATAATGATCTCAGAATATTATCCGATTTGGCAAGTTATCTCAGGTCTGAGCATCAACGCAGCGAAGGCCTGTGGCCTGAGTCCTTGAGGTGCCTTTAGTCGTCTCTATCTCAATTTCTCAAAACTCCAAGAGGCAATTGCTCGAATCTTTTCAGGCATTAGGCCGCCTTTTACCCAATATAGGGAGGCTGTGGTCATGAGGCTTGATGAAGTCATAAAAAAATATGCTTCAGAACAGTGGGGTACTTATAGTCTTCTATCAGAAAAAACGAAGGAATTCCTTTTGTCTATTCTCAGTTCTAAGGGTATTGTCCCACATTCGATCACAAGTAGAGGAAAAGATCCAGAGGAACTTAGAGAAAAGATAACTAGAGAAGGGGAGGTCTATGATAGCCTCCCTAATTACATCACTGACTTGGCGGGTGTAAGAATAATTACATACTTCCCGAGTGATGTAGATAAAATAGTGCCCTTAATCGAAAAGGAGTTTAAGGTTGATCCTAAACATTCAATGGATAAGAGATTGTGTTCAGATCCTGCAGTTTTCGGATATGCATCGGTTCATTTCGTGATAGAATTCAGACCCGAAATGCTTAAACTTCCTGAGTATGCCCCCTTCAAAAAAATGAAGTGTGAAATACAGGTCAGAACAATTCTACAACATGCATGGGCTGAGATTGAGCACGACATTGTTTACAAATCTCCAGAAGACATCCCATTCCGGCTTAGAAGGAGATTTGCGTGTCTCGCTGGATTACTGGAAATTGCGGATAGAGAATTCGAATCTCTTCGGCAGGATGAAATGGTAGTTCGCCAGGCGATTGAAAGCAGGATCAAGAAGGTTAAAATTGATACCTAAGCAATAGTCATTGCGACATTCCATTCATTACACCAGCATTGAGGAAAAGAAGGAAAAAAATGAAAACCCTATCCATGAGTGCCTGCAAGGCATGCGACTATATCTGATCAACCCCTCCAACCCGCTTGTCAGCATCGTCAAGGTCAAGGAGAGCCGCTGGAACCGCTACCGCGTGTGGAAACCGCTCAGCCTTATGGTTCTCGCGGGTCTGACCCCACCGGAGTGGGAAATCTCGATCGGGGACGAGAACCTCGGAACTCCGGACTATCCGGCCATGCCCCGACCGGACCTCGTGGGTATTACCGCTTTCACCTCCCAGGCGAACCGCGCCTATGAAGTGGCCACTCACTTCCGGCGTCTGGGCGTACCCGTCGTCATGGGCGGCATTCACGCAACCATGTGCATGGACGAGGTCATGGAGCGTGTGGACTCGGTCGTCACGGGGGAGGCGGAGGGCATCTGGTCTCAGGTCCTGGAGGATGCACGCAATGGCATACTGAAGCGCCGGTATGACGGAGGGCGTGCACAGATAAGCGATGTGCCGATCGCCCGTCATGATTTGCTGGCTACGGGATATGCCTGTGGGGCCATTCAGACTACACGCGGCTGTCCATTGAACTGCATCTTTTGCAGCGTGACGGCCTTCAACGGGGCCCACTACCGGCAGCGAGCCATTGCGGATGTAGTGCGGGAATTCCAGTTGATCCGTGAAAAGCATGTGCTGGTGGTGGACGACAACCTCATCGGCACGCGCCATGAACAAATCGCCCGCGCCAAGGACCTGTTCCGTGCCATTGCACAGGCGAACCTGAGAAAGCAGTGGGTTGCCCAAGCCACCATTAACTTCGCCGATGACGAAGAGCTTCTGGCGTTGGCTGCAAATGCCGGGTGCATAGGCGTGTTCATCGGATTTGAAACACCCTCGCCGGAAGGACTGCGGGAGCTCGGTAAAAAATTTAACCATCTGAAGGACCGGGACTTTCGGGCCTCCGTGCGGCGCATACAGAGGCACAACATACTGGTCGCGGGCTCTTTTATCATCGGTTTGGACATAGACGAACCGGGTATCGGCAAACGTATCGCCGAGGCGGCGCGCCGGTACGGCGTGGACAATCTTAACGCCCTGTTTCTGACTCCCTTGCCCGGGACTCGCCTGTGGGACCAGATGAGATCGGAGGGCCGCATCGCCCTCAATACATTCCCTGAGGACTGGAAATATTACACGCTGACCTTCCCGGTAGCTCGGTATAAGCATTTGTCTCTGAAGGGCATCATCGAAGAGATGATCTCCTGCGACCGGGACTTCTACTCCGTGCACCGCATTCTGCGCAGAGTTTGGAGCAGCTTGTGCCAACGCCGTAAACCGCTGATCAGCCTGGTGGGCAATCTCTCATACAGGAAGAATCTCCGGCTGAACCGCAAGTCATACGCGGACTTCAAGTCGTCTGTAAGAGCTGGGATTTGATCCAATGACGTCCCAGAGACGTTTTGACCTTACAATCTTGCTTACGAGGCGCTTGTCGTCATGTCCTTTAAAGAGGCCCTAAAAGCCGAAAACAAGCTCGATAGACTTTTGTAAAAACTCATTGCCACAATCAGAGAGCCTCCGGGAAAGCGGTGGTTGGACAAGGTACTCACCCAGGAACTTCTCGACATGCAGGAAGATAGCGGTCGGTTCAAGGACTAGGCATGCTGTTCAGGTAACTCAGATGACTGGAAAAACCAAAGGCAAATGAAATTTGAATCAGGATGGCTTTTTCAAAATCCTAATGACTGCCAGCCATAAATGCAGCAAGAATTTCACATGCTATTCACTGCGATATCTGCTCTATCATAACTATTTCAGGACTCCAAAATAGTTGGGTATCTCCAACATATCAAGGCCCACATGACTAATGTCAAACCGAGTACCTCGGCTTTTTTGACATTACCATCTCAATTTGATAATCAAAGGGATATTAATTGCAATCTTTATAAAATAAATGATTTCAAAATATTATCTGCTTTGGCAAGCAATGTTCTGTTTTCAACCCCAATCAAAATTCTCAAATTTTTGACCTTTCGATTTATAAATCAGGTCTCATTTGGATAATTCATGCAAGGACAATCTATCCAGTCGCTCGATATTTCTTGACAACGATAACAAATCGTATTAATTAAGCATTTTAGCTCATCTCAAATTCGATCGGATACCATCGATTACAGCTTCTCTCCTCCAACGGATCTCTTCTAAAGGTTAATCCACCCTTCAACCTGTCAGAGGTTGCTATGGCTGACGAAGGTTTCAAGCGCAAGCTTACAGCTATTCTGAGCGCCGATGTGGTCGGTTACAGTCGTCTTATGGGCGAGAATGAAGCCGCTACGGTTAAGACATTGACCGCCTACCGGAAAACCATCGGGGAGTTGATTCATCAGCATCGTGGGAAGGTCATCGACTCCCCGGGAGACAACATTTTAGCCGAGTTCACCAGCGTGGTGGACGCGGTTCAATGCGCAGTTGCAGCCCAAAACGAGGTCAAAGCCAGGAATGCCCAGTTTCCCGAGAACCGCCGGATGGAGTTTCGCATTGGAGTTAACCTTGGAGATGTCATTGAGGAAGAAGGCCGAATCTATGGTGACGGAGTAAACATTGCGGCTCGAATAGAAGGTCTGGCTTCGCCGGGAGGCATCAGCATTTCAGGCACGGCCTATGATCATGTGGAAAACAAAGTGGCTGCAGCATTTGAATACTTGGGAGAGCAAGCTGTGAAGAACATCAGGAAGCCGGTGAGAGTCTATCGGATTCTCATGAGACCTGATGTCCCACCACAAGACGGAGAAGAGGTCAAGTTGCCGGACAAACCCTCAATCGCTGTGCTGCCTTTTGTCAACATGAGCGGAGAGCCGGAGCAGGAATATTTCAGCGACGGCATGACAGAGGACCTCATCACGGACCTTTCCAAGGTCTCCGGTCTTTTCGTCATTGCCCGCAACTCTGCGTTTACATACAAAGGAAAGGCGGTGAAGGTTCAGGAAGTGAGCCGCGAGCTCGGGGTCAGGTTTGTCCTGGAAGGAAGCGTTCGGAAGGCCGGCAACCGGGTTCGAATCAGTGCCCAGCTGGTTGACGCAATTACCGGGGGTCATTTGTGGGCAGAGCGTTATGATCGCGAACTCACGGATATTTTCGCTTTACAGGACGAAGTGACGCAGCAGATCGTATCGGCTCTGGCGGTCAATCTGACAAAACCGGAAGAAGACCGTCTGGCTTGGCGCGGAACGGACAACCTGGAGGCCTATGACTATGCACTGCGGGGACAGGAGAGCTATTATCGTTTCACCAAAGAGGCCAATGTTGAGGCTCAGGAAATGTTCGAAAAGGCCATTGCCCTCGATCCCGGCTATGCCTCGGCCTATTCCTGGCTCGGTCTGGTTCTTCTGCATCGCTGGACCCACGGCTGGAGCCAGGACCCTCATTTGCCCCACCGGGCTTTTGAATCCGCGCAGAGGGCTTTAGCGTTGGATGCGTACCTTCCCGAAGCCCATCGAATATTGGCGGACGTCTACTTATACAGAAAGCAGCACGAGAAGGCCATAGCTGAACTCGAAAGAGCCATTGCCCTTAATCCGAACTACGCGGATGCTTTCGCAGCTCTGGCGGAGGTTCTCAACTGGACCGGAAAGCCCGAGAAAGCGCTTGAGCTGGTGAAGAAGGCGATACGACTGAACCCGCATCACCAGGCATGGTATTTCTACGTTCTGGGAACATCCTACATGCGCATGGAGCAATATGAAGAAGCTCTTGACGTGCTGAAGCGAGGGATCATCCGGAACCCTGAATTTCTGGGCAATCATTTGGCCTTGGCCCCTTTGTATGCCGAAATGGGCCGGATGGAGGAGGCTCAGCACGAAATCCAAGAGATTCTCAGGGTGAGCCCCCATTTCTCTATTGACATGCTGAAAGAGATGATTCCCTCCAAAGACACCGAGATTATTGAGACCGTCATAGAGGCTTTTCGCAAGGCGGGGCTAAAGTGATAGGCGGATGGTCTATGGAATCTGGAAGCGCCAAAGACCCCAGAGACCATCCGAAAGCCTTTTGCCTATTACTAAGGAGTGCACTCCGGCAGCCGCAACTCATCCTTTTTTGAATATCCGATCCACAAACTAAAACCTGAATGTGAACCGCGAACTGGCCTTGTGCACAACCTGCCCGAACTCGGAGATCCAATGGTGTTCTTCCTCCGACAGGGGACCTTCGGCCCGAAGGTTATGGAAATCAGACGAATGCCGACTATAAGCTTCATAAAGGTAATGATATCAGAATATTATCCGCTTTGGCAAGTAATGCACGGTTTTGGGCAATCAAATATAGACCATATTGAAATGTTGAATCTATTCTTCAACTTTTACAGTAAATCGCACTGCTGACGGGAAATGAAAAAAGACGGATGGGGATAGTAAACTGTTAAGGTGGTACCGTGAAGAAGATTGCGACCATGAAATATTCGTAAAACTGTTTTTTTCTGGAAACGGTTGCGAAATACTTTCTTCGCCTTACTTTTAAGGGATAAGCATGAATCTACGTGTTCTATCATATAATATCCACCGGGCCATCGGGGTTGACCGCCGTTTTCGTCCGGAACGCATTGCCACGATACTGGCACACCATGATGCCGATATCGTCCTGCTGCAGGAAGTGGATGTAGGGGTGCCTCGCTCTCAGGGGATGGACCTGGCCCAGGAATTGGCTGAACGTCCCGGGTACCCACATCATGCGTTGGGGCTTAATGTGCAGTTGCGCGAGGGGATGTATGGGAACGCTACCTTGAGCCGCTATCCCATTGTTAAGGAACGGAATATCGATCTAACCATTGAATCCGGCAAGGCCCGGGGTTGTTTGTATACCGGCATCGCGATGCCGGCAAAAACCATGGAGCATGCGGAAATCGCGGTCTTTAATCTTCATCTTGGGTTGTCTTTTAAGGAAAGGCCTCGCCAAATCGGCATGCTGGTGCGCTCCGACGAGTTCCGTGCCCTTGGCTTGCAGGATTCCTGCCTGGTAGGTGGTGACTTGAATGACTGGCAGACGCGCCTGGCGCCCATCTTTACCGAGATATTGGAATTTGAATGCGCCACCAACCATGGCTGGGGGTATCAGAAATCCTTTCTTACCTATCCTTCCTTTGCACCACGCGTCGGCTTGGATAAAATATTCTGCCGGGGTGCGTTGGAAATCGTGGGCGGTCGTCGATGTCGTCTCCGGGTCTCCAAAGTTGCCAGCGATCATCTACCGGTTATTGCCGATATCAAGGTGAAAACGTAAGCCTCCCTGGCAAGATGCCCAGTTGCCAAGCGGTTATCGTTTAAATGGGAGACACTTCAATGGTGTGTCCATTTGGAAAACATATTACAGCAGTCAGCGGTTAGCGGTTAGCAAAAAACCTCATGAAATAAGAATGTTAATCTGATTGCTGAAAGCTGACGCCTGATCGCAAAAAAAATCATTTCAGGATAGACACTCAATATATAGCTCGCTTACCAGCGAATGCTAAAATTCTGTCTGACGGCACAATTCCTGATCAGGTCTGGCAATATTCTAAGAGAGCAACCCCGGACCAAGGCAACACATATGGATTTAATTCGGAATTTCTGGCCTCATTTCATCGCGGCTATAATATTTTGCGCAATGGCCTTGACCGCCGTGCACGTGATCATGTTGAAACGCGACACCCGGTCTGCCATCGGCTGGTTAGGCCTGGTGTGGTTTGCTCCTGTTTTTGGAGTCTGCCTTTACTGGCTGTTCGGCATCAACAGAATCCAGCGGCTTGCCAAAACGAAATTAGCGGGCAGGAAGGTCGTTGAGTTGCCCATGCCGGTCCCCGTTGTTACCCCCGAGCAGCTTGAACATCTATTCAATGGGAAAGGTTCCGGGATGCCAGCACTCTGTCATCTGACGAATCAGGTGTCCGGGCGGCCGCTCTTGGGTGGCAGCAGGATTGATCCTCTTTTTAATGGTGATCAAGCCTATCCGGCGATGCTTTCGGCCATCGAGGATGCTCGGGTGTCAATTTCATTGTCCACATATATTTTTGACAACGATTCCTGGGGTAAGAAATTCAGGACTGCTTTGCGGGACGCGGTGCGCCGCGGAGTCGAGACAAGGGTGCTCGTCGATTCGGTTGGTGCCAGGTACTCGTTCCCTTCCATAATCCAGGGACTGAACAAAGATGGTGTCCGGGTTGCAAGGTTCATTAAAACCCTCCTACCCTGGCGATTCCGGTATGTGAACCTGAGAAATCATCGGAAAATTCTGGTAACCGACGGGAAAACGGGGTTCACCGGCGGCATGAATATCCGGGAGGGGACTGTTCTTGGGGATAAGCCTGCCCACCCGATTCAGGATATCCATTTCAAAATCCAGGGTCCCGTAGTGGCAGAACTGCAGCAGGTTTTTGCCGAGGATTGGGTTTTCTGCACTGGAGAAAAACTAGGGGGGCCGACCTGGTTTCCGGTTCTCGATCCCTCCGGAGAGGCGATCGCCAGGGGAATATCGGACGGACCGGACGAAGATTTTGACAAACTTAGGTTTGTGATGATGGGAGCAATCGCCTCTGCCCGTGTCAACATCTGGATCGCGACCCCCTACTTCCTTCCTGACAATGATATCTTGTCGGCGCTAATAGTTGCAGCCTTGCGTGGGGTCCGGGTAAGAATTCTGCTTCCGGGGGTAACCAACCTTCGCGTAGTCAAATGGGCCTCGGATGCCACCCTTGAGGATCTGATCAGATCGGGCTGCACCATTTTTTATTCAGCCTCACCTTTTGACCATTCCAAACTTATGGTGGTGGATGGGGAGTGGGTGCTCCTAGGCTCGGCAAACTGGGATGCGAGAAGCCTATTGCTCAATTTTGAATTTAATGTGGAATGCTACAATACAGAGTTTGCTGGGACTGTTGAAGAAATTCTCGCTGGCAAGGTGTTGGGTTCGACGGAACTGACCCTTTTGGATCTTTCGTCAAAAAATATCGCGGTTAAAATGAGAAACAGGTTTTTTCGATTGTTCTCACCGTATCTCTAAAACTTCCTTGCATAGCGGCTATTTTGAACTTCTCACCACGTCCTGATATTCAGAGGAATATCGCTGATAAGCTTAAAATATCTAATAGTTCCGATATATTATCCGCTTTGGCAAGCATTATTCGGTTTTTGGAAAGCGAATACGATCCATGTTGAAATGTTTATAGAAAGCTGTTATTAAGGCTGAAATAATAGTTGTGACTGCTCCCCTTCACGAATTCACCACTCAAGCTGGTCTCGTTATCGCAAACTGTCCTCAAGTTGATTCGGATACCATCGGAATCATTGATCATTGCAATGCTCAGGGAAAATGCAAGATTGGTTGAAATTTTTGAGGATCGAAAAAATCAAGCATGCAGCGAGTATGGTTGAGAATGGCAAGACTCATGAAACTAGAATGGTTGAAAGCCAAACATTACCAAACAGTGCATTGCCTGATATAGATCTCATATTTGAGGGCCATGTATTTTGGCAAGAAGTCCGCACCTCAAGCCACCCTAAAATGGCACCCAACTGGCCATCCGCAGCAAGACAGAGGGCGTATGCGGCAAAGTGTTCCAGGCGATCGGCATGGTGATGCCGCCGACCATCCGCGAAATTTAATTGCCGGTTTTTGCAAAGTTGGCATGGGGGTAGTGCCAAGAACATTTTTGCGTCCTATAACTGCCTGCTTTTGTTGAGAAAGAAAAAATCAACTGTCAAAGATTAGTATAGGATACCCATTTGTTGAAAAAGATGACCCATAAACAACCTATGAGTCACCTCTGACAGCCAAACTCATTTTTTGACAAGAAGTTCAAGCCCATCGGCGCATGCTCGGGATACAGCATAGTCAGCCTTTTCTTGCCCGGGCATTTTATCCCAGCCCCCTTTTTCAATGAATTCAGCTCTCTTCCAGGAATCTAATTCCTCGAATTCTTTGAGTTTCTCCTCATGATTCGGGTCCTTCATAAATTGGGCGACGCAGATCGCTGCCTGACTCGCTAAAACCGCTTCTTCGGTCATCGTTTTGGTCGTGCCCGAGGTTGTCCAACCCCCCCACGCAAAACCGATGATCATTGCAATGATTGCCCCAACAATAAGACCCCACACTCCATACTTAACTTTCCCTGCAGTTTCTGGTTTCATTGATAATACCTCCTTATGTTATATACGGAACAAAAAGGTGCGTGATTCCGCCTGGAAAGGAGAAACCTTTCATGCTGTGTCAGGCGACGCTTTTGCATTTGAGACATTTCACCAATACTCTTGGAAAGTCTTTCGAAATTTGAATCTACACCGTAGATGGCAAACGTATGTGCTAGATAGAACAGATGTGGCGGCCTGAGTAGAGACCAGAAAAAGATCTTCCAGCAATAAAACCCTTTCTTCCCGATTATATCTAATTTTACTATAACATATACCACTTATTCTGTCAATACAAAATCTTTCGGGAGTCCGTGTGAATCCAAGCCGGCTTCAGCCTGATCTTAAAAAAGACCATTTCCTTATCGGGGAGCGACGCCTTTTAAAACGGGGTTCTGCATTGATCAGAGATAATAAAAAAAACTGGACAATGTGACAAGGTGTGGGTGAATCCGGAAAAAGGGGGTAACCGGCCCAAGCACTTAAGATCGAATTGTAAAATTGAAGGTGAGGGCTATTTTGACATCCCCATAGCGATTTGATAATCAGAGCAATGCCGATTGCAATATTCAAAAACTCTATGATATGAAAATATTATCCGGTTTGGCAAGAGTGGTCGGTTTTTGGAAATCGAATAAGGCCCATGTTGAAATGTTTATGGAGACCTGTTATAAAACCGAAATGATAGTTGTGACTGCTCCTCGTCTCGAATTCACCACTCAAACTGTTCTCGTTATCGCAAACTGTCCTCAAGTTGTTTCGGATACCATCGGAATCATTGACAATTGCAATACTAGAGGATAATGCAAGCATGGTTGACTGCCAAATTTCCAAAACGGGTTTGGACATGATACGGAGTCCTGTGGACGGACTTTGAGAGGTGTTATATGCCGATCCGCATAACATGCCGAGCTAAATGGACCAACCAACGGAAATAGTATGAGTCTCAAGGGGTTAAGTCATATTTTGCAGAGTTCCTGAAGGTGTCTTATATGGGCAAAAGCGAGAAATCCGGCATCTTATGCGGGTCAATCTATTTATTGTAGGAACAAATACGATGGAAAAAATAATTGAAGCAATCACATTGGCATTCCAGAAGTTAAAAGAAAATGATGGAGTTTTATTCGATTGTCCAGAAGAAGTTGCAGCTAGTTACGACCAAAGAAAATTGCATGAAGTATGCATAAATCACAAATTAGCAATTTATCTCGAAGAATTTTTATTCCAAGAACTCAATCCAGAATTGCAACCCCTATTAACAGATATTGAATTCAATAGAGAAGGCATAAATTTTAAAGAGTTGGAGTACAATGGACAAGAAAAAAGAGTGAGGCCGGACATTATTATTCACAATAGAAAATCAGGCGACGACAAAATAAATATTTTGGTTGTTGAGTGTAAGAAAGAGCCAGCGAAAGAAGATGACAAAGCAACTGATCGCCAAAAAATATCCGCCTTCCTAACAGATCCAAAGTACAATTATGATTTTGGTTTACAAGTTCTTTATTCAAAGAACTGTCTAACTGGTTCTTTCTTTTTCAAAAATGGGACTGAGGTAAAATCACAAATAATATAGAAAAACAGATAACCACATAGTCCAGAGGACAGCAAGGGCCGAGCCACTATGAAGATTGATGCGTTGACACATTTATTCACATTTATAAAAGTCAGTGGGAGCCCTTGCTGCCCCTGACCGTAGCGTTATGTTTTGAAAATGATAATCAGCACCTACCAACAAGGGAAGAGTGATGGCTTTACGTACCATTAGACTGCCAGGCGGTGAATGGGAATACGACGATGCAAAACCTCTCGGCAGTCCAGGCGGATTTGGAGAGGTATTTACTGGTAGTGGTGCGAACTGCCCTGTAGCGATCAAACGTTTGAAAGTTAACGCTGACCAGGCAGCACATCGCGAACTGAACATTGGTCAAAGTTTGATGCAGCAATCATTTGGTCACGTTGTGCCCGTACTAGATGCTGGTCAGGATTCCGAATCGGATCGCTATTTTCTAGTTATGCCGGTTTGTGACTTCAGTCTGCAGGATAAGATTGACGAAGCCGGTGGAGCTATCGATGAGGCAATGGCACAAGCTGCCATCAGCGGAATTATCAATGGCCTTTCTGAAGTCGCAAATATCACCCATCGTGATTTAAAACCGGCCAACGTCTTATACCATGAGGACACATGGAAAATAGCAGATTTTGGGATTGCAAAGTTTGTTGAGGACTCAACGTCAATGGAAACATTGCGGAATAGTCTCATTCCAATGTATGCAGCCCCAGAGCAGTGGAGAGGCGAACGGCCAACCGCAGCGACCGACATATATGCCCTTGGCTGTATTATTCATTCGTTATTTACAGGAACACCCCCTTTCAATGGTTCAATCGATGATATTCGAGAGAGTCATCTACACGAAGTACCCGCCCCTATAGCGGCGCTGCCACCGCGCTTTTCCGCATTTGTTGCTCATATGTTAAGGAAGCCGCCCAATGCTCGGCCAACGTTAGACCGTTGCGTGAAAGTATTAATCGATATACATGTGGCTCCTGCTAGTTCTGACACGGGCCACCCGGCCATTGATGAGGCAGCAAAGCAGGTGGCCGAAAAAGAATTTCAGGAAGAAGCAAGAAACCAAGCTGCTGCTGCGTTGCGTCGTGAGCGTGAGCAGCTTTTTGCAGACGCAAAATCAATTCTTTTGTCTATAAAAGAGAATCTTTTTTCAAGGATCAGAGAATCTTCTGAAAGTGTGAAGTTGGATCATAGAGGGGAACTAGTATTCGGCGATGCGAAGCTTAAATTCACACGAGATCCCGAATTTCTAGAGGAATTTCTCCTCGCTAGGCATGCTAATGGTCGTCAGCCATACGGTCATACAGGTTGGGATGTTTTAGGGTGGTCGATGATTGCTGTTTCCTGCGCTAGCACCATGTATACCTGGTCAGCAACGCTATTATTTGCAAACCTCAGAGATGGCAATGGTTTTAGATGGTATGAGATATCTTTCTGGACTTGGGCGCAGCAAAAAAGCAAGGATGAGCCTTATGGTCTAGAGGGATATCTGGCGGACATTGATCTTGCATGTGGGAACATTATGCACAGCGTTAACGTCGCGTATGGACCGTTGCCAATTGACAGCGAAGATGAAGAAAACTTTTTGTCAAGATGGGTAAGCCTTGTCGCCAAAGCAGCAGTTGGCAAACTCAAGAGGCCAAATGGAATGCCAGTGCGTGACTTCGTTTAACGGCAGAAACATAACAAGGGGCTTCAGCCGAACGGTTTTCCGCTGCCGCTCCAAACCGGCGGTTGAGCCCAGATGTTAGGCGGACACGTCGTAAGGAGCAGTCATTTCTAAGTAAGAGAAAGGAGGAGGACTATGGCATACGAAGGCCAAATGCGTCACCTAGCCCGACAGCTGATAGCGAAGCATGGGGAGCTTATGGAGGTTCGCTGTGTGTCGGGGCATAATCCGTGTAACATTGAGCTAGTGTTCTCCGACGGGGAGAAAATAGTTGTTGGCGAGCATTCTGGACACGTGGACATAAGTATTATGAAAGCTGGCTACCACGGCACAGGGTCACGCTGCTTTCACGCGTTCTTGGATGAGGCAGGCTTCGATATGACATTCGAGCAGGTCGTGAACATGGAGGATGGCACTGTCCTGCGACCCTGAAGCGAAGAGCAGAAGGCAGCTTTGAAAAGGTGTGGCCGCATAACTCGCTGGAGCCGACCCAATGCAGGTTCGCCTTGCTGCCTATCTTGGTTGTGTGTCGTTTCAGTGATTGTTGGGTACGTGTTTCACCTGGAGGCGGCTTTGCTCGGCGCTTAGCTAAACGAAAGGAGGCGTAAAATGGGAATATTTGATTGGTTGTTGAGAAAGAGAAAAGAGCCTTCCGCCCAGCCCGCTGGAGGCGGCACAGATTTCCGTGAAGGTGACACCGTCAAATGTGGGGTTTGTAAAAAACCTCTTAAAGTAAAATATCATGATCCTAGTAAAATAGCTATAGCAACAGCAGATGCCTTAAGAGGGGTGGCACTGCGGTGCCAAAGTTGCGGCTTTATAGTATGCGATCCCTGCTCGATGCCACCTGGAGGTGCAGGCATGCCGATCTGTCCTAGTTGCAAATCTCAAAAAAATGGACCTTTCTTCTTCAGACGTAAGTAGCCATATTCAGAAGTTTTGCAAGAGTTTTCCCACCCCTAAATGGTTGGAGCTTGAGGTCTGAAGGATATACTCTTCACATAGTGAATTTGCTACTTAATAGAACAGAAAAATGGTCAAACCTAATAAATACACTTTACCAAGTGGTGATATAGCCTAACAAGGCGGCTGCACCTGATCGCAGGGACTGAGCCGTTTTATGGAGTTTTCCGGTTAAAGTAAAATCTTGGCATTTAATCGATTTATGGTAAGCCACCTGCGCCAGGTGACCCGCAGCGTTATGATGATTGATCGGAATCAAAGATTATTATCCTATCCGTAAACCATATCTGTTCCAATGCACTCAATAATACCAATCGAATCCATAAGATTAAAACCGCGGATTACGGCTATCATCGCTCGCATAAAAAATTTCATCAGAGGGCAGGAATATCAAATAAAAGTCTCGCCTGTGCACTCTGGTTTAAAGGCATCCCGACTACCTTGCCGGTGGCCAGTTTTTCGCTGATTCAGCTTCAAGGAGACAGGAAACCATGTTACTTGCGCAGAACGAGCCGCCGCCATGGGAATGCACCGAGTGTGGAAAGCCCGCCACCCGGATTCAAGTGTCGGGCTGGGGCTTGGAACCCGAATCCCTGTTTTGCGATAGCTGCGCCGGGGAAGACGACGAGGAAGGCTATCTGCCACTTGTCAACTCCCCACGAACCGGTATCTGCGGCTATTGCGGATAGTCGGCAGTCAACACGAACGCCATCAAGTTTTTCAATAACAAAATAGTTATCGTGTATTTCCCTCCTGTTATCCAGCAAAAAACCCCTGCCGCGAGGGCTAGGGGCTTTTCGTAATCAGGGTGGCGTCCCCAAGGGGATTTGAACCCCTGTTGCCGGCGTGAAAGGGAGTCTATAGATTTTTTTATGAGGTGAAAAAATATTGTATTATCAATTATATTGAAGCGTTAGAAAAAATGCCCAGGCTTATGACAACACTTAAAACATGAGCAATTTTTGAATTACGGGGAGAAAGTACACCAAACGGGACACCATTTCAAAGCTCCATTCATTTTCATCCGTATCAAAGTGAAGTTCATAGTTTTGCGTGGAACGTGAAAATGCTGGATGTGCAGTTGTTCAATCTATGGGTATTTCTTGGAATCAGTGACCCATTTGGATATGCTGTCGTAAATTGTCACATGATCGACGCTACATAGCTCGGAAAAACGGGCTGCAGTCTCAGTATTTGGATCAATTACATAGACCCGTTTTTTGTTGTTAGCCGTTAGGTTTTCGCTAAGCAAGATTCGAGATTCAATATCAAGTGGAGGACACGAGTATCCAGCTATAACCACACGGTTGGCACCTTTGAGAGCTTTGCCAGCCTCACTCCACAACGGTACTATATTACTGTGCATCATTCCGCGTTTGCCGCTGACCGGAGGAATAATTACCGGCTTCATATAGACTGTCCTCTTCGCTCTCCTCCAAGTTAGTGATCTGGGAATCATAGGAGCATTGATTACGTGTATTTCGCGATGGGGGGCAAAAAGTGAACGTGTCGTTGGCTTATTCGACGTGTGCCGGGATTGCCAATTAAGGGAGCCGTGAAGTTTAAGTACTGCCACACCAGCCCTTTCAAAACTCCGAAAGCTGAAGCTACTTAGGTTAGTAACTCCTGTTGTCCTTGTAATATTACTCATCCGGTAGCATCCAGGAAAGGCGTATACATTAGGCCTTCCTTTGAGCGCAATCTGTTCCAGAACACGTTCAATGAGAAGATCGTAGTTAAAAGTCAAGACTGTAAGATTCTCTGGGGCATTGACGCGCTCCAACTCACATAAAAAGAAGCGGTATAACAGTGATCTTGGGCTAAGTTGTATTGAATTTGTAGTGTGTTCAAGCACACTGTTAACCAGCCCGAGAAGATCCAAGAAGGCCATATGATATGTGCTACCATTAGGCGAGTCTATAGCTTTCAGATAGAGATATGTGGCAGTTGTTTCAAGTGACTTTGCGACCGAGATTGCATGCTCACCCACAAGCTCTTGAAGAACGTTGAGAACATTACTTGTAAGCCTTGGGGAAATGGTTTTCGCAATATCAAAGAAGTCGCTATCCAAGGGTGGCTGTTTCCTAATCGATCGTGCGCTAGTAGCCGCACGGGTTACGCCCGCGCCAATGATGAGTACTGTCTTCATTAATTCAGATCAAACCTATTTTATTATGGTTCTTATAAAAATGCTTCTCTATGAACACACCCAAGTGCCATTGGGATTTTGATGTGCTCTTTTGTGTGCCCCTCCAACAACCCAAGTGCCATCCGGATTTTGATGTGCTCCAGTATGTGCCCCGCCACATACCCAGGTCCCGTTAGGATTTTGATGTGCTCCGGTATGTGCCCCGCCACACACCCAGGTCCCGTTAGGATTTTGATGTGCTCCGGTATGTGCTCCACCGCATACCCAAGTGCCATCTGGATTTTGATGTGCTCCAGTATATCCGTTTGGATTTTTTATTAACATTTGTACCATCCTCCATGCGTTTATATGTTAATAATTATCCGAACCAAAAAATATAACTTACTAATTTAATGAAATTGTTTAGGATTTACATAAAATAAAATTTTTCAAAAAACAACGAATTATTTATATACGTTTTCTGCATAAACTAATTTTAAAAAGAGCGGCGGCGAGAATGGGCACCCAGGGTATGCCCATCGGAGCCGCCGCAGTCCTTTTAAAATTATCGGCAAAATGAAAATTTTTTGGAAAAAGTGCTTGACAAATGAAAAAACATCAATAACAAGGTAAACAACATAGGAAAACATAATAAACAAGCGAAGGGGGTGATCCGGTGGTAAGGCCAAAGGTGAAAGAAACCAAGCAACAGTTCACCGTCATGTTGAAACCGTCCACTGTTAAAGAAATCGATAAATTGGCTGAAAAATTGGAAATGAGCAGAAGCCAATTCATGGCGAACCTCATTGAAACGGGATTGGATGACGCAAAGACGCTGGATAAGGTCGGGATGCTGTCGTTATTTAGGGCGGGCGGGAAACTGGCGGCTAAATTGAAAAACAAATTTCTAAGCGGAAAAGCGAAAGTGGATGATTCAGGGGATCTGAAAATCGAAGAATAAAAAAAGAGCCAAGCACACGACTTTGGCCGGTCCGGGTGCTTGGCTGGTGACCTGAGGGCCCTATGGCACACTCAAGCTGTGAAAATCTAACAAATTATTGTGGTTGTGTCAATGGGCCCTCCTTTTTGAAAGGAGGGTTTTTTTATGGAGGAGCAAAGGCGGGAAGCGCCGCCTGCTTGTATAAGGCGCATAAGTGCAGGCTTTTTTGAAAACAGGGACTCTGAAAGGGGATTTCTGAGGCAATTCGGAGATCAGGAATCATACGCTTATTACAAAGTTTTCAGGGGAATGACTGAGTTAAAGCGTTTTAAAGTATCTAATCAGAAAAAAGGGAATGGGGGAGCCAAACGAGGAAAAATTCAAAAATTCACACCGCAAGCGAGAAATCGATTTATAAAGACACTGCTTCAAGCTCCCCGTAAACCCGACTGGTGGATAGATCATACGTTCGAGGATTCGGTTTTTAAGGATATGAATCTGGAGAAAAGGGTCAAAGAATCAAGCAGGGTTTTCAAGAGATTCAAGGAGCGTTTGAGGGTTAAATATCCGGACATTTGGTACATCATCAAAAGGGAATATGAACCGAGGAAAAGCGGTGATCTAATCGGAGAACTGGTTCCACATTTTCATGGGTTCTATTGGTTCGATTGCGGATTGGATCAGGTTTTAGAAATACAAAAAATGTGGGTTGAATGTACCGGAACAAAAGATGCGGAAAAAGCGTTAAGCGTGGCATTTAACGAAAAATCATATCGGGAAATTGAATCAGAAAAAATGGCTTATAAATACGCGTCAAAATATGTTGCCAAGTTGGAGGAACACGAAACCGATGTAAGCTTAGGCAGATTTTGGTTTAAAAAAATGCCCGAGCCGGAGTGTGATTTGATAATTCTGGATAGAAGCCAGGATAAGAAAATACGGCGTCATTTGAGGGTTTATGCAAAAGGGGCATCGAAAAAATATAAAAAGAGTCTGAAATGGTCCGAATCCACTTTTGTGATCATGAATGAAGAAACCTTGTGGAGAATGTTTGAATGGGTAAATCACACTGAAGATTTCATCTTGGAAGATGAAGAATGTTGTTTCTAACTGCCAAAGAGATTGCCTCCCGGCTGAGAAAATCCATTAAATGGGTGTATGACCATGCTCAAGAATTGGGAGGCGTTCAAATTGGCCGTTCTTGGTTTTTCACTGAGGAGGGTTTGACCAATGCCATACAAGCAAGGCAACAAATGGAGGGCCGTCGTCAAGTTCAAAGGGCATCGATATACAAAATTATTCCCCACCAAACAAAAGGCCAAGGAATGGGAGATCCGAATCAAGGAAACTCTCTCGAACGACTTAATCGACATGGATTATTTGATGCTCTGCAATAGTTACCTGGATCATGTAAAAGTCCGATTTTCTGAAAAGACGTACAAGGAAAAGGTTTCCGTCTGCATCCGGTTCGGTCAGTTCATCGGAAAAAACACATCGGTGGGGCAGGTCACACCAAAAATGATCGATGATTTCTTGACCAAACAGGCGATGGAAAGAACCGCACACGCTGCCAATAAAGATCGAAAAAATCTCCTTGCCATGTGGAATTGGGGAATGAAAATTTACGATTTGGATAAGAATCCCGTCATTAAGATTGACCGTTTCGCTCATGATCGGAAACCCCAATACACACCCTCTGAAAATGACGTCCTAAGGGTCCTGGCGGCCACATCCGGAGCCGATCGGGTCTTCTTGCTCTGTTACCTCAACACGGCGGCCAGGAGATCTGAAATATTCAATCTGAAATGGGATGATGTGAATTTTGAAAAAAAGGAGATTCGGCTATGGACCCGGAAAACCCGGGATGGATCCTTGGAAGGGGAATGGCTGCCCATGAACGATATTTTATCCCGGGAGTTATTCTGGTGGTGGAATAACCGAAAGTTTAAAGAAAGCCCGTTTGTCTTTATCGATGATCAGCAAGGCCCCCACTACGGAAAGCCCTATAAAGTCCGCCGCCGGTTTCTCCCCGGTCTATGCGAAAGGGCAGGCGTGAAACCTTTCGGCTTTCACGCCCTAAGGCGGTATGTCGCCTCCATCCTGGCGGATCGCCACAAGGTTTCTTCAAAAACCGTTCAGCGTTTTCTCAGGCATAAAAGCGTTCACACGACAGAACTTTACATTCAGAATATCAATATGGATTTGCGCTCGGTAGCGTCCCTCCTTGACGAAAGTACACCTGACGGGACACCAAATGAAAAAGAGGCTAACCGGGATATTGGCTAACCTCTTGATATCATTGTGGCGTCCCCAAGGGGATTTGAACCCCTGTTGCCGGCGTGAAAGGCCGGTGTCCTGGACCAGGCTAGACGATGGGGACGTCTCTGGTGGGCCGTGTTGGATTCGAACCAACGACTCTCTGCTTAAAAGGCAGATACTCTACCGACTGAGTTAACGGCCCAAAAAGGCCTTAAATTTAAAACGATATTCCGTGGTTGTCAACCCCATTGTTTCATCGTGGCGTTATTTACGCCAGAAGGCCGGCGCAAAAAAGATAATCAGGGTGTAAATCTCAAGCCTGCCGAGGAGCATGCACCAACTCAGCAGCCATTTCCCCATATAGGGGATTTGGGCGTAATTGTCAGCGGGTCCTACAAGTCCAAAACCGGGTCCGATGTTGCCGATGGATGCGGCGACAGCGGCGATGGCGGTGATAAAATCGACTCCGGTGGCGGCGAGCAAAAGGCTGCTGATCACAAAGAGTCCGGTGTACAGCCCGAGAAATCCCATGATGCTCCGAATGACGTCCTCCGGGACGGCTTTGCCGCCGATCTTCACATGGGCCACGGCCCTGGGGTGAACGAGGTAATAAAGCTCGCGGCCGCAATATTTGAAAAAAAGCATCACGCGCAGGCATTTCATGCCGCCGCCGGTGGAACCGGCGGATGCCCCCAGGAACATGGAGATCAAGAGGATCAGTTGGGACATGGCCGGCCATTTTTCATAGTCGGCGGTGGCGTATCCCGTGGTGGTGAGGATGGAGACCGCCTGAAACGCGCCGTACCGCAGCGCGTCGCCGATCCCGTCATAAATGTTTCGGTATACGTTTAGGGTGATCAGTAACGTAAATACCAGAACCGTTCCCAAAAAAAATCGGCATTCGGAATCCTGCCAGAAGGCCAGCGTCCGCCCCCGGAGCACCTGATAGTGAAGGGAAAAGTTGATTCCGGCCAGAAGCATGAAAACGATGATGACGATATCGAAATATAAACTGTCGAAATGAGCGATGGAGGCGTTTTTCGTTGAAAAGCCGCCCGTGGGCATGGTGGTGAACGTATGGCACAGGGCGTCGAAGAGGGTCATGCCCCCGAACATCAATAAGGCCACCTCGAACAGTGAGATTACGGCATAGACCTTCCACAAGAGCATGGCGGTGTCCCGGATCCGGGGTTTGAGCTTGTCCGGAACAGGAGTCGGCACTTCCGCTTTGTAGAGCTGCATCCCGCCCACCCCGAGAAAGGGGAGAATCGCCAGGGAAAGGACGATGATTCCCATACCGCCCAGCCATTGGATGAAACTTCTCCAAAAAAGAAGGCTCCTGGAGACGCTCTCGATGTCGTTCAATACGGAAGCCCCTGTGGTGGTGAATCCGGAAACGGATTCAAAGAAGGCGTCCACAAAGGTGTCGAAGAGATTCCCGAAAAAAAAGGGGAGGGCGCCGAAAAGCCCCACGCAGGTCCAGCCGATGGCCACGATGGCCATGCCTTCCCGCTGGCTGATGAATTCCGTGCGGGATCCCCGGTTGAGCCAGTGAAGCACCAGGCCGAAGCCCAGCGTCGCCGCCATGGCCTTGACAAAGGGCACCAGGCTTTGATCCCCGTAAATCAGGCTCACGATGATCGGGAGCAGCATGGTCAGCCCGAAAAAAAACGTCAAGACGCCCACCACATTGAAGATGTAGCGCCAGCGCACTTAAAAGAACTCCAGCTTGACGGTCAGGATCTTTTCGACTTTGGGTACGGCTCTGCGGTCCGCCAGGATGATGATCCGGTCTCCGGGTTCGATGACGCTTTCACCGGAGGGGATGATGAAGGACCCTTCCCCCCGGCTGATACCGATGACGATGGCGCCGCCGGGGAAGGCGATCCTCATCAGGGGTTTCCCGACGATGTCGGAGGTTTCCAGGGCGACGGCCTCCATGATCTCGGCCTGCTCTCCCTTGATGGATTTGGCACTCAGCACCTTTCCGCGCCGAATGTGCCGGAGAATGGAATTGACGGCGGAAAGCCGGGGGTTCACCACCTGGTCGATTCCGATGGTGGACATGAGGGGAAGGTAGCTGAACTTGCTGATTTTGGTGATGGTTTTCCGCACGCCGAGCTGCTTTGCCAGGAGGGAGGAAAGGATATTGGTCTCTTCGTCGTTGGTCAGGGTGATGACCGCATCCAGGTCCTTTATGTTTTCTTCCAAAAGCAGTTCCTGGTCCGATCCGTCCCCGTTGAGCACGATGGTCTTGTTGAGGCTGTCGGCCAGGAGGATGCAGCGGTCCGGGTCTTTTTCGATGATTTTCGTATAGATGGATTGATCTTCGAGTACCCTGGCCAGGCGCAGGCCGATGCGGCCGCCCCCCACGATGAGGGCGCTCCGGATGGGGGGTTCCCGTTTATCGAAGACATCCAGGGCCTCGGAAAGTTTGGCGTCTTCACAGATGAAATACAAAACGTCATTGGGTTCCAGGGTGTCCTTCCCCTTGGGAATGATCAGGGTGCCGTTTCGGATGATGGCCGCGATCAAAAGGGTCCCTTTCCCGGCCACGGACGGGAGGGAGGCCAGCCGCGCCCCGGCCATCCTCGCCCCTTTATCCAAAAGAATCCCGACGAATTTCACCCGGCCGTCCACCAGTTCGCTCACCTCCACGGCGCCCGGGACCGCCATGAGCGTGTCGATGCTCTTGACGACTTCGATCTCGGGATTGATCACCGTATCGATATGAGGGGCGCTTTCACGCAAAGCGTCGTGAAAATGATCGAAATCCACGTCCCGGATGCGGGCGAGTTTTTTGGTGGCCGGGGAAATGAGGTCGGCTGCCAGGCACGCCACCAGGTTGACGTCGTCGCTGTCGGTGACCGCCAAAAGGGTCTCTGTTTCCCGAATCCCGGCTTCTTCCAGGACCACGGGGCTGTTCCCGCCGCCCAGGACCACGTGGACATCCAGGGTCTCGGAAACGCGCCGGAGAGCCTCCGAATCCCTGTCGATGACCACCACATTTTTATTTTCGCGCGCCAGGCGGCTGGCCACGTTGAACCCCACCTCTCCGGCGCCGATGATCATGATCTTCAAAGTGGTTTTACCTTTTCGGATCGTTATCTATGGACAACAAATCCCTGCCATATTGCATCACTTTGACGGGCGGCGTCAACAGGCTTTAGGGTATCAGGCCCAGAAGGCACACAAAAAGGGCGGCGGCCAGCCCGGCCTGTGCCTTTCGATCAAAAGGAAGCGGGTCGAGTCTCTGGTTTGGAGCGTAGCACCGGGCGTCCATGGCTTCGGATAAGACGTGGGCATCCGCGAAAAGGCCCAGGAGTACGGGAACGGCCAGGTTTTTGAATCGGTAGACCGGGTTTTTTCGATTCTCGACGGCCCGGGCCCGCTGAGCCTGGGCGGTTTCACCGATTCGATCCAGGATCATGGGGACAAACCGCACCATGAGCCCCAGCATGTCGGCGATCCGCTTTTCGGGAACAAGCGGAAAAGGCTGCAGCAGCCGCTGGACGGCGTTCCGGGTCTGGGCGGTCCGGGTGACGGCGATGTAAATCAGGGACAAGAAAACCACCAGGGTCATGCGCCAACAAAGGAGTGCACCCTGGATCACCCCCTCATGGGAAAAGTGCAGAAACGACATCGAAAACAGGAGGACCCCTGGGGTAAACAACGCCCGGGCCACCCAAACGAACCCCAGGAAAAAAAACAAGTACCGCAGTGCGGGAAAAAGGCCTCGAAAATTCATCCGGGCAAGACCCGTGAGACCCAGGAGGAAAAAACTGAACACCAGGAGGCCTCCCGGTCGGGCGTGGATCGTGGTGAGCCCCAGGGCGATGAGGGAGAGGAGTTTACACCGGGCGTCCAGCCGGTGCAAAAGGGTTTTTCCGGGTTGAAAGCCGAACGGGGTTATGCCAGCCATGATTCGAAAGGCTTTCCCCAGCGCATGGCACAGGGAATGCGGATTCCGAATTGTTCCAGGCCGGGGGCGACGGTTTCCGGGGGGCCGTCGGCCGCCACCGTTCCCTTTTGGAGGACCACCAGTTGTTGGGCATGGGCGATGATTTTTTCCACGTCATGGGTGGTGACCACCACGGTGCATCCGGATTGATGCAGATTGAGAACCCGGCGCAATACGTCCCGTATTCCGGAATAATCGAGGCTCGAAAAGGGTTCGTCCAGGGCCATCACTTTCGGTTTCATGGCCAAAACGCCGGCGATGGCCAAGCGTCGTTTTTCCCCTCCGGAAAGCAGGTGGGGGGATCGGTCGGCAAAAGCGGTCAACGAGACGGCGTTAAGGGCCGCGGTTACGCGCGTTTTTACGGTATCTGGATCCAGCTTCAGATTTTTCGGGCCGAAAGCGGCATCGTCGTAAACCGTTTCTCCCACAATCTGGTGGTCCGGATTCTGAAATACCAGGCCCACGGTCTGTCGTGTTTTAAGGGGGTTTTTGGCCGCATCCTCGCCGTCCACCAGGACCGTCCCCTCGGTGGGCCGGAGCAGGGCGTTCAGGTGCTTCAGCAGCGTGGTTTTCCCGGATCCGTTTTCTCCGGCCACGACCGTCAGGCTGCCTTCCGGAATCGCCAGGCTCACGTTTCGAAGCCCCGGAGTGCCGTCCGGGAACCGATGGGAAAGCCCCTTGATTTCAATGATGGGGCGGCGGAAGCGGGTGAGATCGGGGTTCATGACGCCGCCGATGCGGGATGCCGGGGCGGGGGAGTAAAAGCCGGACCCACGATGGGGCGCAGAAACCTGGCTGCCGCCGCCGCCGCCGCGATCTTGACGGCGTCGCCCACGATAAACGGGAAAAACCCCAAAACCAGCGCTTTTTTGAATCCCATGGCCGTGATGAACGCCAGCCAGGACACGCCGCAGACATACACGATCACGGATCCGACCACCCCGGCCAGGACGTCGGCGGCGGGGTGACGCCCGAGTTTTTCGGAAATCAGCCCCACAAAGAAGACGGCCGGAAAGTATCCCACCAGGTACCCGCCGGTGGGTCCCATGAGCCGTCCGATCCCGCCGGCGGCACCGGCAAAGACCGGAAGCCCCAGGGCGCCGGCTGCCAGATAAACGCCCACACTGGCGAGTCCCCAGCGACGCCCCAGGAGCAACCCCGCCAGCAGCACGAAGAAATTCTGCAGCACGATGGGGACGGGCCCCACGGGGATAGCGATAAAGGCCCCGGCCGCGGTCAGGGCGGCGCAAAGGGAGGCAAAGACCATCTTTTTGAGCGTGTCGCCCGTTTGTTCCTCAGGCATGAAAACAGTCTCCATACACGATCCGCCGGGTTTCGCCGTTTTTTTGCCGGAGCCGCAGGGCGCCGTCGTCGTCCAGGTCTTCGGCGATCCCTTCAATGGTTTCACGGAGAGTGACAATGCGCACCGGCCGGGAAAGGGTCTCGGACCGGTCCTTCCATCGGTCCAGAATCATACGAAAATCCCAGTTGTCCAGGCAGGGTTCAAAGGCTTCCATGAAACGCTCCAGGAAATCGCGCCGCAAAACCGGTTTTCCGACAAGGGCCTTCACGGAAGCCGCCGGAACGTCCAGGCGGGATACGTCGTTGTTCATGTTGATACCGATGCCGATGTTGGCATACCGGACACGGTCGACTTCCGCCTCCATTTCGGAAAGCATCCCGGCGATCTTTTTGCCTTTCACCAGCACGTCGTTGGGCCATTTCAGGCGGGCGTCGATTCGGTACATTTCGGCCAGAAGGACAGCGATGATCCAGGAGGCCGCGAAAAGGATCTGGTGTCCCGCGTCCGGGGTGAGGCGGGGCCGGGTGACCACGGTGAAATAAAGGCCGCCTTTCCCGGAGTCCCAGGTACGGTCCAGGCGCCCCCGTCCAAGGGTCTGGACATCGGCGGCGACCACGGTAAACGGCGGGCATCCTTCCCGCGCCAACCGGCGTGCGGTCTCCATGGTGGAGCCGGTTTCCGGGAAATAATGGATCCGGTCTTCCCGTCCCGGAAAGGCCCAGGGGAACAGCGCGTCGGGTTCCCGGTCCAACCGGTAGCCCGACCCGGTGGCGGTGATGGCGTATCCCAGTTTTCGGAGCCGGTCGATCTGTTTGAACACCGCCACCCGGGATACCCCCAAAAGGGCGCCCATGGCCTCTCCGGAGACCGGCTTGTCCGCCTTTTTCAATATGGAAAGGATATGTGCTTTCATAAAATCGTTAACTTTTTATTTTTTATAAGTTAACGATCATCCTGTCAAGCCCCATTGCGGCGGTCCATCACGCCGGCGTTTATGTGCCCCCCCGCAGGGACAGGTCCGCTCCCCTGGTATTGCTTTTTGGCAGTGACGTGTTATAAATATAATATCTCCATATGTCCCTTCGAATCGCCGGCCCATTTTTTCAACCCTCAACCTTGACAAGATCGTAAAAGTCAAAATTGGGATGGCAAGGTAAAAAGCGCCAGATGCAAGGCGCGCAAATTCTTCAAGATGAGGCGTACTTACAGGTACGCCGCAATGAAGAAGAATGCCGCGCAACGCCGCAGGTGGCCTTTTTACGAAGCCATCAACCTTCATCGGGGGCGCTATGACGAAAGAGAACACCCAAAACACATTGAAAGACCATCTCCAGGCGGTCAAAGACGGGAAACGATCCTTTGAAAACGCCTTCCAGGGCGTTTCGCGCATGATCCTGGAAGACCCCATCGAAAAAGTCGTGGTCAACGGCAGGACCACCTATGATTTCAAGATTTTTCGATCCGGCAAAAAGCACATCGTGGGTCTGTATGATGAAATCAACAGCTTTGTCTCCTTTGTCAAGGACGCGGCCGAAGGGGGATCCTCCAAGGAGATGGCCTTTGTCCTCGTGGGAGAGCCGGGCAACGGCAAAACCTATTTCATCGAGTGCGTCTGCGCCTTGTACCGGCGCTTTCTCTCCGAAGAAAAAAACCGCAAGTACACCTTTCGGTTCACCGGCCTGGACCAGATCAGCGGGTACGGAAAACTTTCCGTCATCGAATCCCAGACCTATGAAGACCCCATGATTCTGGCCATGAATCTCTTGGAGGACACATCGGCCAACAAGGAATTTCTTACCGAAGCCGCCGGGTTCACGGACCGGGAGATCGATATTCTGTATGAAAATTACCGCCCCCTGGGGGCCTGTTCGGGATACATCTTGAACGACATCCGGACGCACACCGGCGGCGACGTGGACGCCATGCTCGATTTCGTGCAGATCGTGCCCGTGCCCCTCATCGAAAGCCTGGGGACGATCACCGGCAAGTATCCGGCCAAGGACAAGATCACATCGTCTTCCGTGGACCTTTTGGGGGAAGAATCGATCCAGCGCATGCTGCACATCACGGACACCAACAATCCCTACCGGTTCGACCTGAGACGGGGGGCATTGGCGCGGGTGGCCGGCGGCGGCATCCACTTCAGCGACGAGATCTTCAAAAACAAAAAGGACCTGATCCAGGTTTACCTGGGGGTGATCCAGAACCGGGTCATCGAAATCGACGGCTACAAGTGGCCCATCGATACCCTGATTCTGGCCACCAGCAACAACTCCGAATTCAACCGGTTTCTGGCGGAAAAGGAAGAATCCCCCATCGTGGACCGGTGCCGGATCTGCTACGTCTCCCACAATACGGACTACCGGCTGCAGGAGGTGTTGACCCAGTACGCCATCGGGAGCGAGACCAAGACCACCTTTTCCAAGGAAAAACTGCACATCGATCCCAACTTGAACCATGCCGCGTCCGTGGCCGTGACCCTCACCCGACTCCCCCGCTCGGAGAAACTCACCCCCGTGGAGACCATGAAGCTGGCCGCCGGGGAAGTGGCCGGCGAAAAGAGCATCAAGACGCTGGCCGAGGTCATCGACACCCTGGGGCAAAACCCGGACATCACCAAGCGCTTCGGCCAAAAAGGGCTGGGGCAGCGGAACCTGGGACGGGCCATCCAGCTCCTTATCGAAAGCTCCGAGACCAACGAAGGAAAGTGCATGTTCGCCTACGACATTTTCAGGGCCCTGGAACGGATCGTCCTGGATTACGTCACCGAAGAGGCCGACCGGGGGAAATATCTCGAAGACCTCAAGATCGCCAAGGGGCTTTACCGGGAACGCATCATGACGGAGATGTTCAACGCGTACATGGACGAGCCCATGGCCATCAAAAAGGATGTCATGAACTACGTGAACATGATCATCGGCATCGATGCCGAAAACTTGGGTCCCGACAAGATGTGGAAGTACAAGGATCCTCAGACCGGTGAACTCAAGGCCATCAAGATCGATGAACGGTTCATCAAAAGCGTGGAAGAACGCCTGGAACTCAAGACCGAGGAACAGCGGGAGACCTTTCGGACGGCCATCCGGAAGATTTACGGGCAAAAGATCTCCGTGAATCCCAATTACGATTTCATGGACAACCTGGAACTGGTCAAGGCCGTCACCGAGGTGCGCCTCAAGTCGGACATCGCCGGCGCCGGGAGCCTCATCGGTGCTTTGGCCAACCGGACCAACGAAGAAAATCAGAAGCTCTACGACCGGATGCTCACCACCATGGAAGGCAAGCTGGAATACTGTCCCACCTGCGCCCAGAAGACCATCGAGTACTTCTGCACCCAGGAGGATGAGAATTAATAGAGGGGCCAAGGGTTCGAGGGTTCCGGTCAAGGGGCAATCGGGGTGACAGATCGAAAGGGTCATGATTCTCATGGAGATTTATTCAGCATATGACCTGAGCGTGCTGCAGGACATGCAGGCGCCCCAGTATACGTACACCACCGGCATGCGCTCCCTGGAAGAGCTTTTGGACCGGGACAGGCAGCGGGAAAAAGACGGGTTCCCCCGGAAGATCCGGATCGGCCGTCTCATGAAACCCGGTAAAGGGCAAAAGGGGAAAGTGGTGGTGGTTCCCACCACCGTGGAGGAGAAGTTCATCCATGATCCCACCCTACGGCCTCCGGGGGAAGAGGGCGCTTCGGGCGGCTCCGGCGAGGGGGAAGAAGGGGATGTGATCGGCGAAGAACCCGTCCGGGGAGGCACGCCGGCCGGGGCCGGGCCCGGGGAAGGGGAAGGCGCCGAACACGAAATCGAATCGGACGCCTATGACCTGGGAAAAATACTCACCGAAAAATTCGAGTTGCCCAACCTCAAGGACAAAGGAAAGAAGCGTTCCCTCACCCGGTACACCTATGATCTCACGGACCGGCACCGGGGGTTCGGCCAGGTGCTGGACAAAAAGGCCACTCTCCGTCGGATTCTGCGCACCAACCGGGAACTGGGAAATATCCCGGACTGGGAAGACATGGACCCCACCCGGTTTCTCATTTCCCCCGATGATCTGGTGTATCGTATCCTGTCTCCGGAAAAGGATTTCGAGTCCCAGGCCGTGGTCTTTTTTTTAAGGGATTATTCGGGATCCATGGGGGGCAAGGCCACGGATGCGGTGGTCACCCAGCATGTCCTCATTTACAGCTGGCTCCTCTACCAGTACGCCCGACAGGTGGAATCCCGGTTCATCCTCCATGATACGGAGGCCAAGGAGGTGGAGGATTTTTACACCTATTACAATTCCCAGGTGGCCGGCGGGACCAAGGTGGCCTCGGCCTATCGTTTCGTCAATGAAATCATCCGGAAAGAAAATCTTGCCGCCGATTACAACATCTACGTCTTCCACGGAACGGATGGAGACGATTGGGACACCGGAGGGAAGGAAACCCTGCCGGAGCTCAAAACGCTTTTGACCCATGTCAACCGCATGGGGATCAGTATCGCGGAACACGCCCCTTCCGTCACCCATAACACCGAAATGGAGCGATACCTCAAGCAGTCAGGCTTCCTTGAGGAAAAGTCCGGGATCATCCGCCTGGATGTGATGGAGGAAAGCGCCGGAGAGGCCCGGCTCATCGAGGGCATCAAGATACTCATCTCTCCCTGAGGAACCCATGGAACTCATCGGTCTGCACGCCAAGAAGATCATGGAAGGCTGCAAAGAACGCGCCCGGGACGCCGGCCTTTCCTTTTCCAATGAAACGCTGGAATATATCGTCACCAACCGGGACCTTTTGGAGTTGTCTCCCAGGGGGATGATTCCCACCCTGTACGATTACTGGGTCCACGATGTGGAGGTGCTGAAAGAAAAGGGCCGCTACGAACTTTATCCCGGAAACCCGTACGAAACGGTGATCAACACCCGGCCGCCCATTTCCTTTTACAACGACAACAACCCGGACTGGCTCAACGTGATGATTTTTTATCACGTCCTGGCTCATGTCGATTTTTTTCAAAACAACGCCTTTTTCAAGAACACCTGGGATTATGACTTTTTGGGCCGGGCCCTTTCCGAAAAGCGGATCATCGCCAAGCTTCGGGCGGAAAACGGGAGATGGGTGGATTATGTCATCGAGTTCACCCGGGGCATCGATAACCTCGTTGGATACCACAGGGAGTTGGCCCAACTCAATTCCCACAAGCCCGGCCGGGATCAACGGGCACTCGATTACTACTTCGATGTCTTTTTGCAGTCGGTGAAAAAGGTTCGGATCTCCGAATATCTCAAAGAAGTCGAGCGCTATAACCGTTTCCAAAAAACCTACGGGAACCAGGGGACGGAGACGTTTTTTCTGCAGGTGAAAAAGGAACATCCGGAATTTGAAGCCCTCCTGGAAAGGCACCTCAAAGCCAAGCCTGTCCGGCGCATGGATCTCATCGAATACCTTGTGGAAAAATCGGTTTTTCTCAACAAAGAAGAAAACCGGTGGATGAAAAGTGTTATGGAAGTGGTTCGGAACGCCGCCTTGTTTTTTGCACCCCAGATCCGGACCAAGATCATGAACGAGGGATGGGCCAGCTTCTGGCATGAAACCCTTTATATGGCGGATGACCGCATCAAGGGGCACGAAGTCGATTTTGCACGGGTCAACGCCAATGTGACGGCGCTGCCCCGGGTGGGATTGAATCCCTATGCGCTGGGGATGCGGCTCTTTCGTTACATCGAGGAAATGGCCGACAAGGGAAAACTGACGTATGCGTTCGAGCGTCTCACAAACACGCGGCAGCGGGCTGCCTTTGACACCGGCCTTCAAACGGGGCGGGAGATGATTTTTTGGGTCCGGGAAAACTTTTCCGACTTCATGTTCATCAACACCTTCCTGGACCAGGATTTTATGACGAAAAACGATCTCTTTGTGGCGGGGCGCCGGCTGAACGAAGAAAAAATGGTGTGGGAGTATTACATCAAGAGCAAAAAAGTTGCCGATTACCGGGCGATGCTGAAAGATTCCCTCTACCACCCGCCCGCCGTCACCGTGGATCCGGAAAAGACAAAAGACGGATCCCTTTATCTGACACACCGTTTCGAAGGGAAAGCCCTGGTCAGCGAGTACATCCCCAACACGATGCTGGGCATAGAATTTCTCTGGGGCGGACCGGTGCACCTGGAGACCTCGGAGCCCGTATTCGACGCCCCTTCGGCGGTGTCCCCCCTGGATCCCGCGCCGGGCGCTCCAGCCGGGGAAGCGGCGCCGCCGGAGATAAAATGGCAGCGTGTCCTTTATACCATGAAAGACCGGAAACTGACCAAAACGACGTTATAAAAATCACCGAAGCGCGAAAAATGGAAGATATCGAAAAAGCCCTGGACCATTTGAATAAGAGTTTAGGCGATCTGGAGCAGCGCACCCCCATTGACTTTGCGGCCTTTCTCGAGGAAGCAACGATACGGCCCCAAAGGGTCATCCGCAATATTTTTCAGGCCTTTTACGACATGGTGATGGCCCATGTGGATGCGGAAAGCGAGATGAACGGGGAGGGAAAGGAAGTCAACGGCTACGTGCATTATGATTGCACCCGGCTCCTGGTGGAAGGCGCGGACCATCCCTTTTTTGCGGATCGCCTTTTTTCCACCCGGTGGGTCCATCATGTGGAGGCCATGCGGCAAGGCGCCCAGCAAAACAAAATATATATTTTCGACGGGCCGCCGGGATGCGGGAAAAGCACCTTTTTGAACAATCTGTTGAAAAAATTCGAGGAGTACGCCAACACGGACGACGGGATGCGTTACGAGATCCTCTGGCGCATCGACCGGGGACTCCTGGGAAATGCGACCGGAGGGGAGCCCAATCCCCTGGTGGAGCACCTGACCCGCCTGTTGGAGCAGCCGGATGTGGAGACTCCCGGCGGGGTCCTGGAAGAAACGGTGTCAGAGGACGGGGAATGGAAAGGGGCCCTGGCCGCCGAAGGCCTCGTGGAAATCCCCTGTCCCAGCCACGACAATCCCCTGCTCATCGTTCCGCAAGACCGCCGCCGCTCCTTTCTGGACGACCTTTTCAAAAACAACGAATTCAAGTGGAAGCTTTCCACGGAAAAAGAGTATGAATGGGTCTTTAACGACACGGCGTGCACCATTTGCAGCACCCTTTACGAGGCATTACTGGAACGCCTGAAAAGCCCCAAGGCGGTTTTTCAACTCGTGTGGGCCCGGCCGTACCGGATCAATCGGCGCCTGGGAGAAGGTATCAGCGTCTACAACCCCGGGGATAAACCCATGCGGCAGGAAGTTTTGGGAAACCCCATGCTGCAAAAGCGGATCAACGGCCTTTTTAAAGACAGCAACCGGGTGCAATACCTGTTCTCGCGTTACGCCAAGACCAATAACGGCATTTACGCCCTCATGGACATCAAGAGCCACAACGTGGAGCGGCTCATCGAACTGCACAACATCGTCAGCGAAGGCGTTCACAAGGTGGAGGACTTTGAAGAAAGCGTCAATTCCCTTTTCATGGCGGTGATGAACCCCGAAGACAAAAAAAACGTCTCCGACATTCCCTCCTTCTCGGACCGCATCGAATACATCCGCATCCCCTACGTCATGGACTTGAGGACGGAGGTGGAGATTTACCGGTCCGTTTTCGGGAGGCAGATCGACGAAAGTTTCATCCCCCGCATCCTGCACAATTTCGCCCGGGTGATTATTTCGAGCCGGCTCAGGGCCCGATCGGACGCCCTGCTCGAATGGATCGGGGACCCGGAAGTTTATCGACGGTACTGCGATAAGAATCTGCACTTGCTCAAGATCGAACTGTATACGGGACACGTTCCGAATTGGCTCTCGGAAGAACACCGGAAACAACTGACGGCCAAGCGACGCCGGAAAATCCTGGCCGAAGCGGATACGGAAGGAGAAAAAGGATTTTCCGGCCGGGATTCCATCCGACTGTTCAACCGATTTTATTCCGCCAATGCCAAGGCGGAGCGCCTCATCAACATGTCCATGCTGTGTCACTTTTTCAATCAGATCCAGAAAGAAGAACCCAATGCCATCCCGGAAGGATTTCTGGAATCCCTCCATTCCATGTACGACTACACCATTTTACAGGAAGTCAAGGAGTCCCTTTACTACTACAATGAAGAGCAAATCTCCCGGGAGATCCAGAATTATCTGTTTGCCCTCAACTTTGAAATCGGGGCGAAAGAAAAGTGTATTTTCACCGGAGATGTCCTGGAAATTACGGAAGAGTTTTTAAGCGCCATCGAAACCCGGCTGCTGGGCGGCGCCATTGAAGCGGAAAAACGGATCGCCTTCCGGAAGGAAGTTCAGAAGGAATACACCTCCAATACCCTGACCCGGGAAATCATGGTGGAGGGAAAGCCCATCACGGAGACGGAACTCTATGCCTCCATGTACGAACGCTACGTCTTCAATATCAAAAAGAAGGTGCTGGAGCCGTTTTTGAAAAACGAAAATTTCCGGCGGGCCGTCAAGGAATACGGAGAGGAGGATTTCAGGACATACGACCGGAAGATCCGGGAAGACGTCACCTTCATGATGCAAAACCTGGTAAAACGCTTCCGGTACACCGAACAAGGGGCCAAGGAGATCGGGATTTACGTCATCGACAACGACCTGGCCCGGCGGTTTTCCGCGGACTGATGTCCCTTTTCGGGAATGGGTTTATCCCAATCTTTCCAGCAGCCTCTCGTGAATGTTGTCGAACCCCCCGTTGGACATGATCAGGACCAGGTCTCCGGATGCGGCGTTTTTTACGAGAAATTCGATGATGCCGCCGGTTTCTTCGAAGTAATGGGCGTCTTTTCCCCGGGCTCTCAAATCCGTCACCAGCTTTTCGGATGAAAACCGAAGATGTTCCGGGACCTTATCCAGCAAAGGGGGTTTCCGGATGCAGATGAGGTCCGCGCCGTCGAAGGTCTTCGGATAGACATCCTGGAAAACATTCTGCATGCTCGTGTTCGTGCGCGGCTCGAAAACAGCGATCAGTCGTCCGTTTCCGAAACGGCCCTTCACCGCGGCCACGGTTTCCCGGACCGCCGTGGGGTGATGGGCAAAGTCGTCCATGACGCAGATCCCGTTTTTCACCCCCCGGATTTCCTGGCGCCTTTTTACGCCCTGAAACGTCAACAGCGCGGCTTTGACGGCGTCCGCCGGAATCCCCAGGTGCGCCGCGGCCGCCAGCACCGACAGGGTGTTGAGGAGATTGTGGTTTCCCACAAGGGGGATTTCCCACAGCCCCAAAGATTCTCCGTTATTGAACGGTTCGAACACGGTTTTCATCCCGGCGGGACGGATCGTTCCGAGCCGCCAGTGGGCCCCGTCGTTGCGGCCGTAAGTGCGGATTCCTTTCTCCCGGGCATCGGCGAGTCGCATCACTTCCGGATCTTCCGTACAGGCCACCAGGAGGGTTTCCGAAGAAAGGCGGGATACGAAATCGGAAAAAGCCCGCCGCACGTGCGCAAAGTCCGCGAAGATATCGGCGTGATCGAACTCGATGCTCGTCAAAATCGCCACATGGGGAGCGTAGTGCAGGAATTTAGGCCCCTTGTCAAAATATGCCGTGTCGTATTCGTCTCCTTCCAGGACCACCCAATCCCCGTTTCCCAGGCGGTAATTGCTTTGAAAGTTTTTCACGATGCCGCCGATCAGAAAGGACGGATCCCATCCGGTTTCGAACAGGACATGCGCCAGAAGGGATGCCGTCGTGGTTTTCCCGTGGGTGCCGGTGACCACCAGCGCTTTTTTGTTCGATACCAAAAACCGGTTCACGGCCTGGGGCATGGAACAAAAGGGGATTCCCGTTTCGCGGAGGGCTGCGGCCTCCGGGTTGGACGCGGTGATCGCGTTTCCCACCACCACCAGGTCCGGTGCGGGGAAAAGGTTTTCTTTTGAAAATCCGGGTTTCAGCGCGATTCCCTTTTCCTTTAAAAAGGTGCTCATGGGAGGGTAGACGTTCTGATCCGAACCGGTGACCCAAAACCCCAATTCCTTCAGCATGCAGGCCAGCGCACCCATGGCGGTCCCGCATACCCCGATGAGGTGGACGGTGTTCACCGCTTCCGGGATGACATTATTCGAAGACGCGGTCATTTCGAATCGGCTTGGGTTTTGAAATCTTTTCCGCGGGAACGGCCATCAGGGTCACGAGGGCTTTGGCGGCCAGGGTTTCTCCTTTTTCCCGGACGTCGAAAACCTCGGATTCGGAAACGAGGACCTGGCGCCCTCCCCGGATGACCCGGGACCGGCAGACGACTTTTCCCCCGAAGGCGGGTTTTAAAAAGTTGATCTTGAATTCCACGGTGAGGATCTGAACGCCTTCCGGAACCGCCGTAAAGGCGGCGTATCCGGCGGTATGGTCGGCCATGGCGGCCATCACACCGGCATGAATAAAGCCGTCCTGCTGCCGATGGACCGGAGCGATCTCCACCATGGACTCGAACCGGTTCCTGGAGGCATGGACCGCCTTGAAGCGGCAGTGGCGAATGAATCCCCTTTCGAAATCCTTTTTTAAAAATGCTTTCCGGGCCTCCGAAATGTCGGTCGTCACGGCGAATCCTTTCTTGAAGCCAAAATTGATGGGAAACGCAGGGCTTTCATGATGTTGACCCGTTTGTCAGGACAGAAAAATTTTGATAGAAAATATCTCAAAAGCCGTTTCAGGGCAACACGAAAACCGGAGAAAAAACCGTTTATCTCACAGGAAGAGATCAAAGAGATGAATGCGCCGTTAAAATCCATATTGGAAACGATTGCAAGAGGAGCGGGAAAAATCTGCGTCCTCACGGGTGCCGGGATATCGGCGGAAAGCGGGATTCCCACCTTCAGAGGACCCGAAGGGTACTGGACCGTGGGATCCAGGGAGTATCACCCCCAGGAGATGGCCACCCTTGAAATGTTCATGCGGTATCCCGAGGAGGTTTGGAGCTGGTATCTCTATCGGCTGGGAGTGTGCCGAAAGGCGGACCCCAACCCCGGACATACGGCCATTGCCCGAATGGAGCGCCTTTTCGGCGATCGCTTTACATTGATCACCCAGAACGTGGACGGGCTCCATCTCAGGGCCGGAAACAGCCTGGAATGCACGTATCAGATCCACGGAAACATCTATTTCATGCGCTGCGCCGATGCCTGTACGGAATCCCCGTTTCCCATGTCCGAATCGGTGCCCTCGAAATCGAAAGGCGATGTATTGACCCCCGACGATGTCCGCCTGCTCCGCTGTCCCGCCTGCGGGGGATGGGCCCGCCCCCATGTGCTGTGGTTCGATGAAACCTACAACGAAAATTATTACCGGTTTGCAAGCTCCTTGACGGCGGCCCGGGAGACGGCGCTGCTTATCACCGTGGGGACGTCAGGGGCCACCAACCTCCCCAACCAGGTGGTCTGGGAAGCCCGCCGCCAGGGCGCCGTCCTGGTGGATGTCAACGTGGAAGACAACCCCTTCAGCCGGGCCGCTTTGAGCAGCCCCCGGGGTTTCTTTCTGAAAGGCCGAAGCGGCGCCATTCTTCCGGAGTTGGCCGAGGTGTTCCGAAAGGGCCTTTAGCCGGACTCGGATTCCAATGCCGCCATGACTTCTTCCGCGGCCCGGATCGTTATATCGATGTGTTCCACGTTGTGCGCCGAAGAGACGAACAGGGCTTCGAACTGGGAGGGCGCCAGGTAAATCCCCTTTTCCAGCATCCCGTTATAGTACCGGCCGAACCGGGCCGTATCGGATGCCTTTGCCTCGGAAAAGCAGGTCACTGGTCCGGGATTGAAAAACATCCCCATCATGGAGCCCACCCGGTCGATGGATACGGATATCCCCGCCCCGGCTGCCCCCTTTTCCAGGCCTTCGGCCAGGCGTTTGGATTTTTCTTCCAGGGCGTCATAAAAACCGGCATGCCGGATTTCTTTCAACGTGGCGATGCCCGCGGCCATGGCCACCGGGTTCCCGGAAAGGGTGCCGGCCTGATAAACCGGTCCCTGGGGGGCGATGTGTTCCATGATGTCCCGCCTTCCCCCGTAGGCCCCCACCGGCATGCCGCCCCCGATGATTTTCCCGAAGGTGGTGAGATCGGGCGTGATCCCGTAGAGGGACTGGGCCCCGCCGTAAGCCACCCGGAAACCGGTCATCACCTCGTCGAAGATCAAAAGGCTGCCGGCTTTTTCGGTTTCTTCCCGAAGGGTTTCCAGAAAACCCGGCCGGGGGGAGACCAGGCCCATGTTCCCGGCCACCGGCTCCACGATGACACACGCGAGGGTCTCCCCGTGCTTTTGCATGACGTCCCGGAAGCGCTGGGGATCGTTGTACGGCAGCGACAGGGTATGGGCCACGACGGATTGGGGCACCCCCGGGCTGCCCGGGATCCCCAGGGTGGCGACCCCGGAACCGGCCTCCACCAGGAGGGCGTCCGCATGCCCGTGGTAGCATCCATCAAATTTGAGAATGCCGTCCCTCCCCGTGAAACCCCGGGCGAGCCGGATGGCGCTCATGACGGCCTCGGTCCCGGAGTTGACCATGCGGACCATCTCGACGGACGGGACGGCCTCGATAATACGCGCCGCCAGCTCCACCTCCAGATCCGTGGGCGCGCCGAAGCTGGTTCCCCGTTCCAGGACCTCCCGGACGGCATGGATGACGGCGGCATGCCGGTGTCCCAGGATCATGGGCCCCCAGGACCCCACGTAATCGATGTAGCGGTTGCCGTCGGCGTCATAAATGAAACACCCCACGGCCCGGTCGATGAAAAGCGGTTCGGATCCCACGGATTTGCAGGCCCGCACCGGGCTGTTGACGCCGCCGGGAATTTGTTTTAGGGCTTGTCGAAAAAGGTCTTGGGATTGCGTGCGTTTCATGGGCGGTATCCTCTTTCCGGCTGGATGCTTTTTTTGGTATAATGAAAACCGCAAAACCTCTATCAAACCCGGTCCGGCGGGTCAAGGCAGGGAACAATGGGCCCAAAAAAATCCGTTAAGCAAGTTGCCAAACTGCTGGTGTATACACTGGGACGGCGGCCGGATGAATTCGGATTGGTGCCGGATACGGAAGGCTTCGTGAAAATCAAAGCCCTTCTCAAAGCCTTAAAGGAAGAACCGGGATGGGGATTTTTGCGGCGGTCGCACCTGGAAGAAATTCTTGCCGTATTCCCGGAACCGGTCATCGAGATCCGCAACGACCGCATCCGTGCCGTTGACCGGGAACATCTTTCCGCGGCGCACCCCGCAGCCGATGCGCCCTCCGTCCTTTTTACCTGTGTCCGGCAACGGGCCTATCCCCATGCCCTTGAAAAGGGGGTTCGAGCCGCCGATACGGAGCCGGTCTTGCTCTCCGCTTCCAAGGAGATGGCCGTAAGAATCGGAAAACGCCTCGATCCGGATCCGGTCCTTTTGACCGTGTCGACCTCGGAAGCCCGGAAACGGGGGAGCGTTTTCTTCAAAGCCGGAGAGACGCTTTATTCCACCCGTGAAATTCCTGCGGGCGCCTTTACCGGACCGCCTTTGCCCAAGGAAAAACCGGGTGCATCCCCGAAACCCAAAAAAACACCCAACTCACGGAAATCCGCCGGGAGCTTTATTTTGGATTTAGACGCCAAAAAAGAGGCGCCGAAATCCCGGGGAAAATCCAAAAAAGAAAAAGCCCCCTCCTGGAAACGGGACCGGAAACGCTTGCGCAGGGAGAAGGAGAAGCTGCCCTTCTAAAAGGGCCCCCCGCCCCGTCTTTTCGGGATATAAGGGGAGAGGACGGACAGGCTGCCGTCCTTTTCGATCTTTACGGCCGTATGCCGGTAGGTGGAGTACCAGATGCCCACCCGTTTTCCCTGGGGATCCAGGATTTCGGCCCCCATCGGATCAACACCTCGATACTGGTCATACATGAAATCGAGCATCCGCTTGAAGTCTTCTCCTTTCGGATCCACGGGCGACCACATCCGGGAATTAAACCGGATATCCGGGTGAATGCCGACAATGGCGTACGGCAAGAACTTCCTTCCATTATAAAAATAGCGGTATTCCTCCGGGACGCGTACTTCTTTGAACTGCAGGGCGACGGACGGATCGCTCCGAAGGTCTCCATAGGCCCCGAAACATCCCGCCAGAAGGCTTCCCGCCATCAAAAACAGGACCCCGTAAAAGGGGAGGGGATATCGATACAAACGAAAATAGGCGTTCATGATTCTTCCCTTTCTATAAGCACCCGCCCGGCGGTGTCGTTTCGACAGCACACCCGCGGGGAATCGTTTTTAATCCAATCGCGCCGGCGATTTTCTTCTTTCGCTAAAATAATCCGCTTTTCAAAGTTGACAAGGCGGAAAGAAATGCGGGTGATTCCTGTTTTTCCAGGATTCCCGGTACATAAACGCAATGGAAACCAAAAAAAGAAGGCTCACCAGGTCGTGTGCAAAAAGCCCGTTTCCTTTTTCGGTGAGTTTGTTTTGGTAATGCACAGCCGATTCCAAGAGGCGTTTAAGATAGTTCAAGGCATCCAACAAAATTAAAAGTTGTTCTTGTTTTTCGGGATCTGCAAGGGCATCCCGGTTTTCCAGGCGACGGATCTGTTTTTCAATGACACCCCCGTTGAGTCCGGCAAGTTGTTCCCGCTGGGCCGCAGTCAGAAACGCGGCCGAAGACAGGAGGCGGGTGATCCGGCAGGTCAGTTCGGATCGGGTCTTTTCGAGCATATCCCCAAGGAATCCCCATGCCTTTTCCGGCGGGTGCACGGGAATGGATTTTAAAAGATGTTCCTGTTCGGTCCGCTGCCGGTTCCATTCGCCGCCGGCGTTGTGCCAGAAGACCCATCCGGCGTGCCGAAATAACTCCGGCGGGGTCCGGTCCTTCAAGGAGGATTTTTGGGCGGCAAGCACGATTTCGGGCAGGAGCCTGCCGGTTTTTTCAAAAAGTGTTTTCCCGGTGGCCGCAAAGAAGACGAGCCCGGCGGCCGCGTAGGCATCCTGGAGCAAAAATATCCGCTTCAGGTCCCCCAGCATGTCTTTTAAGACCGGGTTGGGAAAAAGGTGAGAAGGGGTGGAATAGGCCGGGGTCCCGGTGCGCAAGGGCTGTTCCAGGGCATCCGGATCGGCGTCCAGGGGGATCGCCGTTTCCAGATCGATGAGGCCCAGTTCCGGTGTTTCACGGTCCTGCATCCCTTGATCCGAGCGGTCGGGATCCGCCGCGATAAAGATGTTTTCCGGTTTCAGATCCCGTACGGCAAGTCCCTGGGTATGCAGATTCGCCAGTAACATGAGGATGCCGGAGAGGATCCCCGGGATTTTGCCTTTGTTTCGTTCAAACCAGGTCCTGTCGATTTCCCTCCGGCGGACCGTTTGGTACGCGTCGAGAACCCCCCGGTGTTTTTCGGAAAAACGGACCAGATAATCCTGCACGCCCGCTGTCAGGCTTTCCGGAAGTGCGGCCTCCGCGGCAACCCTGTCTTCGCCGGACAGATGTGCCCTGAGCCATGCCCGGCGGCGTGCGACAGGAACCGTTTCATTGCAGCCGTATTGCATCAGGATATCGTCGATGCCCTCTTCGTATTCGCCCAGGAGTTGCCCCATCTCAAAGATTGCCGGGTCTGCATCCACCATCAGGTAAGGATCGATACCGCGGGTTTCCCAGAGGGGATCGGAAGGTTTCAGGAAGCCCTCGGAAAAAAGACTGGTCCGGTCATGGAGCTTTTCGATCTTTTCGTTTAAAAACGCATATTGGGCCAGGTTCATGAAAAAGGCAAAGGAGTCCCCGATTTTCAGGTAGTGTTGGAGGCTCGGTTCTTTCCGGAGGAGAAAGACATACCGTTTTTCAGCTTCTTCCGGGGATTGCACCTCCGGGTGATGGAACCGGGGGATCTTGTTCAACAGGGCGGCAAGGGAAGGGACGACACACCGAATGATCGGCGCGGCCTTCCGGGCGATGCGCCAGTCCCGCCGGATGCATTCGATGTAGGTATTGAACGCATGGATGGGCTGAGGAGGGATTTTGACCACCATGAGATCGTCGAAAATGACGCGGTAGCACATGCTCTTGTTGGCGATGTTGGCGCCCAGCTTCCCGAGGGTCATCCGGCGGGACCGCCATGTCCCTTGATGTTTCACCCGCAGGGTGTAGATCCGGTCCGAACCCGAAGTGCCGGCGGGCTGGACGGCCCGTTCCACCCGGCTTTCCGCCTCCGGATCCGCCCCGATCTGCAGCTTGTACAGCTTCAAAAAGAAGACGAGGAGGGCGTCAAAACCCATCGCCACTTGTTTTTTTCGATCGATTCCAGTATTGAATCCCGTCATGGATGCACCCTCTTGAAAAAGGCATACACCGATTCCGGACCCATATCAAGCCGGACGGCAAAAAGAAGGGCATCCCAAACCATCCCCGGGAGGATCCCATGCCGGTCCTGACGATTGAAACCGATACCGGTGCCGTGAAGACGTTTGACCTGAAAAGCGGAGACGCCCTGTCCATCGGGCGCCAGGAAGACAACGACATCGTCATCCCGGATACGTCCGTCTCCCGCCGGCATGCCGGCATTGAATACGAAGGGGACGCGTTCTTCCTCACGGATTATCAAAGCCGGAACGGCTCCTTTGTCAACGGACAACTGGTGATTTTCAGGAAACTGGCCCACGGGGATGTGATCACCATCGGAAATCAATCCATGACCTTTTCCTATCGTGAGAATGAAAAACGCCCGGAAGAAGCACCCGAGGAAATGTTCGATATGACCATGGCCATGGATACCCGGGACCACCGCTCCCTGGTGGCCCGGGGCGTGGCCGGGATGGTCTCGGATGCCGATGCCGAGGGCCCCGTAGGTGTGCTCACCTTCATTTCCGGGGGGAGCGGCGAACTTGTCCTGGAAAAGGATACCGTACGCATCGGCAAAAGCGCGGATGCGGACGTCATGGTCCGGGGCATGCTGGTGGGAAAAACGGCGGCGGTGATCCAAAAAACCGGCGATGGATACGAAATCCGCCCCGGAGAAGGGTTTACGAAACCCAAGGTGAATTTCGCCCCGCTCAAGGAAACCCTTCGCCTGGAAGAGTTCGACGTCATCGACATCGGATCCGTGAAACTCCAGTTTCAATACCGGCAGCGGTGAAAAAAGGAGAATCATGGCGGATTCCGCACCGGCAAGCCGAAGCCGATCCGAAACGCCTGCACGGGTCCGGTTTCAGACCGGCCCCAAGGGGGTGCTTTTCATTCTGGGAAGCGTCATGATCGTGTCGGTGGTTCTCCTGGTGCTTCGGGCGATATCCCTGACCCCCGAGGCCGTGTTCCCCGTTGACAAGACAAATGCCTTCCTTTCCGTTTTTGCCGCCGATTACCTGTTCTGGGGACTGGCGGCGGTGTGGCTTTTTTCCGTCATTTTCACCGGCGTGGTCGTTTTTCGATGGTTTATCGGCCCCCCGGAAAAACTCGTTCACTTTCTTTTGCTTAAAAGCCGGAAGCAAGAACCGCCCGAAGCGCATGGCATCCCGGGCAACTGGATCCCCTGGTTCAACATCGTCACCACGGTGTTCAACCGGATGGAGGCTCTGGCCCGGGAAGCGGAAAAGACCGGGGCCGAGCTTCAGGAAAAGGTGAATTTGATCCGCCGGTTTTCCTGGGTGTATGAGCGCAACGAAGAACTGACCGCGGAGGTGGAGAAAAAGAACCGGGAACTCGAGATCGCGGTGGAAAAGTACCGGCAGACCGCAGAGGAGCTGAAACGGCACCGGGATCACCTGGAAGAGAGGGTGAGCGAACGCACCCGGGAGTTGTCGGTGGCCAACGAGAAACTCAAGGCCATGATCGAGCGGGCCAATGAAATGGCGGAAAAAGCCAACGCGGCCAACCTGGCCAAGACCCATTTTTTGGCCAACATGAGCCATGAGATCCGGACGCCCCTAAACGCCATCATCGGGTTCACGGACATGATGCTGGAAACGAAACTGGACGAGGACCAGTTCGATTATGTCACCACCACCCGAAAAAGCAGTGAAGCCCTGTTCGAGCTGCTCAACAATATCCTGGATTTTTCCAAAATCGAAGCCGGCGAACTGGATCTGGAGGCCGTGGACTTCGATCCGGAATTGCTGGTCTTTGATATTTGTGATCTCATCCGCCCCAAGATCAAGGGGAAACCGGTGGAGGTGATCTGCCGCATCGCCGACGACGTCCCCCAGACCGTCAAAGGGGATCCGGGCCGGTTCCGCCAGGTCCTGACCAACCTCATGGGCAACGCCGCCAAGTTCACCCGGTCCGGTGAGATCGCGCTTTTTCTGGGCGCGGACGAAGAAGCGGCGGAACGGGTCAAACTCCACGTCACGGTCCGGGATACGGGGATCGGGATCCCCGAAGAAAAACTGGATGTCATTTTCGATCCTTTCCAGCAGGCCGACGAGTCCATGACACGGGAATACGGAGGGACGGGCCTGGGGCTTTCCATCTCGCGCCGGATCGCCCGGTTGATGGGGGGGGATGTCTGGGCCGAAAGCCGGGTGGGCGGCGGCAGCACCTTCCATTTCACGGCCTGGACGGCGCTTTCCCGGCAACCGGCCGAAAAGCGGCGGCCCCCGGCTTCCCTTGAAGGGAAACGGGTCCTGGTGATGGACGGGAACCCCCTGCATCTCGATTTCGTGACCCGGGGTTTGACGTCGGCGGGCATGGAGGTCAGCGGGGTGAACACCGGGGACGACGCCGTCCGGGTTTTCGAGGAAAGCCTTGCCGGCGGAAAACCCATCCACCTGGGGATTCTGGATATCCAGGCATCGGATGCCAACGGGTACGCCATGGCGTCCACCCTTCGGTTCCTCGGGGGCGCGGCCTCCAAGGTGCCGCTGATCGCGGTTTCCGCCTCCCTGGAACGGGAAGGACAGAAGTGCCGGCGGGCGGGATTCAACGCTTTTTTATCCAAGCCTTTTCCCTTGTCCCGGCTCTTCCAGGTGGCCGAACGCCTCCTTTCCGAGGAGAATGAAGCCCTTTCCCAGGGGGGACTGATCACGCGGCATTCGGTCCGGGAAGCGGCCAAGCGGTCGGTGCGGATTCTCTTGGTGGAAGACAACCTGGTGAATCAGCGACTCGCCAAGACCATGCTGATCAAAGCCGGTTATCAGGTGGAAATCGCGGAAAACGGGAGGGTGGCCCTCGAAAAATTCACGGCCGCGCCCCGGGAACTCGATTTGATCCTCATGGATGTGCAGATGCCGGAAATGGACGGCATCCAGGCCACCCAGGAGATTCGAAAGGCGGAATCTTTTTTGGCCGATGCAAAGGACCGCCGTATTCCCATCATCGCCCTCACCGCCCACGCCATGAAAGGAGACCGGGAAATGTGCCTGGAGGCCGGCATGGACGACTACATCACCAAGCCCATCAAGCGGGAGGTGGTCCTGGAAATTTTGAAGCAATGGATTGCGGGGATCGATCTCAGCGGGGGACCCGCATGAAATGAAAAACCGATCCTGCGATCCGCAGACAAAACAACTCCAACCCATTCCCCAGTGCATCGACTGCCTGTTGTCCCTGGCCCGGGACGCCACCGCCATGGCGTCAAGGGGAAATCCGCGCCTCATGGAGCAGATGGAATCCGAGGCAAAGGGCCTTCTGGGCCGGGTCAAGGACCTGAACTGGACCTCTCCCCGCATCGCCAATACGCTCTTCAACCGGATCCGCCAAGTGACGGGAAATACGGACCCCTACCGGGAGTTCAAGGCCCGGGAGATGGCACAGGCCCGGGAAATATTTGAGCGGATCCAGGGACGGTTGCCCCGGGATCTCGAGGGGCGGGTGCGCACGGCCGTCGCCGGCAACAGCTTCGATTTTTTCAAGGATCCGGATACCCTTTACGAGGATATTTTCCGGTTTGCAACGGGTGCCGATGCCTATGCGTATGATCATACGGACCGGTTGGCGGCGTTTCTGGAATCCGATAAAACAAAGATCCTCTACGTCACGGACAATGCCGGGGAAATTTACTTTGATCAGCCGCTTGTTACCTGGCTGAAGATGAAACAAAAGGCGCCGATCCTGGTGGTCAAGGGCGGTCCGGCCCTCAATGACCTGACCCGGGCGGACCTGGAGGGCGCGGGCCTGGCCCCGCACTTCGATGCCGTGGAAGACACCGGGGTCGACGGGGCCGGTATCGACTGGGACCGGGTCTCCGACGCCTTCCTGAACCGGGTGCAGGCGGCGGATCTGGTCATCTCCAAGGGAATGGCCAATTTCGAGACGATTTTCCCCGAAGCCCTTGCCTGTCCGGTCCTGTTTCTCTTCCGGGTCAAGTGCGCGCCGATCCAGGACTTCGTTTCGGCGCCGATCAACAGCGGCGTGATTTTATGGAAGGATCCGGCGGTCACTTGAAGCGGCCGTCCGCCTTGCGGTGCGCCGCATTCCGGGAGGCTTCCGCCAGCCATCCCGCCCGGGTGTTTTGGGCGGCGTCGAATTGTTCCACATACGGCTTGATGTCCAAAAGGGGGGTGCCGTCAAGAACATCCACATTTTCGATGTGCAGGATGCGGCCCTGGATATCGTTGAGTTTCACCAGGGAAAGGCCGATGGGGTTGGGGCGCTTGGGTGCCCGGGTGGAAAAAAGCCCCCGGGGCGAATCGTCCAGGAAGGGGACGACTTCAAGGGAAAAGCCCCGGGACAAATGGAAATGGTAGAGTAAAAAAATATGGGAAAACCCCTCCAGGTCCTTGAGCCCCGGCACGTATTTTTCCTCGAGGTCGATAAACCCTTTGACGCCGGCCGCCCCGGAAGGCTGAATGGGGGTGCCTTCCGCTTTACGAAAGGGCGAATGAATGACCCCGATGGGGCGGTAATGAACAGCATCCATGGGTTTATCTCTCCATTTTTATTAGATATTTTGACATCGAATGTGCTCTTGACTTCCTGAAACGGCCGCCCCATAAGATGCCGTTCTTGTATCACATCGAGGGAGAAATGCGCAAGCGGCTGACTTCATGTTCCATCATTAGCCAAAAAAGCGAGTTTTTGGCCATCATCAGTGTCATTTTGGCCTTTCTGATTTTCCATCCCTTTTCCGCCGCTGCGTCAAGAGAAGTGAAACAGGTGCTGATCCTTCACAGCGAGGGGATGGATAACCCGGGCCAGGCACTGACCGAACAGGGATTCCGCACAACCCTTCTGGCGAGCCCGGGCTTTAACGCACAATTTTATACCGAGTACCTGGATGTATCCCGGTTCGGCAACTCCCGCCATGCAAGCGCCATGGCTGATTTCCTGCGCCGCAAGTACGCCGGGATTGAAATCGACATCATCCTCACCGTGTATCCATGGGCCGTGGATTTTCTCCTTGCAGAAAGACGTTCGCTGTTTTCAGAAGCCCCGATCATCGCTGCGGCCATCACCCGGGGATATGCAGAAAACCTGGATCGCTCTCCGGCACGTCCCTTTGTGACCGGCACCATCGTTGGAGAAAGACTCGCCGATCTGATGGAGGATGCGCTGCACCTTAAGCCCCAGACGAAGCACGTCGCCCTGGTGGCCGGGACGTCCGCCAGCGACTTTTATGCCGAACAAGGGTACCGGAAAGGGCTTGCCCTCTATGCAGACAAAATCAGTGTGATCGATCTGACGAAATTATCCATGGAAGAGACCCTGTCGCGGGTGGGTTCCCTTCCGAAAGACACGCTCGTTTTTTATTCGAGCATTTTCAAAGACGGATCCGGAAAGATGTTCGCTCCACGCGAAGCCCTTTCACGAATTGCCGAGGCGTCAAACATGCCGGTGTTCGGTGTTCTAGAGACCTATCTGGGCCATGGCATCGTGGGCGGCCACCTGCTGAGCTTTACGGAGCATGGCAAAGAAGCCGCGGCCATGGCCATACGGGTCATGGAGGGACACGCTCCCGGATCCATCCCTTTCGGCGGGGAGGAGGCGTACATCTCGGCCTATGATTGGCGGGCGCTCAAGCGCTGGGATATTCCCGAAACAGCAGCGATGGCCGGGTCTGAAATCCGGTTTCGCATGCCGTCATTCTGGGAGGCACACCGGTCGACCATCATCGGCGGGATCACTTTGATTGCGATGGAGACCCTTCTGATTTTCGGGTTGATTATCAATTTTTTTAAGCGCCGCAAGGCGGAGCGATCCCTGATGGAAAGCGAGGCGCGTCTGAGCATGGCGGCGGATTCGGCCGGTGCCGGGCTCTGGAGCTTGGATCTCGCCGATAAGCGCTACTGGGCGACCGACAAAACCAAGGAGCTTTACGATTTGCCCCTGGACCACGTGGTCACGTTTGATCGGTTCCTGGAGGCCGTCCATCCGGATGACCGGGAGCGGGTCCGCCGGGATTTGGATGCGATGGTGCAATCTAATAAGGAGGGCGGCACCGAGTACCGTGTCCTTTGCACGGATGGAAAAATACGATGGATTGCTTCACAGGGTCACGTCCATTGCACGGCGTCGGGAACGCCCGACCGTTTGATGGGGGTATCCGTCGACATCACCCATCGGAAGCGCATGGAAGAGGAACTGCGCAACCGGCTGCAGGAAATCGAAAATCTTAAACAGCAGCTTGAAAAAGAGAACGTCTATCTTCGGGATGAAGCCGTTTTCTCGTTTCCGCCGCACGCCATCATCGGACAAAGCGCCCCGATACGGCGGGTCCTGGGTGTGGCGGAACAGGTCGCTCCAACGGACAGCACGGTCCTCATCACCGGTGAAACCGGTACCGGCAAGGAACTCCTTGCCCGGTTGATTCACAATCAGAGCAACCGGGGCGACCGGGTGATGGTGAAAGTCGACTGCGGCGCCCTTCCCCCCACGCTGATCGAAAGTGAATTGTTCGGCCGGGAGAAAGGCGCTTACACCGGGGCACTGTCCAGAGAAGCCGGCCGCTTTGAAATAGCGGACGGCTCCACCCTTTTTCTTGACGAGATCGGGGAGCTTCCGGCGGATCTTCAGGCCAAGTTGTTGCGTTTCCTGGAGTCGGGGGAATTTGAACGGCTCGGCAGCGCCAAAACGCGCCGGGTCGATGTGCGGGTGATTGCGGCCACCAACCGAAATCTTGAGGAAGAAGTGAAACGAGGCGCTTTCCGGGAAGACCTGTATTATCGGCTCAATGTCTTTCCCATCGAGGTCCCGCCCTTGAGGCAGCGCGCCGAGGACATCCCCCTCCTCGTGCCGATTTTCATCAAGGAATTCAACAAACAGATGGGAAAGACGGTTCAATCGGTTTCCAAAAAAGCGATGGACCGGCTGCAGCGGTATGCCTGGCCCGGGAATGTCAGGGAACTGAGAAACGTGATTGAGCATGCGGTCATCCTCAGCCACGGAAAGACCCTGAATTTGGAGATGCCGAAAAAGCTGATGGAGGGTTCATCCCGGGAACCCAGCCTGGAGGATAATGAACGGGAGGTCATCCTCAGGGTGCTCAAGAAAACCGGTTGGCGCATTAAAGGGGTCAACGGGGCATCCGAAATTCTGAAACTGAAGCCGTCCACCCTTTACAGCAAAATGCACAGACTGGGTATCCCTTCCCGCCGTAAAAAAGACGATATGTCGACCTGAGGACGGCATATCGACCTTTTTCACCTGAATTTCCCACCGCCGATCATTCCCCTTTCCAAATAATAGTGAATTGTTTCATCGGTTTATCCATCATTTCCCCCTTTATCGTCTGACTGGCACGGATCATGCTCCAACCCCGGGGCATGATGATCGCATTTCTCAAGCTCAAACCGGTTCCTGAAAAGCGGCAAGCCGTCCTGGACATCCTGGGAGTCGTGAAAGACCGTTTACAGATGGCGCGGGGATGCCTGGAAAGCACCATTTATCGAGAATCCGATCATGAGCCGATGATTCTTTACCTGGAACAGTGGCAATTCAAAGACGCAATGGACCAGCATATCCGATCCGACGTCTATAATTTAGGAGGTGATCCGGAATCGTCAACAAAGGGTTCGCGCTGGATGGATAGGATCTAAACATATCAAAAACAGCTCTAAAGGAGGGAATCGATGAAATTCAAAGGTATTTTCGCGGCGGCACTGGTTCTGGTGATGTCTTTGACACTGGCAGCAACGGCATCGGCTGACACGGTAAGAGGAAAACTGACCCCTGATCCTTTAATAGCACCAAAGGCAGGAGGATCATACGTACTGAAAACAGTAGAATTCTTAAATTCATCAGGGGAAGTATATGTGGTCGAGCTTTCTTACACCATTACGGCAAGAAAACTGGAACCAGAGACAACGTATCGTGTTGGGGTGTATGAATGTGAAGGACAAGATTCTTGCACTTGGATTTATGAAAGTGTGAAAACTAACTCTAGGGGCAGTCTGAAGTACAGTCCCCTTTACCCGAGATCGTATGAATCGGGTTCTTATACGCTTCAAGTCGTTGTCCAGGTGGAGGGTGTCGATCCTGGGACGGATCCATGGGTCCTTTATGGTGAGGAGGTTCCATTTATATTTCCATAACCAGATCAAAAGGAATGGTTATTTTGATCCCCACCTGACCACGCGAGCAGAGGGGGGCCTTATCGCCCCCCTCTGCTGAGTTGATACCGGAAAAGCTTCCGCCTCCGTTATGAAAAACCGCTTTTTCCAGTAGTTCAGTTCTTGTAGATATAAATCATGCCGGCGGCACGCTTCCCTCGCCCCTGGATATTCAGCCGGGGGCAAGGGGAGTCCCTTCAACCGGTGTACGGTTTTATTTTTTCAAAAAACCCGCTTTTGGAGGATTTATCAGGCCGTAACATGGTGAAGTGACGCGGAACGGCCGGGGGGCCCCGGCGTCATGTCCACACAAAAACGGATCCCGAGGTTGGAAAAAGGGATGGAAATCACAAAATACCGGAAGAACAACAGGATGGCGCCGGTGTATATAACGTACCGGAATCATTGTGGTACGCCCGGCTGGGATCGAACCAGCGGCTTCCAGCTCCGGAGGCTGGCGCTCTATCCACTGAGCTACGGGCGCACATCGTAAAAATTATACTTAGGACAATACGGCCGGCGCGTCAATCGTAAATTGATTTTGAGCGGGCCGCTGCAGCAGCGCGGGGTCCTTTTCGATGGCCGCCTTGACATCCCCCACCACGTAAAGGGATCCGGCGACACAAATGACCTCGTCGGGGGCGGCCGTGGCCACGGCATACCCCAGGGCCTTTCCCGCATCGTCGATCACTTCGATATCCCTGCAAAGGGTTTTCGCGTATCCCAGAAGCGTTTGGGTCGGAAGTGCCCGGTCGATGGCCGCCCGGGTCAGGATGACCCGGCGGACAACGGGGAGCAGGGTCTTGAGCATGACCCGGTACGGTTTGTCATCCAAGATGCCCAGGACCAAAAGGATGTTCTTGTCCGGGAAACGTTCGGCCAAAAACCCGGCCAGATTCCGGACGGCGGCTCGGTTGTGGGCCCCGTCGAGGATGACGAAAGGATCCCGGGAGACGATCTCCAGGCGGCCGGGCCAGCGGTTTTCTGAAAGCCCCTTGCGGAGGGTTTCCTCCGGGATTTCCAGGCCCCGGGCCTTCAACAGTTCGCATGCCGCCAGGGCCATGGCGGCGTTTTCCGCCTGGTGCCGCCCTAAAAGAGCCGTTTTCATGCCCGGCCATGTATGTTCCATGCCGAAGTAGGTAAAGGTGCCGGCTTTTTGCCGCCGGATGCGAAAATCGACTCCAAGGCGGAACAGGGGCGCCTTTTTTTCCGCCGCCACCCGGGTCAGCACATCCAGTGCGGCGGGCCGGCGGACGCCCGTGACCACCGGGGTTTTCGGCTTGATGATCCCGGCCTTTTCATAGGCGATTTCGGGGATGGTTTTTCCCAGGTAGGCCTGGTGTTCCAGGGAAATATTGGTAATGATGGAGATCGCCGGAGACACCACGTTGGTGGCGTCCATCCGCCCCCCCATCCCGGTTTCGATGACGGCCCACGCCACCTTTTCCCGGGCAAAGAGATAAAACGCCATGGCCGTGGTGTATTCGAAAAAGGTCGGCTCCCGCCCCGGGGCGGCGGCGTTTCGGACGGCCTCGTGGGCTTCGATCACCTGTGCGTCCGTGACGGGGGTCGAGTTGACGCAGATCCGTTCGTTGAACCGGACCAGGTGGGGGGATGTATACAAGCCCACCCGCTTCCCGGCCTGGGTCAGGATGGTGGAAAGGGCCGACGCGATGGACCCCTTCCCGTTGGATCCGGCCACGTGGATACACGAAAAGGCCTCGTGGGGGTTGCCCAGGGTCTTCAAAATGGCGGAAATGGTGTCCAGCCCGAGGATGATGCCGAAGCGTCTCAGGCTGTACATGTATTCCAGGCATTCAGGATAGGGCGTCCGGGGATCCATGCACATAAAAAACCCGGCGGATGAAAATGACCGCCGGGTGATGGAGTATGTTGTGGTTACCGGCGCCGTCTTTTGGCGGCGGCGATGCGATGCCTCCTCAAGGCCTCTCGTTGTTTTCGGCGCCGAAATTCGCTGGGCTTTTCATAGCTTTTTTTCAGCTTCAATCGCTTGAACAGGCCGTCGTTTTGAATCTTTTTTTTCAGAATGCGCATGGCCTTTTCAAGATCATTGTCCAGCACCTTGACCTCGATATTTTTCAAACTGTCTCACCCCTTTGCTTGACTTTGGAAAAAGTGTTACCCAAAGACATATTTAAAATACTTTTTTATAGAAAAATAAATATAAATCAAATTTGATGGATTTGCAATATGCAATCCGCATTCAAGCCCTAAAAAAAGGCACCCTCTCCCTTGGCTCCGGAACCCGGGCGGTTATATCTTGGAAAGAAGTTCGGCCGTGACCTCTTTGACGCCGGGTGTCCCGTCCAGGGTGATGTACTTGATGGACGGATCCGCCTTTGCCAGATCCCTGAAATAGTACGCCGACGCCAGGGTTCCGGTTTCCGTGTCGTAATAGATGCTGTGCCGCTTGTCGATGGCGTCCTCATCCTGATCGTCGCTGCGGGTTTTGAGTTCCCCGCCGCAGACGCGGCATTTGCCGTCCGCGGGCTTGATGGCGTCGATGTAGATGTTGTTGGGATGGTTGTTGTCGTTGACGCACAGACGCCGGCCCATGATCCGTTTTTTGGCGATTTCCCGGTCCAGGACGATTTCCACCACGTAATCCAGGGACAATCCGGCCTCCTTGAGGGCTTCATGGAGCTTGACGGCCTGGTTCTTGTTCCTCGGGAACCCGTCCAGGAGCCATCCCTTTTGGCAGTCGGCCTTCTGGAGCCGATCGAGGATCATGGGGATGGTGATTTCATCCGGCACCAGGTCTCCCCGGTCGATGTACGCCTTTGCCTTGGCGCCCAGTTCGGTGTTGCCCTGGATGTTTTCCCTGAAAATGGCGCCCGATTCGATGTGGGGGATCGCGTACCTGTCCTTTAATATCGCTCCTTGTGTTCCTTTACCGCTGCCGTTGGGACCGAAAAACAAAATGTTCATGACCCTCTCCTTTCTGCGCTCCTTATATTATCGTTGGCCGCCGCAGGCGGCATGGCATCGACGGGCGGAAAACAAGTCTTAGTATGCGAAGCATCGATTCTTGTCAAGGGTCATCCGGCGGGATCTTTTTTGCCGGCGGGCGCCTTTTCGCCGTCCCATCGGGACGCTTTTCCTCGGGACAGGATTTCCCGGGCCAAATCGACGGCGGCGGATTTGTCCCGGATCTCCCCGGAAAGCTGGGCCTCCCGGATCCGGTTCAACACGATTTTCATCACCGGAGACGGCTCGAGGGCGAATTGCGACATGAGATCGATCCCGCTCAAATAGGGGCGGGCGGTCTCCATTTTCCGGTAATCTTCGAAATATTCCCGGAAAAGCTTCCGGGCAAACGCAATAAAAGCGTCGTTTCGCGGATCCGGGGCATCCCTTTTTCCCAGGATATCGGCGACGGTGTGCAGGAGGAGTTCCGGCGTCCGGGATCCGCATCTTAAAAAGAAACGGGTTTGGATTCGCCTCGGCGCGGAAAGGTTCCTGCAGGCCAAATATAAATGAAGGGGCCTGACATGGTTTCGGATGAGAAAGACCGTCTTTTCCGTGTCCGCCTTTGAAAAGCGCAGCCGCCGGCAGGCGACTTCCGCCATTTGGGCGCCGGCCTTTTCATGGGCATAAAAGTGAATCGTCCCGTTCGGGCCCATGGATTTTACCTTGGGTTTTCCGATGTCGTGCATAAGCATGGCCCATTTCAGCAACCCGAAGGATTCTTTTTCATCAAGCACTTGACGGATGTAAGGGGCGGTTTCCGGGAAGATCCGCTCCGGTTCTTTTTCCAGGTGTTCCAGGTGCTCCAGGGCTTTCAGGGTATGCTGAAAGACATCAAAGGCGTGATGCCGGTTCTGGGTGCAGCCCGCAGTCGCTTCCAGCTCGGGGATGAACTGAAACAACAGGCCCAGACGCGCCATGGCCGAGATGGTTTCCGCCGTGCCGGGGGTTTTCAGGATCCGGACCATCTCGGCGGTGATGCGCTCGGGTGGGGCGTCTTGGATGCGTGCGCTTTTTTCCCGGATCCATGCGGCGGTATCGGCGTCCATTTCCAGACCGTAGGCCGCGCGGATCCGGAAAGCGCGGATCAGGCGCACCGGATCGTTTTCAAATACGGATGCCGAAAGGGCCCGCAGCCGTTTTGCATCAAGATCCGCTTTTCCGGAAAAGGGATCCATGAACGTGTTTGTCTCAAGGGCCCAGGCCATGGCATTGATGGTGAAATCCCGTTGTGCAAGGTCTGATTCAATGGAAGGCCCTCTCACCGGGGTGATATCGAATGTGGTTTCCGGTCTGACCACACGGAAAAGAACCTGTCCGGGTTTTCCGAGCGTCACGCAGCGCCCGCGGATACGCTGGGAAAGGCGGCGTGCAAATTCCCCTGGATTTTCCGACACGGCGATGTCATAATCGATGCAATGACGGCCCAAAAGAAGATCCCGCACCGAGCCGCCCACCAGGTAGACCCCGGAAAGGCGGGGGAGTATGGCCGTATCAAAGGGCATATCAAGTGTCATCATCGACGGTGTTTCCGGAATTGTAATTGATGGAATCGTTAAAAGGCCAAAAGAGCCCATTTTCATCACACCGGCCCCGCATCCAGTGCAGGATAAATTCCAGCCGGGATCCAGTAATTTCAAATACTTCTGGATGAGCGCTAAAGCTTCACTTCGTGTCCGGATCAAGTCCGGAATGACGGGTTCGGCACTTTTTACGAAGCCATCATAATTGAAACGGAAGTATAGTGCATCCGGACAGCAGAAACAAGTCGCAAGGAATCCATGGACAAGACCGGCCGTCTATCGTGGCCGTCACGGGGAGCGCGGGGACGGGCAAGTCCCTGGTGTGCCGGCGCTTCGAAAAGCTGGGCGTGCCGGTGATCGAGCTGGATGTCCTGGCGCGGGAGGCGGTGGCGCCCTCCGGGGCCGCCCTTGGAAAAATCGTCGAGTACTTCGGAAAAGGGGTGTTACAGCCCGGCGGGACCCTGGATCGGAAAGCACTTCGGGAAAGGGTCGTCCGGGATGAGAGCGCCCGGCGCACCCTGGAGCGCATCGTCCATCCGGAGATCCGGCGCCTTCTGGAAGATCGGATTGCCGGGTTGCAGGGCAGGGGAATTCCCTTCGTGGTGGTGGAAGTGCCCCTGCTTTTTGAATCCAAAATGGAAGACGCCTTTGACGCCGTGATCTTGGTCATGGCCGAAGAACGGCTTCAAAAAAAGCGGCTCGCGGAAAGGGATAAAATCCCCGAAACCGAAGCCGGGCTGCTCTTGAAAACGCAGATTTCCGATGATAAAAAAGTTGACCGAGCCGATTTCGTGATGATCAATACAGCCACCGTTCGAAATCTGGATGCCATGGTGGATCAGGTTTTCTTTACCTTGAACAAAAAATATGGAAAAACCGCCGAAATCACTTGACAGGCCTGGAATCATCGGATAAAAAATTAATTTAAGGCAACCACCCCGCCTTGGAACAATAATAATTTTCGTAAAATACTTCGATTTTCGACGAGCGCAACGACCGAAGCCCCTCTGTTAAGCCTAAATGGAACCTATTCCATTGATACGAAACGTGCTGTGTGTACGGCAGGATATCTGATATCGCCGCATTCATGACCTTATCCAGCGCATCGCTTCTATTGAAACAGGGGCCTTCAGCAACGCATCCGTATCGCATCCGATAATACAACAGTGCCCGTACCACCGGGGAGTCTTATAATCATCGTGTAAGCGAGGTCGCACCTTATGAACATTTCCGAGTTAAAGGACAAAAAGATCAGTGAATTGGCCCAACTGGCCAAGGATTACAACATTCCCAATGTCGCCGGGATGCGCAAGCAGGAGTTGATTTTCGGCCTGATCCAGGCGCAGGTGGAAAAAAACGGGATGATTTTCGGTGAAGGCACCCTGGAGATTCTCCCCGACGGGTTCGGTTTTTTACGGGCCCCGGATTCCAATTATCTCCCGGGACCGGATGATATTTACGTTTCGCCTTCCCAGATCCGCCGCTTCAACTTAAAGACCGGGGATACGGTCTCCGGGCAGATCCGCCAGCCCAAGGAATCGGAACGCTATTTTGCCCTCCTCAAGGTGGAGTCCATCAATTTCGAGGAACCCGAGGCGGTCCGGGAAAAGATTCTTTTCGACAACCTGACCCCCCTGTACCCCAACCGGAAAATCAACCTGGAAGTCGATTCCGAAAACTATTCCGCGCGGATCATGGATCTGCTCACGCCCATCGGTTTCGGCCAGCGGGGACTCATCGTCTCCCCCCCGCGGTCCGGGAAGACCATGCTCCTGCAGAACATCGCCAACAGCATCACCGCCAATCACAGGGACGTATTCTTGATCGTGCTGCTTATCGACGAGCGTCCCGAGGAAGTCACCGACATGCAGCGGTCGGTGAAAGGGGAAGTCATCAGTTCCACCTTTGATGAACCCGCGGAGCGCCACGTGCAGGTGGCGGAGATGGTCATCGAAAAGGCCAAGCGCCTGGTGGAGCATAAAAAGGACGTGGTGATCCTCCTGGACAGCATCACCCGTCTCGCCCGGGCCTACAATTCGGTGGTGCCGCCGTCGGGGAAGATCCTGTCCGGCGGCGTGGACTCAAACGCCCTCCAGCGGCCCAAGCGGTTCTTCGGCGCGGCCCGGAACATCGAGGAAGGCGGGAGCCTCACCATCATCGCCACGGCCCTCATCGACACGGGGAGCCGCATGGACGAAGTCATCTTCGAAGAGTTCAAGGGGACCGGAAACATGGAACTGCAGCTCGATCGCCGCATCGCCGACCGGCGGATATTCCCGGCCATCGACATCAATCGATCCGGGACCCGGAAAGAGGAACTCCTCCTGGATACGGCGACCTTGAACCGGGTGTGGATCTTAAGGAAACTCCTGTCCTCTCTCAATCCGGCGGACGCCATCGAGTTTTTACTTGAAAAAATGCGCGGAACAGACGATAATAAAGATTTTCTGGCTTCCATGAATTCATGACGCGATATCTTAAAAGGAAGGAATACAAGAAATGAAAGAGGGCATTCATCCTCCGTATCACAAGACCACGGTGACCTGCGCCTGCGGGAACACCTTTGAGATCGGTTCCACCAAGCCGGAGATCCGCGTGGAAATCTGTTCCAAGTGCCACCCGTTTTTCACCGGGAAACAGAAACTGGTGGACTCTGCGGGCCGCATCGAACGGTTCCGAAAAAAATACGCCAAGGTCCAGAATTCAAACACATAACGCCGGCCGAACCCTTTCGCCAGTCCTTCATCGAAATCCCCGTCAATCCGTTAAATAAAGGTCGATCCGCAGAAACCGTATGCTGGAAAAGCTTCAAGGGGTGGAGGAACGCTTTTCAATCATTGAAAAGCGGATGAGCGACCCGGAAGTCCTGCAGGACCGGGATCAGTACCAGAGCTATGTCCGGGAGCATGCGGAACTGGGCAGGATCGTCAACCTTTACCGGGAATACACCAAGACCCTCAAGGACATCGAGGACAGTTCGGAGCTGCTCAACGAAGACGACCCGGAGATCCGGGAACTCGCCCGGGACGATATCGATCGGCTGGAAGCCCGGAAGGCGGAATTGGAAAAACACCTCAAGCAACTGCTGATTCCCAAGGATGCCAACGACGAAAAGAACGTGATCATGGAAATTCGCGCCGGGACCGGAGGCGAGGAGGCGGCCCTTTTCGCCGGAGACCTCTTTCGGATGTACAGCCGCTACGCGGAGAACCAGGGGTGGAAGGTGGAGATGCTCAGCCATCATCCCACCGGCACCGGGGGCGTGAAAGAGGTCATCGCCCTGATCCAAGGGGCGGGGGCCTACAGCCGGCTCAAGTACGAAAGCGGGACCCACCGGGTCCAGCGGGTCCCCGAAACCGAGGCCCAGGGCCGGATCCACACCTCCGCCGTCACCGTGGCCGTGCTTCCCGAAGCTGAGGACGTGGAAGTCACCATCGATCCCAATGAGCTCCGGGTGGACGTGTACCGGTCCGCCGGACCCGGGGGGCAGTCCGTGAACACCACGGATTCGGCGGTGCGGATCACCCACCTCCCAACGGGGCTGGTGGTCACCTGCCAGGATGAAAAATCCCAGTTGAAGAACAAGAACAAGGCCCTGAAGGTTCTCAGGGCCAGGCTTTTGGACCGGATGATCCAGGAGCAAAACCAAAAGATTTCCCAGGAGCGGAAAAGCCAGGTCGGAAGCGGGGACCGCAGCGAACGGATCCGCACCTATAATTTCCCCCAGGGCCGCGTGACGGATCATCGCATCGGGCTTACCCTCTACCGGCTGGAAAGCATCCTGGAAGGGGATATCGACCACCTCATCGATGAACTGATGACCTTCCGCCAGGCCCGGGCCCTCCAGGAAGAAAAGGGCGCCGGCACCCATGGATTGACCCATTCCGATGAACGAACGGATAGACCCCGCCGATCTTAAACGATGACCGGAAATCCTTCGAACACCGGGTCGTGGAAGGTGCTCGATCTTTTAAACCGGACCGCCGCTTACCTGAAAGACCGCCGCATCGAAAGCCCCAGGGCCTCCGCCGAAATCCTGCTGGCCCATGTATTGCAGATGGAGCGGATCGACCTTTATGTCCGCTTCGATCAGCCGGTGACCCCGGAGGAACTGGCCCGGTTCCGGGAGGCGGTCGCCCGGCGGGGAAAAGGGGAACCCGCGGCCTACATCGTGGGCAATAAAGAATTCTTCGGAATCCCTTTTTCCGTTTCCCCGGACGTATTGATCCCCAGGCCCGAGACAGAACACCTGGTGGATGCCGCCCTCCAGCGGCTTGCCCATGTCCGGGACAAGAACGGGGCAGGGATGCGGGTGCTGGACATGGGAACCGGAAGCGGCGCCATCGCGGTCGCCCTGGCCGCCCACGCGCCGGATGCCGCGATCGTTGCCTCCGACATATCGGCGGCGGCCCTGGAAATCGCCCGGCAAAACGCCGTGCGCCAGGGCCTTGATCACCGCATCGAATGGGTTTGCGGGGCGTGGTTTTCCCCCTTCAAAGAAGCGGGAAGACCGTTTCACATGATCGTATCGAACCCGCCCTATGTCCCTTCGCACGCCATTGCCGGCCTGCAGCCGGAGATCGCCTTCGAACCCCGGCAGGCCCTGGACGGCGGGCCGGACGGGCTCGACGCCGTCCGGCATATTTTATTCAACGCCGCCGCCTTCCTGGCACCCGGGGGCGTCTTGCTGGTGGAAATCGGATTCGACCAGAAACCCGCCGTGACCGCGTCGGCCGGCACCTGCCGGATGTACCGGGAGCCCGTTTTCATCCGGGACTACAGCGGCCATGACCGGGTGGTCTGCCTGGAAAAAAAGTGGAGCCCACCCGCCCTGAAGGGCGGGGCTCCCCGGTAAGGAAAATGCCCATTTTAAGATCGCTTCCCTTAACCCCGCCTTGAAAGGCGGGGCTTTCGGGAAGCATTCCGGTAAACGGCAAGGGGGCTTGGGCGGTTGTGGTTCCGGCTCTTCTTAATCGGTATCGGGATAGCAATCGGGGACCCGCGTAGGGCGGGATTTTATATCCCGCCGGGAAATGGACAAGAGGTAAGCTTTTTAGGTCGCCATCAAAAATGACTTGCAAAATATAGAATACCTTGTTAAATAAATCGGTTTTAAGCACGCACGCCGGTGGACCCGCTTACGGGTGCTTTCCAACGGGGAAGGTCAAAGGCGGGAGGGAAACCGGCGCAGGAAAAACCCAAATGAAAAGGAGAAACCCATGGCGTATGTGACAATGAAGGAACTCCTGGAGGCGGGGGTCCATTTCGGCCACCAGACCAAGCGGTGGAACCCCAAGATGAAGCCGTACATCTTCGGATCCCGGAACGGCATCTACATCATCGACCTCCAGAAAACCGTCCACATGTTCAAACCTGCCTACGACTTTATCGTGGATACGGTTTCCGAAGGCCGGTCGGTGCTTTTCGTGGGCACCAAGAAACAGGCCCGGGAGTCCATCTACGAAGAGGCCAATCGGTGCGAGATGTTTTACGTGCACAACCGGTGGCTGGGGGGGATGCTCACCAATTTCCAGACCATCAAACAGAGCATCGAACGGCTCAATTATCTGAACACCATCATGAACGACGGTTCCATCAACTTGTTCCCCAAAAAGGAACGCCTGAAACTGGAAAAGGAACGGGTGAAGCTGGACAACAACCTGGGCGGCATCCGGAACATGACCTCTCTTCCCAGCGCCATTTTCGTGGTGGATACGAAAAACGAGGCCATCGCCGTGCGGGAAGGCCGGCGCCTGGGGATTCCCATTGTGGCCATTGTGGATAGCAACTGCGATCCGGACGAGGTGGATTATATCATTCCCGGAAACGACGATGCCATACGCGCCATCCGGCTCATCACCTCCCGCATGGCCGACGCCTGCCTTGACGGCAAAGCCCGGTACCAGGAGAAGCTCCAGGCCCGGGCCGACAAGGCCGAAGAAGGCGAATCGGAAATTCCGGCGGCGGCCGCGGAGTTGAAGCCGGGAGAACGGAAAGTGATTTCCGACGGCACCCACGGCCCGGTCATCGAAATCATCAAACGGACCACCGGAAAACCCCCGGTGGAAGTGGAACCGGAAGCCGTCCCGGGATCCGATGAACCCGAAGTATACGACGAAGCAGAAGAAGCAGGAGAATAAACATGTCCACCATCAGCGCGAGTATGGTCAAGGAACTCCGGGAAGCCACCGGAGCCGGGATGATGGATTGCAAGGAAGCCCTCACCCAGTGCGGCGGCGACGTGCAGAAATCCATCGAGTTTTTACGGAAAAAGGGGCTGGCCACGGCCAAAAAGCGGGCCGGACGCGCCACATCGGCCGGCGTGATCTGCTCTTATGTGCATATGGGCGGGAAGATCGGGGTCATGGTGGAAGTGAACTGCGAAACCGACTTCGTGGCCAAGACCGACGCGTTCCAGGAGTTTGCCAAGAACATGGCCATGCACGTGGCCGCCAGCAGCCCGGTGAGCGTCCGGCCGGAAGACGTCCCCGGGGAGATCATCGCCAAGGAGAAAGAGATCTACAAGGCTCAGGCGGCGGAACTGGGAAAACCGGACCCGGTGGCGGAAAAGATCGCCGAAGGCAAGCTCAACAAGTTTTTCAAAGACAACTGCCTTTTGAGCCAGCCCTACGTGCGGGACCCGAACCTTACGGTGCAGGACGTGCTCAACGAACTCATCGGGAAAATCGGAGAAAACATCACTATTCGACGATTCGTGCGGTACCAGCTGGGAGAAGAGTAAATCCATGCCGATGCCGCATTATAAACGGATCGTCCTCAAGCTGAGCGGCGAGGCCTTGATGGGGGACCAAGGGTTCGGGATCAGTCCCTACATGCTGACTTATGTGGCCGATGAAGTCCGATCCATCTTCGACTTGGGGGTGGAGATCGCCCTGGTGGTGGGCGGCGGGAATTTCTTCCGGGGCAACGCCGTCAGCGCCCACGGCATGGACCGCGTCTCGGCGGACAAGATGGGAATGCTGGCCACGGTCATCAACTCCCTCGCCCTCCAGGACGCCCTGGAAAAGCGGGGGATACAGACCCGCGTCCTCACGGCCATCTCCATGCCCGAGGTGGCCGAGCCTTTTATCCTGAGACGGGCCATCCGCCACATGGAAAAGGGGCGGGCCATCATCTTTGCGGCCGGCACCGGAAATCCCTATTTCACCACGGACACCGCCGCCGTGCTGCGGGCCCAGGAGATCCATGCCGAAGTCCTGCTCAAGGCCACCAAGGTGGACGGCCTCTACGATGCGGACCCGGTGGCCCACCGGGACGCCCGTTTCATCCGGATGGTCACCTACCAGGAGGTTTTGGAGAAGCAGCTCGGGGTCATGGACATGACGGCCATTTCCCTGGCCATGGACAACCGGCTGCCCCTGATCATTTTCAACCTCAAAGGGAAAGGCAACATCCGGAAGGTGGTCTGCGGGGAAGAGGTGGGGACCCGGATCACCTGAAAAGAGCGGCCGGCGGAAACGCCGGCAAGGGGAGACAGACGATGCTGGACGAGATATTCGAGGAAACCAAGGAACGGATGGGCAAAACCCAGGCGGCCCTGAAAAGCGAGTTGATGCGGATTCGCACCGGCCGGGCCTCCCTTTCCCTTCTGGACGGGATCCGGGTGGATTATTACGGCACCAAGACACCCCTCAACCAGGTGGCCACCCTCTCGGTCCCTGAAAGCCGGCTGATCGTCATCCAGCCGTGGGACGCCTCCGTGATCAAGGAGATCGAAAAAGCCATCCTCAAGTCCGACCTGGGGCTGACGCCTTCTTCCGACGGCCGCCTCATCCGGATCGCCATCCCGCCGCTGACCGAAGAGCGCCGGAAGGAACTCGTGAAGACGGTCTCCAAAGTGTGCGAAGAGTACAAAGTCGCCATCCGCAATATCCGCCGGGATGCCAATGAATTGGTGAAAAGCCTCAAAAAAGACGGAGACATCTCCGAAGACGACGCCTTCCGGGCCCAGGGCGAGATCCAGAAAATCACCGACGAGCAGATCGAACAGGTGGATGTCGTCTACAAGGAAAAAGAAAAGGAGATCCTTGAATTCTGATTCCACCGCCCGCAAGACGCCCAATCTCGATGCCTCAAGGCTTCCCCGGCATGTGGCCATCATCATGGACGGCAACGGCCGGTGGGCCCGGAAACGGATGCTCAACCGCATCCGGGGGCATGAAAAAGGGGCCGACACCGTCCGGGCCGTGGTCCGCGCCACCCGGGAATTCGGCATCCCCTATTTAACCCTGTACGCCTTTTCCACGGAAAACTGGCAGCGTCCGGATACGGAGATCGCCGCCCTCATGACGCTGCTGAAGCGGTTTTTGAAATCCGAGCAGCAGGAAATGCTGGAAAACGGGATCCGCCTCGAGGCCATCGGGCAGGTGGAACGCCTCCCCGCCGATGTCCGGGAGACCCTGGAGGCGGTGAAAGCCGCCACGGCGCACCAGACCGAAATGGTCCTCAATCTGGCCTTGAGCTACGGCGGCAGGGCCGAGATCCTTCAGGCGGTCCGGCGCATCGCCGAAAAGGTCAAAAGCGGCGCCCTCGACCCGGAGGCCGTCACCGAAGATCTGATGGCCCGGCATCTCTACACCCGGGAAATGCCGGATCCGGATCTGCTCATCCGGACCAGCGGCGAGATGCGGATCAGCAATTTCCTCCTGTGGCAGATCGCCTACACGGAGCTTTTTGTCACCCCCACGCTGTGGCCGGATTTTTCAAAAGCCGAGTACGCGGCCATCCTCCAAGACTTTCAAAAACGGGAACGGCGCTTCGGAAAGACGGCGTCCTGACGAAGAAGAACCGATGCATAAGATGCGATGGATTACGGGCCTGACGGCCCTTCCGTTTTTGGTGTGGCTCCTTTCCTGGGGCGGCCCTGTCTGGTTTGCCGTGGTGGTGGCGGCGGTTTCCGTCCTCGGTGTGCACGAGTCTTTCCGGCTGTTGTTTCCCGGGACCGCCCGCGCCGAAGCCGGCGCCGATCCCGACGCCGCGGCCCTGGAGCGGCCGCTTCGGCTTTTGGCGTACGGCGCCGGGCCGCTGCTGATATACGGCGCCTATCGGAGCCCCCCGTTGATCCCGGTCTTTCTCGCGCTGAACCTGATGGCCGCGGGATGTATCATCATGCCCCGGTTCGACGGGGAACAAAAGGCCCTGATGCCGATTTTTAAGCAGGCCCTGGCCGTGCTCTATGTCCCCGGCTTTCTTTCTTTCCTGGTGCTCATTCGAAACGGCGAAAACGGCGTATTATGGATCTACATGATCCTGGCCGTGGTCTTTGCCGGAGATATCGGCGCCCTTTACACGGGCACCTTTCTGGGAAAACGAAAACTGTGCCCGTCCGTCAGCCCGAAAAAGACCCTGGAAGGATCCGCCGGCGGGCTTGCATCCAACCTGGGGGTGGGGGTATTGTTTAAACTCATTTTTTTTCCCGGACCGCCCTGGGTGTTGTCCGGCATCTTTTTTATCGTACTGGGAATCGCGGCCCAGCTAGGGGACCTCTTCGAGTCCATGCTCAAGCGCGCCGCCGGTGTCAAGGACTCGGGGGTGATTTTTCCGGGGCACGGGGGGCTCCTGGATCGCATCGACGCCCTGTTGTTTGCGGCGCCGGTGGGGTATCTGTTCAGGGAATATTTGCTGCAATGAAGCGTCTTTCCATACTCGGATCCACCGGTTCCATCGGGACCAATGCCCTGTCCATCGTGCGCATGTTCCCGGACCGTTTCCGGGTGACGGCGCTGGCCGCCAAGAACAACGTGGACCGCCTGGCCTCCCAGATCGCGGAATTCACCCCGGAACTGGCCGTGGTCTATGACGGGGATGCCGCTTCGGAGTTGAAGCGCCGGGTGGGATCAAAATGCGCCACCCGGATCGCATGGGGGGAAGACGGGTATGCGGCCGCCGCCGCCCTCGATGACACGGACATGGTCCTGGCGGCCATGGTGGGGGCGGCCGGGCTCATGCCCACCCTGGCGGCCATCGATGCCGGAAAAGACGTGGCCCTGGCCAACAAGGAGACCCTGGTCATGGCCGGGCGTATCGTCATGAAACGGGCCGCCGAAAAAAAGGTGCGCCTCCTGCCCGTGGACAGCGAACACAGCGCCATTTTCCAGTGTCTTTCGGGCCAGCGGCGGGAAGACCTGGAAAAGATCATCATCACGGCATCGGGTGGCCCTTTTATCCGCCGTCCCCTGGCGGAGTTTGCGGATATCCGGGCGAAGGACGCCCTGAACCATCCCACCTGGGCCATGGGAAAGAAAATCAGCATCGATTCGTCCACGCTGATGAACAAGGGACTGGAGGTCCTGGAGGCCCAGCATCTTTTCGGCGTTTCCATCGAAAAGATCGAGGTGGTGATTCACCCCCAAAGCGTGGTGCATTCCATGGTGGCCTACCGGGACGGCGCGGTCCTGGCCCAGCTTTCCGTACCGGACATGAAAGGCGCCATCGCCTACGCCCTTTCCTACCCGGAACGGCTCCCCCTGAATCAGCCGCCCCCGGCCTTTGAGCAGATCGGCGCACTGAATTTCGAAAAACCGGATCTGACGCGCTTTCCCTGTCTGGGCCTGGCCTTCGAGGCCTGCCGGAGGGGAGGCACCGGCCCGGCAGTCCTCAACGCGGCCAACGAAGTGGCGGTGGCGGCCTTCCTGGAGGAAAGGATCGGATTTTTGGACATCCCCGCAGTCATTGAAAAAACCCTTTCGGCGCACCGGATCATCCCGGATCCGGATTTGGCGCAGATCCTGGAGGCGGACCGCTGGGCCCGCCGGCACGCCGGGACGGCCGTGGCCTCCGGCGGATCCCGGAACTGATCGAGGAAGCATGGGAAACATATTTGCCTTTATCGTTGTGCTCGGTGTTCTGATTTTCTTCCACGAACTGGGGCATTTTCTAATGGCCCGGCTCTTCGGCGTGGGAGTGGAAAAGTTTTCCCTGGGATTCGGCCCCAAGATATTGGGAAAGACCGTGGGGATCACCGAGTACCGGCTGTCGGCCGTCCCCCTGGGGGGATACGTGAAAATGGTGGGGGAAGAACCGGATGCCGAACTGGACCCGGCCGATATTCCCATCTCCTTTACCCACAAAAGCGTTTACAAACGCATCCTCATCGTGGCGGCGGGACCGGTCTTCAACCTGCTGCTGGCCGTGATCATCTTCTTTTTTATCTTTCAGGTTTCCGGGATGTACATCCTCCGGCCCGTGGTGGGGCAGGTGACCTCGGGCTCCCCCGCGGCGGCCGCCGGGTTCCAGCCCGAGGACCGGGTGACGGCCATCGACGGGGAGACGGTGGACACCTGGGAAGCCATGGCCGAAAAGATCTCCACCAGCCGGGGGAAACGGCTGCGCATCACGGTGGACCGGCACGGATTCCGGGTCGACCTGACGGTGACGCCGGAACTCACCGAAACCCGCACCATTTTCGGGGAGACCATCGACCGCTACACCATCGGCATCGTGGCGGCCGGAAAGACCGACCTGGTGGATATCGGCTTTTTTGCCGCGGTCAAGGAGAGTTTTGTCCAGACCTATGCCGTGGCCAAGCTGACGGTGGTGAGCATCGTCAAGCTCATCCAGGGGACCTTGTCCGTCAAGACCCTGGGCGGGCCCATCATGATCGCCCAGATGGCCGGGGAACAGGCCAAGGCCGGGGTCGAGGCCCTCATCTTCTTCATCGCGCTCATCAGCGTCAACCTGGCGGTCATCAATTTTTTGCCCATCCCGGTCCTGGACGGCGGCCACCTGATGTTTTTCTTCATCGAAGCGGTCACGGGCAAACCGGTGAGCCTCAAGATGCGGGAGATGGCCCAGCGGGTGGGCATCTTCGTGCTGGTCCTGCTGATGATTTTTGTCTTTTACAACGACATCGCGCGAATCCTCTTTTCCTAAGGGAAAAAAGCCATGCCCCATCGCCTCGAAATCGCCTTGAAACCCGACCTGAGGGACCCCGAGGGGGAGGCTGTCCGGAAGAAAGCCTTCGATTATTTCGGGATCCGGATGGACGGCGTCCGGGTGATCCAGGTGCTGACCTTTGACGCGGATTTTTCAAAGGCCCAGCTGGACCGGATCAAGGACGCGGTCTTCACGAACCCGGTGACCCAGGTCTCTTCCTACGATCCCTTGCCCGTGGACTTTGACTGGGCCATCTGGGTGGGATACCGCCCCGGTGTCCGGGACAACCCGGGCGCCACCGCCGCCGAGGCCGTGGAAGACGTCCTGGGAAAGCCCTTTGCCGAGGGACAGGCCGTCTACACGTCCAAGCGCTACTGCCTTTCGGGCGCGGACCTGACCCGGACGGACGTGGAGCGCATCGCCGCCGAGCTTCTGGCCAACGACATCATCCAGCAGTGGAAGATTTTTCAAAAAGAAACCTGGGACCCCGGAACCGGGATCGGATGGATCCTTCCCAAGGTGATCCTGGACCATGCCCCCGCCGTCACCGTCATTCCCATTGAAAGCGCCGACGATCTGGAGCGGATCAGCCGGGAACGGAACCTGGCGTTGAACCCCGCCGACATTCCCACCATCCGGGCCTATTTTACCGATGAACGGGTCCGGGCCCGGCGGGCCGTCGTGGGACTGTCGGATCCCACGGACGTGGAGATCGAATACATTTCCCAGGCCCGGTCCGACCACTGCAACCACAACACCTTCCGGGGCCTGTTCCGGTATCGGGACCGTTCCGCCGGCCGGGAAGACGTGGTGGACAATCTCTTTAAAACCTTCATCGAGGCCCCCACCCTGGCCCTGATGGAAAAAAAGCCCTGGGTCAAGTCGGTCCTGTGGGACAACGCGGGGGTGGGACAACTCAACGCCGATTATCATTACGTGATCACCGGCGAGACCCACAATTCGCCGTCCAACATGGAGGCCTACGGCGGGGCCATCACCGGGATCGTGGGCATCTACCGGGACCCCATGGGGACCGGGAAAGGCTCCCGGCTCATCATGGGCAGCTACGGGTTCTGCGTGGGACACCGCGACTACGACGGCGAACTCAAGCCCCGGCTCCACCCCCGGCGCCTCCTGGACGGGGTCATCGAAGGGGTCCGGGACGGGGGCAACAAAAGCGGGATTCCCACCCCCTTCGGCCAGGTCTTTTTCCATCCCGGATACATGGGCAAATGCCTGGTTTTTGTCACCGCCCTGGGGATCATGCCGTGCCGGGTGCAAGGCGCGCCGGCGGAACAAAAGACCATCACCCCGGAGGACCGGGTCATCATGTGCGGGGGCCGGGTGGGAAAAGACGGCATCCACGGGGTCACGGCCTCTTCCGAATCCTTTTCCGAGCACACCCCGGCGGGCCATGTCCAGATCGGGGATCCGTACACCCAGAAAAAGATGCACGATTTCCTTTTGGAGGCCCGGGACGACGGGTTGATCCGGTTCATCACGGACAACGGGGGCGGCGGGCTGTCCTCTTCTGTGGGGGAGTCGGCCCGGTTTTCGGGAGGCTGCGAGATTCAGCTGGAAAAGGTCCCCCTCAAGTACGCGGGCCTGGACCAGTGGGAGATCTGGGTCTCCGAATCCCAGGAGCGCATGACCGTGGCCGTAAGCCCCGAGAACCTGCACCGGTTCATGGCCCTTTCGAAAAAGCACGCCGTGGAAAGCACGGTCATCGGCCGGTACACCGATTCAGGGAAACTCCACATCACCTATGACGGCAACACCTGTGCCTTTGTGGACCTGGATCTGTTGACCGCCGGGTTTCCCCAGTGGGAATTCGACGCCGAGTGGGTCGCCCCGGAGGACCGGGGCCTCTTCGAGCCGGTCCTGAAGGAACCGGAAGATCTTTCGGCGCTTTTAACAGACATGCTGGCCCGGCCCAATATCGCCTCCAAGGAATGGATCGCCCGGCAGTACGACCATGAGGTCCAGGGGACGAGCATCCTCAAGCCCCTGGCCGGGCGGCGACGGGACGTTCCCAATGATGCCGCGGTGATCCGGCCGGACCTGGAATCGTCCACCGGGCTGGCCTTTGCCCAGGCCCTCTTGCCCACGTATTCCCGGATCGACGCCCACGCCATGACGGCCTGCGCCATCGACGAGGCGGTGCGCCGGGTCCTGGCCGTGGGGGGCACCCTGGATCACGTGGGCGGGGTGGACAATTTCTGCTGGCCCAACATCCAGTTCGATCCCGTGACCAACCCGGACGGCAAATTCAAGGCCGCCCAGCTGGTGCGCGCCTGCATGGCCCTCAAGGAAATGTGCGAGGCCTACGGGATCCCCCTGTTGTCCGGCAAAGACAGCATGTACGTGGACGGGCACCTGCCGGGGCCCTACGGCGAAACCCACAAGGTCTCGGCGCTGCCCACGCTCCAGTTTTCCACGGTGAGTGTCATGGAGGATGTCGAAAAATGCGTCACCCTCGATTTCAAAATCCCCGGGGACAGAATCTATGTGCTCGGAATCACCCGGGACGAGCTGGGCGGATCCGAATACTACGAGCGGTTCGGCTACACGGGGCTTTTTGTCCCCCGGGTACGCCCCGAAGAAACCCTTCCCCTGTACCGGGCCCTGGAAAAGGCGGTTTCGGGCGGGCTTGCGGCATCGGTGCACGGCGTCTACCGGGGCGGGCTCGGCGTCCACCTGGCCCTGTCGGCCCTGGCCGGCCGATTCGGAATCGATATGGATCTGAAAAACGTGCCGGCGGAAAATGCCGCCCGGGACGACACGCTCCTTTTTTCCGAATCCGCGGGCCGGTTCATCGTTACCGTGGCCCCGGAAAAAAAAGACGCCTTTGAAGCCTGTTTTGAAGGGCTTCCGTGTGCCTGCGTCGGGAACGTCGTCGAAGATCCGGTGGTAAAGATCCGCGGGCTCGACGGCCGGATTCGGGTCTCGGCTGCCCTTTCGGATCTTGAATCGGCCTGGAAACGCCCTTTCGGAGGTTTGATATGAGCCGCGTCAAGGTGCTGGTCCTCACGGGGTACGGCCTGAACTGCGATCACGAGACCGCGTACGCCTTCCGGCGCGCCGGCGCCGGCGCGGACCGGGTCCACATCAATGCGCTGATCGACGGATCCGTTTCCATCCATGATTATCAGGTCATGACCTTCATCGGCGGGTTTTCCTGGGCCGACAACCACGGGGCCGGGGTGATCCAGGCGGTGCGCATGGGCATTCACCTGGGAGACGCCCTCATTCAATTCATTGAAAACGGGGGGCTGGTCATCGGGATCTGCAACGGGTTCCAGACGCTGGTCAACCTGGGGCTTCTGCCCGGCTTCGACAACGACTATCGGCGCCGCTCCGTGGCCCTGATCGGAAACGACTGCGGGAATTTCCGGGACGACTGGGTCGCGCTGCGGGTCGATCCCGATTCCCCGTGCGTTTTCACCCGGGGGCTGGACCGCCTGGAGCTTCCCGTCCGCCACGGGGAAGGCAAGTTTTACACGGACCCGGAAACCCTGAACCGGCTTGTGGAAAACCGCCAGGTGGTCTTACGCTACGCCCTGGCCGACGGCACCCCGGCCAAGGGAACGTTTCCCGAAAACCCCAACGGCTCCCTGGAGGACATCGCCGGCATCTGCGATCCCACCGGCCGGGTCTTCGGCCTCATGCCCCACCCGGAAGCCTACAACATTCCGGCCAACCATCCCCAGTGGTCCTACCGGAAAGAAATCGCCAAGCGGGAAAACCGCCCCCTTTCCGGACTTCCCGAACTGGGCATCCGCCTCTTCCAAAACGCCGTGGATTTTTTCAGATAGGTTTCTTTCTATCGGATCCGCACCGGTTGTGATCCACCCTCGCCGCCTATTAAAAATTTTAAGAGTTTGACGACAAAAACGGGGGAGCCGCGCCATTCAAGGTGAGAGGACTCCACTCAAGAAAGACGGACCGAGTTAGAGACGGATGAAAAGGCCTTTTCCCCCATTCAATAGTTGCTTTGTATATCATTTAATGGTACGTTTAAAAGCAAACAGGAGGACCGCAATGGGAAAGCTTTTCGATATCCTTCCGGTAAGCGATCTGAGGCAGGACGCCGCCAAGGTCTTAAAAAAATTAAAAACCACAAAGGACCCCATCGTCATTACACAACGGGGACGGGCAGCCGCCGTCATCATCGGTGTCGAGGCCTATGAGAAGTCCGAACACGATAAAGAGATCCTTCGGCTTTTAGCCAAAGGGGAAAAGGATATAGAAACCGGCAAGGGATATGACTTGGATAGCGTTCTTTCTGAAGCGGATGTTCTCCTGTCCCAGGAGCCATCGTGAAGGTATGCTTCACGCCTTCTGCCAGAGCACAATTTTTGTCCGCCTTGGCATATATTCGGCGGGACAAACCTTCTGCCGCAACCCGTTTTCGAGAACACTCCGAAACCGTTTTACGAAGACTCGAAGACTTTCCCGAGTCCGGAAGGATCATACCCGAATTTCCGGAGCTTTCCTACCAAGAGGTGATCATCGCCCCATATCGTTTTTTCTATAAAATCAAAGGCGACACTGTTTGGATCGTTGCGGTGTGACACGGTGCACAGATTCCAAAACAACCCGGGCATTAAAAACCAATTTGATAAAATCGTAAAAACCCGAAATCTCCCTCTCCCTTGAGGGAGAGGGTTGGGGTGAGGGTGAAAATAGTTTGTATTTTCTATAAATTACAGCCCCATCCCCTGAATCCCCTCCCGCCAGGGGAGGGGAAAAATGGGTTTTTACGGAACCATCAAATTTCCTCTTAAATTGGATAAAGAACAGCCGCCGCCGGTCCCTCCTTATTGAACCGCAAAAACGCGGGCATTCCCCGCGGTTTCACATTTCCTGCCGGACAAACTCCGGGAACAGGATCACCCGGTTCAGTTCTTTCTTGGAATAGACAAACGGTTCCAGGTCTTTTGCCAGGCGCTCAAAATCCAACCGGGCGCACCGGGAAAGCAGTTTTTCCCGCAACGCCTCCCGGGTCCGAATGGCCAATTTTTCGGCCAGGTAATGAAAATTCACCCCGGATTTTCCGGAAAGGAAAGCCACATCGAAAAAGTCCCGGCCCATGGGCCGACGGCGGTTAAAAATACAGTATATTTTCTGTGAGATCAGGATATCGGCCGGCACGACGTGAATCCGCGAAAACACATCGAACTTGTTCAAAATATAGGGCGCCCTTGTGTATTCGAATTCCTGGGGTTCGGCATCGATCTGGATCAGCAGTTTTTCGTCCCGATGCCCGGAAATCCCATAAGTGTGCAATAACCCTGGAAAGCGGAGATACGCCCGGAACGCATCGTGAAAGGTGTTCTTGAGCTCAACCGAAAATCCCTGCAGTTCCAAGCTCCTTTTCACTTTTTCGGAAAGGGTTTTGAAATCACCGGGATCGATTCCCCGATTGTCAAAGTCGAGGTCTTCAGAAAACCGGGGGCTCCCATGCACGATATGGATGCACGTTCCTCCCATAAATGCCAGTTTCTGGGACAACGGGGATTCAAACAGAGCTTCAAGGATTTTATACTGGAGGTATTCCCGCAACAGATTTTTTTTGTACGGCTGAAGCGGTTTTGGATAAAACGATGCAATCTGTTCGATATCGAGCATCGGTCAATCCTCCTCCGCCCATTTCAACAGCTTTTCCGCCCGTACCGACAGGCGGTTTTGACCGAATCGTTCAAGATACGCGGTAAACCGCTTTTGATCAATCCGACGTCGCATTTCTTCCCGATGAATCCGAAGGGAAGAAAAATCCGGCGCCTCGCCGATCCCCGGATGGATGTACAGATAATCCAGAATCGCCTTTTCCATCGTGGCCATTTTGATGCCGTTGAGCAGGGTGTATCCGAAAAACCGCATTGGCTTCATCGTCTTGTAAGAAAATACTCCCACGGGCGTTTCAAATGAATACGTCCGGCGTGTGGATATGGAGGTGATCGGATAAACGCTTTCCGGGATCAGCCCGTAATGGGCCATTGCGGTCTCTAAAGAAACATAGGAAGGCTTATAAATTTTATTCGCGATTTTCCAAAGCGTTTTTTCATCCAGGTCCACCTCCGGGAAAATGTAACAGCCCTTGATGATTTTTTGGATATATCCTTTTTTCTGCCACTCACTCAGCCGCCGCCGATCGAAATTGGGAAACGCGGCCCGGATGTCCGCAACAGAGAAGACCGGGAATTCCCGCATCGTCGTTTTAAATTGGATAAAGTTCATTATATTTCGTATTCATGTGAATTATAACATGAATACGAAATAATACATGAAACTTTTCAAGTCAAGAAAAATAAACTCGTAAAAAGTCGAAATCGGGATGGCAAAGTAAAAAGTTCCAGATGCAAGGCGCGCAAATTCGTCAGGATGAGGCGTACTTACATGTACGCCGCAATGATTCACCCTGTTAAATCGGCTTTGCCGTCTCGCGAAGCGAGAATTTAACAGGGCAGGGATGCCGCGCAACGGCGCAGGTGGACTTTTTACGAAGCCATCAGTTTCCATCGTCATAGGAAAAACAGGGCCGAGTTCCACGCTGATACGCCTCACCGGGGAAAAAGCATCCCGAAGACGATGCGGTCATACCATGCGGGATACGGCCACCCGAACGTCAGCGGTGCGGCGAAAAGGAACCCGGCGGCAAAAAGCCCGATCGCGCCCCAGTATTCCCATCCCTGGCGCATTACCCCTCCGTCACGGATCCATCCGGCCCTTTTCAGGATCGGCACCGTAAAGGCCAGGGAAAAAAGCAGGGGCGGCAGGTAGTGGTATAAAAACAGGACCCGGGGAATGCCGATGTGGGGCAGGTAGGCGATGAAAAACCCTGCCAAAGGCAGCCACCCGGTCATTTCCGCTTCCGACCATTGCCGGCGGACCCCGGCCCCGAGTCCAAAGACCTTCCAGGCTGCGGCGCACAGAAACGCCACGGTGCCCCCCCACCACACCACCGGGTTTCCCAGAAAATAAATGCCGCTTTTGGGTCCGCTCCAGTAGAAGATGGGCCGGGCCATGAGGGGCCAGCTCCACCAGGGGCTGGAGTACGTATGGGCTTTATCGAGAAAGTAATTGTATTGAAGCATTACCTGGTGCAGGTTGAAAAAGTCGGCGAAAAAACGCCCCTGGGGCGCATAAAAGGCATCCCCGGGGCCGGATGCGGGAAGCAGCAGGAAATGGAAATACCAGCCGGCGACATAGACCATGCCGGCGCCGGCAAGGATGCAAAGCATTTGCCCGGCCTCCCGGATTAGGGTTTTTCCTTTTCGTTCGATAACAACCACCGCCGCCGCGAAGACGCCCGGCAGGGCCAGGGCCGTCAGCCCCGTGAACTTGGTCCCCACGGCCATCCCGGCGGCACCGCCGCAAAGGAAAAAAAGCAGGACCCGGCGCGCTCCCCCGGAGGCCCGTGCCACCAAAAACAGGCTGAGGCTGCCGAACATGGCCGCCAGCAGCACGCCGTCGATGGCGATGATGCGGGTTTGAACGAGCAGCCCGTTGTCCAGCGTCACCAGCAAGGCGCCGAAAAACGCGCCTGCCCGCCCGGCCCCGAGCTGTCCCAGCAAAACGAAAAAGATCATGCTGAGCGCGATTCCGGACAGAGCCGGAACGAGGCGGAAGCCGACCACCGGCGCCGCTCCGTAGGGATCGCCGATCTGCTCGAAGGCGACACGGCCGTCGTATCCGAAGGCCGCCGCCGCCCCGGCGATGAGCAGCTTTGCATGGGGCGGGTGGATGTCGAAAAACCATTTCCCCGTCACGCAGTAGGCGTTGATGTATTTTCCGAAGTGCACCTCGTCGAAGACCACGCTGCGGGGGTGGTCCAGCCGGATGAGATGCAGCGCCGCGGAAAGGAGCACGATCCATAACAGCGGCCAGCCGCCGTTAACACGTCCGGGCATGGGGCCTCACCGGGTTTTGAAAATCAGATGCTGATTCATGTCCAGAATCAGGAGATGGTTTTTTTCGAAAAAATCCGCATTCGCGTGGAAGAGTTCCTTTTCCCGGGGGCCGATAACGATATAATCGATGCGGTGCTTCCGGACCAACGCATCGGCCCGGGGGGCGCCCAGGAAGATGGCCTGGACCTCTTTTTCCCGTTCCCGGTAGTCGATCCCCCAGGACCAGAGCCACCCCCGATACCCCAGAACGATCCTGCGCCCGGAGAGATCCACCGCCCAGTGATTGTGGGTGTCGGCCGTCAGAAAGACCGATTTTTTTGGCGTGATGTTTCTCACCACCCGGGCCAGCTCGATTTGCTCCGGTGGCCACATCAGGCGCTTGTTTCGATCAAAGCGCAGGCAGGAACCGGCGTCCACGGCGCCTGATGCAACGACTGAAACGAAGAGCAGCACCGCCGCGGCACCCCGGAGCATTCCCTTTTCCGCCCAGCGGGCCAGCGCGCCGGCCACCAGGATGCTCGATGCCAGGTACCAGAACCGCAGCAGCTTGGTGTTGTCGTAATCCCAGGGCTGGAATACCCACAGGTTGGCGGCGGCAAAAACGAAAAGAAAGGGCAGATAAGAATAAAAGAGCCGGCGGCGGCGTTTCCAGGAGTACGCCCAGGCCGCGGGGATCAGCACCGCCATCATGCCGATGTTCTTGACCCAGAACCACAGCCAGGGATCGTTTTTCTCCGGAGCCAGCCACCCGGGTTGCCACCGGATGAAACCGGCCTCGTATCCGGTCACCTGGGGTAGAAAGTACAGCCATTGGGGCAGGGCCAGCAGGGCGGCGGGAAAGAAAAAATAGAGCCACTCGGCCCGGGGACGAAGCAAAAAATATACGGTGCCCACCATCATCAGCACGAGGAAGGTGTGGGCATGGAAAAAGGGGAGCAGGCCCGCCATCAGTCCCGCCGCCGCGAAGCAGCGCTTTTCCCGGGCCGGTTCCCCTTTCTGCCAGAACAGGAAGACGACCAGCGCCCCGCTGATGCCCACCAGCATCCCCCGCTGGGGGATCAGCTCCGATATGATGAGATTGACCCACCGGACGTTGGCCTCAGGGATGTGGGTCAATTCGGTCACGCCGGAACCGGGCGGCGGAAAAAGGCTTCGAAGCGCTTCCGGCAGATCCGGGAAAAGATAAACGAATCCCAGGCCGCCGCTGAGGATGAAAATGAAAACCGAAAACGCCCCGGCCGTCCGGCTTTTCGTGAGCTGCCGGGCCAGTTCGTAGAGCAGCGCGGTCATGGTGATGGATAAAAGCGCCCCGGGAATCTCCATGGACTGGGGGACCGTCATTCCCGATTGCACCAGCATGGCGCTGGTGAAATCGAATAAAAAAGGGTACGCCAGGCGGACGCCGGCATACCAGGGATTTTCCGGGGGCAGGTTGCTGCCGTACACCCAGTTGGCGATATACCCCATGTGCCCGGCCCAGTCCCCCCACACCGTGCGGCCCCCCGCCCAGATCCCCTCCGCGTCTTTAACCAGCATGCGGGAAAACAATATCAGGAAAAACAGCGCCGCCAGGCCGATCAGCGCGATGAAGATGCCGTCGGCAGAGTGTGTTTTCTGCTGGCCGCCATCCGGTTTCGTGAAAAAGACGAGCAACACGACGATGGAAAAAATCACCGCCGCCCAGAAAACGGGCCACACCTGCAGGCGTCCCGCCGCCAGGGAAAGGACGAAACAGGTCCAGGTCGCCAGCATCAGCCCCAGGACCAGGCCGGCCGGCACGGCTTCTTTCCAGTTCAGCTCCACCCGCAGAAGCCTCAGGACGCCCATGCCCGAAACGGTCATGGCGGCTAGAAAGAATATGGAAAGCAGCATTTTTCCTGCCCGGCGCGAAAAGGCAACGCCCTGTTTTAAGATCGCTTCCCTCGACCTCGCCTTAAAAGGCGGGGCTTGCGGGAAGCGTTCTGGTCAATCGGCTAAATTCGGCGTCGACCCGAATCACGCCCGTTCTTCACGGCGGCGCACACGTTATGTATCCATCCACCACCAGGGAACGGCGATCACCTTTGGATGAAGCCATTCCAGGTGGACGCCGGTCAACACCGTGACGGGAAAATCATCAACTATCTTTTTGATTTTTCGAGATAACCGCCGCTTGATATAAATCATTTCATGCCTTGAAATATATTATCTCATGGTCTTGTTTATACAAACACAAACCTTCAAACACAAACCTTTCCTGTCAACCGTTTTGATTTTCCGCCTCTGGTTACCCGCGACACGGCCCATTTCGGTCCGTTCATGAACCACGCGGAAAAAACCCGCGGCATCCGGATTCAAACCGTTGCCGTTTTCCTGGCATCGGAAATAAAAAGGCGGGTGAGAGGAAAACCGGGAAGGTGAACCGCAGGGTGGGAGGGATTCCCTATAGGAGGCTTAAAAATTTTTCGACATCAAGGCCGGATTACCAAATAATAGGCCGTAATGTCCTTGTAACACGCTCATATCGCAACAAGCATCGCATCAAACGTTTCTTCCGGACTGCCAGTCCATCTTCTTCCAAAGCGGCGACGTATCCGTCAATCGCTTCTCGAATGTTTTCAATCGCCTCTGCTTTTATTTTCCCCTGGCTGATGCACACTGGTAAACTGGAGCCGGAGCGGATTTTATGCCCCACTGCAATAAATTGTTTTATTCTATTAAAAAATTTTATAGAAGAATCGCCCTGCCTCTGAATATTTTAGGGTTACCATAAAAATGTTAACCGCTTCAGAGAAAAAGAAAAAAATAAAAATATAATTAAATTGATAGGATATGCTAAGAGGGAACTACTTGTTCAGATTTCAGCCCAATTTTATGACTATTTGGCATTGAAATTGCTGAAATAAAATTATCGAGGAAAAATAATGAGAAGGAATACAGGCCTTACGGCGATTGAATTAGTTGTTGTTATTGCAATTATTGCTATCTTATCGGGAATTGCCATTCCCGGATTTATCAGGTGGCGTGCGAATGCCAAATTGACAGGGGCGGCGACCAATTTAAAGGCGGATTTGGAGATGGCTAAACTCAGAGCCATCCGGGAAAATGACCTTGTTGCTGTTTTATTTTCCGGAAACGGATACACAATTTTTATCGATAATGGGGCATCGCCGGGAAATTATATTAGGGAGGCCGATGAACAAATGCTTAAAAATGTCCAGTTCATCCCTGGTATCACCAGTACAAACAATTTTACGAGCAGCAGGACCCGATTTGACAGCAGAGGGTTGCCGGCAAATTTTGGAACAGTGACAATCACAGGACAAACTGGTAGCCGACAAATCAAAGTTAATAGAATCGGAAGAATACGTATTATTTGGTAAATAAAAGGAGCACAAATGAGCCTTTTAAAAACAAAGATATCAATCTTTGCCAACAGCAAAGGTTTGAGCCTACTAGAAGTGCTGATCGCACTTTCCATAATGAGCATCGGTATACTAGGGGTTGGTGTAATGCAATTTTGGACTGTGAAGAACAACACGAGCGGAAATGTTTTTACACAAGCCAACATGCTCGCCCAAGCACAGATGGAATTTTTGAAAAACCAGGATATTAATGAGACTCCCACCTCCCCCCTTGATGCCGGGAGCTATACCGATCCCGACAACCCCATGGACGAATTTGGCAACCCCGGCGGGATTTATAATCGTTCTTGGACGGTTAGTGAATACGGCTCCTTTTCAAGGCAAGTCGTTGTGACGGTGAGTTGGACACGACCCGGTGGGACAAGAAGTGTTATCATAAGTTCCATAACGCGAGGAAACGGAATATGAAGAACATAAATTGTAGTGTCTCAAAATTTAAAGGGTCCGGCTTCAAACACCAAGCCGGTTTTACGCTTGTTGAATTGTTGGTGGTGATTGCGATGGTGGCGATTTTCACCCCTGTGCTTTATTTCACCTTTGGCCGACTCATGCGCTCCTACACCACGGAAAACGTGAAAGCAGATGTCCAGCAAACCGCGAGATACGGCATTGAATACATGGTAAGAGACATCCGAATGGCAGGGTTTGATCCGTTAGATAAGGCGGACACCGGCATTGAATATGTCTTGAGTTCCAAGATTAGATTAACGGCGGATCTTAATCTTGACGGAAATATTGATGATACGGACTATGAGAGAATAACGTACGAGTACGACGCAGCAAACGAAAAACTAGATCAAGTCATCTATGAAGGGACGGGAAGTGAAAACACACAAGCTTTAGTTGAAAATGTTACGGGTCTGACTTTTCGATATTTTGACGACAGTAATCCGGAAAATGAAATCACCCCGGATCCAACCAATCCCACAGACCCAAATATAATCGAAGACATCAAAACGGTGGAGATCGACATGACCGTTCGAGAACCGGCGGGCGCAGAAGGATTTGTGGATAGAAGATACACGACACGTGTTAGGATTCGAAACCTGGATGTAATATAGGCGGCTGTGATGAAGATGCAAATGATAAAAACAGTAAAAAACGATGAAGGTTTCGTACTGGTTGCGACTATTTTTATTCTCGTGATCATCACGCTTGCAGGTGTGTTTGCCATTACGAACTCCAATACCGAATTAAGCATCGTGCGGAATACTCAGCTTTTAACGCGGGAGTTTTACGAAGCCGAAGCTGGGCTCATCGAAGCCATCGAAAACAAGGATGAATGGATGACGGATGATTTTTTATTCCCCGGTGATGTTGTGCCACCCAGCACGCAACCGATGGAAGTGGATTCTGAAGGGAATCCCACCCAAGCGATTATCGATGCACGGCCCATTCGAAATACCGCCCCGGATCCAAGCGAAATAGTCGACGGGTATAGCGATTATGCTTACGACCTCCCCCTGATGGCGCATAAAGGTGCGCCACCGACAGGATTCAGCATTGAAAAGACATACATCCGGCGTTTCGGGATCACCGCAACTTCAAGAAGCGGAAAGACCACCCTGCAAGGGGGCGTGTGGAAGGTTTTCAGCGATCCAAAGGAATAACTGGAAGGTTGCCGCATCGAATCGCTTCCTGTAAGCGCATAGTATTAGAGTAGGAGGTCAAAATGAAAAGGCTATGGGTCGTTGCCATGTTGCTGATAATAGGGTTCCCGTCGGTAAATTTTGCCGACGATACCGACATCTACGGTGTCGCCGAGGTGTCGTTGAAGCCCAATGTCCTGATCGTTTTCGATAAAAGCGGAAGCATGGATACAGAAGACGTGCCAGGAGCCTTGTACGATCCGGACACGGACTATTCCAGTTATGGGCCCTATGAAAAAAACACGGTGTACCAAAGATGGTGGTTCTGGTGGTTCGAGGTGACCGAAATTGACAACGTGGGCTGTGAAACGATCAAGAATCGTTTGCTGACGCAGGGCTATTCAGTGGAAGGGAGCTTGGGCTCTTCTCCTGGATACAATTGCCAAGGCACAAACCGGGATTACCGTCTCGGCAATTACAGGAATTATCTGGATTCCAATCTGGGTGATCCACAGAAACGGCTCGATGTGGCCAAACAGGTAATTACGGAATTGGTCCAGGACGAGGGGAGCGATTTGAACCTGGGCCTTATGATTTTCCCTTCGAACAATACAAAGTATGACTCTGACGGAGGAGAACTGATCGTTCCCATCGACCCGGACCAAGACAACAGTGCAACCATTATCAATGCCGTCAATGCAGTGGATGCTGACGGGTGGACTCCCCTGGCGGAAACACTGGCCGAGGCGGGCCTATACTTTGCCGGAAAACCGGGATGGTTCATGAACACCAGCTACACAAGCCCCATCGATCTTAGGTGCCGGAAAAACTATATTATCATCATGACGGATGGTGAGCCCACCCAGGATCGTAACTGGCGTTTAGAAACCGGCACGTATATCCATGACGATACCATCGGGGATTATGACGGCGATGGTCACGAAGTCGGTGACGGTTATGCTGACAGATCTAATGGCTACATCTATTGGTGGGATGATACTGATACTTCAGACTATTTGGATGATGTAGCCAAATACTTGCATGACAATGACCTGTCGTCTTTGGGGAGCGTCGGTGATTTCGAAAAGCAAAACCTAACGATTTTCACTATCGGATTTAAAACAGAACAACAGTTGCTTCAGGATACGGCGGAAAACAGCGGTGGAGATTATTATACTGCCAGTAATTACAGTGACCTAAAAGAAGCCTTTGAATCCATTTTTGCCGCCATCGCCGAAACCAACGAAGTGTTCGTGGCACCGGTGGTGCCGGTGAGTGAAGCCAACCGGGCATTTGCCGGGGATAAACTTTTCATCGGCTTTTTTCAGCCTAAAATCAACGGTGTCTGGTGGGGAAATATTAAAAAGTTCGGTCTGGATGAAGACGGTGAAATCATCGATGCGGATGGAAATCCGGCCACCGATGTCAACGGGGTGTTCCGTGATACAAGTCGGTCCTATTGGTCCTCTGCCCCCGACGGTTCTGATGTGAGCAAGGGGGGTCTTGGGGAAGTGTTGCTGAATCGAGATTTGGTCACCATGCCTCGAAACATATACACTTACACAGGTACTTATTCCGGCGGCTCTTTGGGCGGCACAAAAACACAACTGAGTGATTCCGAGAATGCGTTCGCCTCAGGAAATACGCTTATCAACAATACAGCCTTGGATGTGGCCACGGATGCGGATCGCCAATCGATCATAGACGGCGTTCACAACGGCTATACGGATGATACAGGGACCTTATGGCGTTTTGGAGACGTGATTCATGCCAAACCCGGTGTTGTTTTTTATGACCTTGACGATGACCCGGATATCGATAAAACCGTGATATTTACGGCCACCAACTGGGGCACGATCGGCGCCTTTGACGATGAAACCGGACAGGAACTGTGGGCCTTTATCCCTCCGGACCAGCTGAGCCGGTTAAAACAGCTCACCGACAGCAATACTGCGCATGATTACTTCATCGATGCACAGCCGGTGATTTACAACGGCACAAGTCAGACGGTGTTGTTGTTCGGTGAACGGCGGGGAGGCTCCTACTACCACGCCCTCAACATTACCGACTACGATGATCCATACTGGATGTATGATATTGGACCCAATTTTCTGGGAGGCGGGGATGCAGCGCTCGGTCAGTCCTGGGTGGCGCCGGAATTAGAGACCATTATGACTGCCTCTGGTTCCGAAGAGGTGTTTATTCTGGCGGGCGGTTACGATATCAATCAGGATTTACATCTTTCCTCACGAATTCCTACCCCGGATGAACCCTATCGGGCTGCAACGGATACTGTAGGTCGTGCGATTTTTGCCGTTAATGTCACTACCGGATCCCTGAGTAGCTTAAACGTCAACGCTGCCAACAGCCCTGATCTGGGAATGACGCATTGCATCATCGACGTCACTAGCTTCGACCATGACGATGACGGAATCACAAGCAGAATTTACGCAGGCGATCTTGGTGGTAACTTGTTTGCCATAAGAGATGACATTGACGATCCCATCGGTGAAGTGGATGGCACCTGGGTGGCTGCAAAGCTCTTCACTGCATCCGCAGACGGCGTGCAGCGAAAAATATTCTACTCACCCGATGTCTCAAAATATCCCGATGGCGGAGAAATCATCTTTTTTGGAACCGGAGATCGAGCGGATCCGAGAGAGACAAGCACGGTCAACCGATTTTACGCCATAAAAAACGATTGGACGGACACCTCGATTTTCGGACCGAGCGGCACGCCTCTGGATGAAAGTGATTTATATGATGCCACGGATAACCTGATCCAGGTGGGCACTTCAGAAGAACAAGCATTGGCGCGAGAGGCATTGAATGATTCAAAGGGCTGGTTTATTCGCCTCGAGAACCCCGGAGAAAAGATCGTTTCTTCGCCTTTGGTTTTTGGCAAAGTGGTGTACTTTACAACATATGAACCGGATCCGGAGGGCGGCCAGATTGATCCCGACGATCCGTGCAAAGGGAATCTGGACAGAGGAGTGGCAAGGCTTTACGCCGTCGACTATGTTACGGGTGCCAGTGTTTTTAATTTTTATCCGGGAAATGATATCGAGGGGGAACAGTTGGGTAAAGAGGATCGTAACCTGACAATCGGAACTTCCATTCCCTCACCGCCTACGTTGGCCATATTCCGGTCGGGCCCCAAGATTTTTATCGGAATCGGCGGTGGTGGTGGTTCGTCTGGAATTTTTAGTGCTCCCATGCCTGAAATTCCTGACATGGATTTGTTTTATTGGAGACAGATCTATTAGAATTTAAAGGAACTTTATTTGTTAACGTAGATAATATAACATGCTAAAGTACCTGTTTGATGGGGGGAGGGATATGAATATGTCCAGTTCTGTTCCAAGAAAAAAAATGATGTTGTTGGTAGTCTGTGCCGCATTGTTAGGGTTTGAAATATTATCTCATCCTGATGCAACAGCGCAGAATGGCACAGGCAACATAGACATGAAAACGTTCACGTTGGAATCCCGAATCATGGCGGTCTTCCCCGAAAAGTCTTTTTTGATTGTTGCTGAAAGGAGCATTAAAGTAATCCAAAACGAGGTTGGAGACAAATTGGAAACTGAACTAATAGATGCACAAGGTAATGCGGCAAGCCTGTCGGACTTCAAGGAAGGCCAACTAGTATTAATTCAAGGCCGGGAGGATGAAAAAGGAGAACGAGTTGCGGTCTTGGTTCAAATGATAGGAACCTCTACCATAAAAAAGCTCCCCTCAATTAAGCCGTTAAAGCCTTTAGAGTAAATTTTATTGGTTAAGTCAAAAAAAGCCCTCGCCGAAGAATGCGGGGGCTTTATGTTTTTAATGGCTCAGTATTCGGAAAACAGTCGGATTGCATTATACCGTAAAGTTTATTTACGATTTCATCAAAAAGAAAATACTTAATTATTCATATATAGTATGATTATCATACTTTCATGGAAAATCTGACCCCAAAACCGTTCCTGCCCCGAGCCGCGTCGGACGCCATCGAAAGGGCTGCAAGTGTCGCTCCGGTGGTGGTGCTTCTTGGCGCACGGCAGACGGGTAAAACCACCCTCCTGCGGTCCATGCCGTTGTTCAAAGACCACGAGTACCTGAATATGGACGACTTCGACCTCCGCATGCAGGCCGAGGCTGAGCCGGAAGCCGTGGTCGGCCGCGCCTTAAACCTGATCCTTGATGAAGTTCAACGGGCCCGGGACTTGCTCGTTGCCGTCAAACGCGCCGTAGATGCCGATCCACACCGCACACCGGGTCGCTTCACCATCACCGGTTCCGCCAACCTGCTGATGATGGAGCAAATCAGTGAAACCCTGGCAGGGCGTGCGGTGTATGTCACCCTTTTGCCGTTTACCCGGCGGGAGCGTTTCGGTCTGATGCGGGCGGCGTGTCTTCGCATCGGGAATCTGGTCAATCAAACCGAAATGGGAAGGGACGTGGGGATCTCCCAGCCCCAGGTTCACCGCTTTTTCAAGGTCATGGAAACCGGCTTTCAGGCGGTGCGGCTTGCGGCGTATGCCGTCAATCGGACCCGCCGCCTGATCAAGGCGCCCAAAATCTACTGGAGCGATACGGGGCTTGCGCTTTTTCTGGCCGGAGAGGATACGCCGCGAGGCGCCCACCTGGAAAACATGATTCTAACCGATCTGTTGGCGTGGCGGGATCTGCAGGCCCACCGGCCGGAGGTGCTCTATTGGAGGACGGTTACAGGTCTTGAAGTCGATTTCGTGGTCGAGACGTCCAAACGGCTGCTTCCCGTTGAAATCAAGGCAAGCCCCCGCGTGACAATGGCCGACGCAAAGGGGTTGGAGGCGTTTTTGGATGAATATCCGGATATGACGGACGGGGCGTTGCTGATCTATGACGGCAAGGAAGTCTTTCCGTTGACGCGGCGGGTGTTGGCAGCCCCCTGGTGGAAGGTGATTTAATTTGCGGGGCGGAACCCCAGGGCAATTTCCTCATCCCGACCATTTTCTCCATAGTATCGGGGGCGGAAAAGTTTTGCCGATGGATGGCTTTATACCGAAAGGTTTGGGTGACCCAGACCGTCAGGGTATCCTGTTGAATGGGCGGCTATACCGTTTGATAAATAACAGGTCGATATCGGGGCCGGGGAATTGGCTTTTTTTCCGTTCGGGCGGCTTCCAACCATAATGCCTTGGCCTTTTCGACCTCCTGAAGCGCTTGAAAAGGCGTCTCGCCGAAGGCAGAGCATGCCTCCAGATCCGGTATGTCGGCGATATAACCGCCGTCTTCTTCAGAATAAAAAATATTGATGTGATAATCCTGCATTATTCCTCCTTCAATTTTAAGCTGTGACGTTCTACCAGCCTTAAAAATTGTTTTACCTGGTAAGGTTTTGCTTGCCCTTTCACCTCTTGAATGTTTACAAGTTCTGGAATGTCTGGGTTTATGAAAATGTGATGGCTCCCTTCTCTTCGTGAAAGTCGAAAACCAAAGGCTTCCACCAAGTCGAACATATCGGAAAAACGGATGTTTTTTGATCCGGAAAGTATCTTCTGTAGTGTCTTTTTTGCCTTGGCCATTTTTCTTGGCGCCATAAAATTTGCGAACGGATCTAAGGTGAAATTATAAGGCCCTATCCCGTATAGAGCAAGGAAAAGATTACAGTAAAATATGTGGATAGGATTTTATCGATGGATGGCTTTTCGTCGGCCGATTTTGATGACCCAGACCGCCAGGGTATCGTCTTGAATGGTGTACAGGATCCGATACCGGCCCTGGCGCAACCGGTAGCGATTTTGGCCGGTTAATTTTTCGCATCCGGGCGGCAGGGGATCCGACGCCAGATGTTGAATGCGGTCAAGGATTCGTTTCAGGTCTTTTTTGGGTATGGACTGGGCGTCTTTTTCAACGGATGTTTTGAAAAAGATCTCATATTCGGCCATCTTTTTTTAGCCTTTTGACCAGTTCTTCATAGCCGATCAGCGGTTCGTCCGCCCTTTCGTCGAAAGCCGCCAGGTCCTCGGCATCTTCTGTAAGGGATTCCCGCAGGGTTTGATTCACGATTTGAGAAAGGGACCGGGACGTTTCAATGGATTTCAGCCGCAATGCCTTGTGGATCAAAGGATCCAAGTAGATCGTGGTGCGCTTGGTTTCAACGGACATGAAAACACCTCCTTGTCATAATGCCATAGTATAACGCTATGATGTTATGATGTCAACTTTGATGGCTTCGTAAAAAGGCCACCTACGGCGTTGCGCGGCATTCTTCGTCACCGGGGAACCCCGCTCTTCAGAGGGGGGCTCCACAGTAAAGCGAGGGGCTTATATTAAAAAGTGAAAAATGTTGGGCCTCTTAATCACGCTTGACGTTAATCACGCAATTCGTTAATATCGTCTCAAATGATTCGATCCTTCAAGTGCTCAGATACCGAGGCGCTTTCCAAGGGAAACCGCGTCAAGCGATTCGCAAGCATCGCCACAGTTGTCCGTCGAAAATTAAGACAGCTTGAAATTGCTGCAGACCTCGGGGATCTGAAAGTACCGCCCGGTAATCGACTGGAAGCGCTCAAGGGCGATCGAGCCGGGCAATACAGCATCCGTATTAACCGGCAATGGCGCATCTGCTTCCGATGGACAGAAGCGGGTGCCGAAGATGTTGAACTCATTGATTACCATTAAGGTGAAAATACCATGAAAAAACTCGATCCTGTAACCCCCGGCGAGCTTTTGCTGGAAGAATTTCTAAAACCCATGGGCATAAGTCAGTATCGCCTTGCAAAAGAGATTGGTGTGCCTGCACAGCGAATCAGTGAGATAATTTCCGGCAAACGTTCGATTACTGCCGATACAGACCTGAGGTTGTGCAAGTTTTTCGGTCTTTCCAACGGCTATTGGCTGCGTGCTCAGGCGGCGCACGATACAGAGGTGGCTGAACGACAGATGGGAGATTTGCTCAGTAAAATAAGATCATACACGGATGTTTTGGCCCAATGTAACGCTCCGGCGAACGTGGCGGAGCCGCGCCGCTGAGCTTTCATAATACTGCATTATTTCTCTTAGAGGGTTTTCTAACCAAACACTTTCGACCTCTACGGGCAACTGTTCGATGAGTGCGTTCCCCGGCGGTATTTCTTTTCCAATCTGCTGATATGCCATCACCATATGAGTCGCGTTTGTTTTCGCTACTCCGGAGGTTTTATCCAAAATGATGGGCACCGAAAATCGATCTCAAAGATACTGAATTTTGTTCCAAACACTTGCCGGATAGAGGGCGGCGAGTGTTTTCATTTTCTTGGGATTCAAAAAGTCGGTCTCGAGTTCGTCGGCAAAGGGGACCTGTTTTCGAAGATATACGGTATCCAGAAGTGCCTTTTCCGGTGTGGCCATGAGGACATTTTCATAATTCAGGATTTCTTCGGGGAAAAACAGCTTCTCGGAAATCCTGGAGTATTCGATGAGATACCCTTGGTAGCGGATCCGGTTTCTTTTCCCGGTTCCGGGGTGGAGCGTAACAGCCGTGCATACCGTAGGCGTCTGAAGCAGGATGCCGTGATAGTTGAGCGCCCATTCGCAGGAAATATAGGAAGGTTTCCTCGCAAAGCAGGCCACCGCTTCCACGGGCGGGGGATCTTTACTGAAAAGAACGTTCCAGTAGATCCGGTTTGTAATCTTTTTTACATATCCTCTTCGGGACGCCCTATGGAGAAACACATTTTCATGGGCGGTCAGTTTCGCCGCATCTGCGGAGGTAAAAAGGGGGGCGGGCAGGCGCTTGAGGACATCGATGGCTGATGAAGTCTTTTCTTTCATGCTTCTAATCGTTTTCGCTTAGGATAGCGACCGAAATCGATAATCCCTTCCGCCTCGATTTTCCGGAAGGCTGTTTGCACCGCCAGAAAAAGTTCCCGATATTCGTCGCGTTCAAGAGCCTCAACGGTTTCGGGATTCAGGAATCGGGCCAGGTCCTGATGCATATCACGGGCCAGGGCCTTTTTTGTTTCTTGATCCAGCGCATCCAATTGTGTGTAAAATGAAACGGGGGTACTCATAACAAAAGGGATTTCATACATTTCCAGCTTGCGTTCCAAAAGGAAGGCATCCGGCACGATCTGAAGGGTTTTGGTGAGAAACCAGATGGCGAGAAAAGGGATTCCAGAATAATCAACTGGGCGATTTCAGCCTGATTTGTCCGGGTGCGGTCGTAGGTCTTCATAAAATGCATTTTATAACATATATGTATTAAATTGCAAGTAGATTGAATTTGATGGCGAATTAAAAGTCCATCAGACTTTTGCAACGTTGGGGTTTACTTTGCAGCAGATGGATTTTTTACGAAGCCATCAAAGATTGCCTGTAAAATCGGCCACGGGGAACAGGTGGCACAACCGGCGCCAGGGAGAAAGCAGCATATTGAGGGCATGGTTGGGCTTGACAGAAAGGATTTGATGGGTATATATAATTAACAAATATGTTAATTTAGTATATTTGATGAAAATTCGGGAACTCAACAAAATAAATCGTCTTTATTTCGGCTACGAGGATGTGGCCCGGGCGCTGAATATCGGCATGGATTCGGCCAGGGTGGCGGTGAGCCGGTATGTTCAGGCGGGCATCCTGTTGCGATTGAAACGCAATATTTACATTCTGCGGGAACGGTGGAATTATCTTGATCGCGCGGAGCAGTTCATCCTGGCCAACATCGGGCAGGTGCCCTCCTATATCTCCTTGATGACCGCACTGGATCACTACGGAATCAGCACCCAGATGCAACGGGATATCATCGAATCGGTTTCGGTGAAGCGCACCCGGGAGATCGTTGTGGAAAACACCGCTTTCCGGTACACAAAAATCCGATCTGACCTCTATTTCGCTTATGAGAAGAAAGCGGGATATTTTATCGCAACGCCTGAAAAAGCCTTTCTGGACGCCGTCTACCTCGTGTCCCTGGGCCGGTATGCCATGGACAGGGACGCCATTGATATCGGAAGGCTCGACGCCGGAAAGATCGCGGAAATGTGCCGGAATTATCCGCCAAAAATGAAAAAGATGATGGAAAACCATGGATATTTTACAACGACATGAGATTTTTGAAATCCAAGTCCTCGAAACCATGAACAGTGCAAGGCTTTTGGATTCCCTGGTCTTTGGAGGGGGCACGATGCTTCGGCTTTGCCACGAGCTGAACCGATACTCCGCGGATCTTGATTTTTGGTTTATCAAAAAGATTCCGCACCGGGTTTTCTTGGAAAAACTGACCCGCACCTTTGAAAAAGGATATGAAATCACGGATGCGCATTTGAAACGCCGTACCCTTCTGGTGGAAATCCGAGGCGGTGGCCATTCCAGGCGGCTGAAGATTGAAATCCGCAGGGAGAAAAAAACATGGGACTACCAAATGAAAATCGCCTTTTCCAGGTTCGCCACCACACAGGTGCTGCTCAGGGCGCACACATTGGCCCAGACTTTAGAAAACAAGATCGAAGCGCTTTTGGATCGCGGGGAGATTCGGGACGCTTTTGATATCGAATTTATACTGCGCAGGGGAACACCGCTTCCGGTTTTACCCCGGGAAAAAGTGGATGCGTTAAGGAAACAGGCCGCCGGATTCAAAGAAAGAGATTTCAAGGTGACGCTGGGGGCCGTCGTGGAAAGAGATGCGCGGGTGTACTACATTGAAAACGGGTTTCGATATTTGTTGGAAAAACTTGAGGAGCGGGAGGGCTCCACCGATCTGTGACGGCAGATGTGTTTTTCCGTTGAAAAGATATCCTCCGATCTTTTGAGCACTTCGAAATTGTGATTGTGACGCCGGGTTTGATCAAAGATGCCGTCGATTGCGCCATCATCAACCGGCTTTCTTTCCGGGATGCCTTGATTGTCACCGCCGCGGAATCGGCGAAATGCAAGAGGCTATGGACGGAGGATCTGAATGACGGGCAGATCATCCGGGGGGTGCGGATCGAAAATCCGTTGAAACAGGGGGAGATGCAGTAATTGTACTTTCCCTGTCGGCGTCCGGGTATGGCCTTGACTTTCGGGCGGGCGGCGGGTAGATAGGCTTCAAAGAGGGTTTTCTATGCATCCTTCCAACGGCGATAAACGCCCCTTTTCCCTGAAAGCCGTCTGCGGCGCATTGTACCAGAAGGGATTGATCTCCAAGGCCCAGGCCCAGCAGGTTCTGACCAAGGGAGTGATGCTGCAAAAAAAGCGGGAGCGGGACGCAGAGGGCAAAGGGACGCATGCATCATCGGGAGGCCCGGCCGGGGACGGATTCGCCGCCGTAGACCTGGTGGTCTCTCTGAACCTGGAGCGGGCCGACAACCCCGCATTGAAGCTGGACGAAGACGCGGTCTACGAGGCACTGGCGGCGGCCTGGAAGATCCCCTACCGGAAGATCGACCCCTTAAAACTCGATCTGAATCTGGTGACCACCACCATCCCCCGCACCTTTGCCCGGCGCCACCTGGTCCTTCCCATCGGCGTAAAAGACGGGGCCCTCACCGTGGCCACCCCGGATCCTTTCAACATGGAAGCCCTGGAGGACATCGCCCGGGCCAGCCTCATGAAAGTACAGCCCGTGGTGAGCCCCAAGGGGGACATCGTCAAGCTCATCGGGGAATTTTTCGGGTTCAAGCGCTCCATCTCCCAGGCGGAGATCCAGTTCGCCGGGCCCATGGTGGACTTAGGCAACCTGGAGCAGTATGTCAAACTCCGGTCTTCGGACGAGCTGCCCGCCACGGACCAGCACATCGTCAACGCGGTGAATTATCTTTTTACCTATGCCTTCGAGCAGCGGGCCTCCGACATCCATATCGAGCCCAAGCGCAAGACCAGCAAGGTGCGGATGCGCATCGACGGGGTGCTGCACAACGTTTATGATCTCCCCAAAACCGTCCATTCGGCCCTCGTAAGCCGGATCAAGACCCTGTCCCGCATGGACATGGCGGAAAAGCGCCGGCCCCAGGACGGCCGTATCAAGATGGACAAGGGGGGCGTGGAGGTGGAGATCCGGGTTTCCACCATCCCCGTGGCTTTCGGAGAAAAGCTGGTGCTGCGGATCATGGACCCGGACATTTTGTTCCAGGACCTGGACCACCTGGGGTTTTCCAGCACCGACCTGATCCGGTACAACCACTTCATCAACATGCCCCACGGCATGGTTTTGGTGTGCGGCCCCACGGGGAGCGGGAAATCCACGACCCTGTACTCTACGCTGCGGACGATTTCCTCGCCGGAGGTGAACGTCACCACCGTGGAGGATCCCATTGAGATGGTGCACGAATCCTTCAACCAGATCGGGGTCCAACCCATGGCCGGGGTCACCTTTTCTTCCATTTTGCGCAACATCCTGCGCCAGGACCCGGACATCATCATGATCGGCGAGATGCGGGATTTGGAGACCGCGGAAAACGCGGTCCAGGCCGCCCTCACCGGGCACCTGGTGCTGTCCACCCTGCACACCAACGATGCGGCGTCGGCCATCACGCGCCTGTTGGATCTCGGGGTGCCGCCGTTTTTGATCCAGTCCACCCTCATCGGGGTTCTGGGCCAGCGCCTGGTGCGAAAGATCTGCGTCCATTGCCAGGAGACCTTTGAGATGGAATCCTCGGAGTTAAGGGAGATGGGGCTCGATCCCGGAAGGGACGGGCGCATCGCCTTGAAACGGGGGAAAGGATGCCTCAAATGCCGGGGGACCGGGTTTCTGGGGCGCACGGCGGTTTACGAGGTGCTGCCCTGCACCGACGCCATCAAGAAACAGATCGTCCCGAATGCGGATTTCAACACCATCCAGTCCATGGCCAAACGGGAAGGGATGGTGACCCTCCGGGAAAACGCCGTCCGGAAGATGCTCGCCGGGGAGACCACCTACCAGGAAGTCCTCCGGGTCACCTGGGAGCAGGGGTAAATGGACAAAACGGTTGACTGTTTCGTAACAGTCTTGTAAATTGAATATCAAATGTTCAATTTGCAAGGATATGTGGCGAAATGATCCCGCGGCGCTTGGAAGCCGCCCTTAAAAAGGCGGCCGCGCAATACCCGGTGGTCACGGTAACCGGCCCCCGGCAGTCCGGAAAGACCACACTGGTCCGCAGTACCTTCCCCGATTATCAATACGTTTCCTTGGAAGATCCGGATCAAAGGGAGTTTGCTTCTGAGGATCCCAGAGGATTTCTGGGCCTGTTTAAGACCAAAGCCGTTCTGGATGAAGCGCAAAGGGTACCGGACCTGTTTTCGTATATCCAAACAATCGTGGATAAGGAAGATATGCCGGGAAAATTCATTTTATCGGGTTCCCAAAACTTCCTCCTATTGGACCGCATCAGCCAATCCCTGGCCGGCCGATGCGCCGTGCTGCATCTTCTTCCGTTTTCGATGGCCGAATTGCGGCGGGAACGCGCCTTAAGACCCGAACAATTGGGGCGCAATCTCCCGGAATCGAAAAGCAGTATGAAATTCAGCCTTGAAGATCTCTTGTTTCATGGATTTTTTCCAAGAATCCATGACAAAGGACTCGATCCAAGGGATTGGCTTGCTAACTATTACCGCACCTATATAGAGAGGGACGTGCGTGAAATTGTCAACGTGGGGGATATCGAGGCGTTCGGTCGTTTTGTTAGGATGAGCGCTGCGAGGAACGGACAGTTGTTAAACCTTTCTTCCCTTGCAAATGATTGCGGTATTTCCCATACGACGGCCAAGCGATGGGTTTCCATTTTAGAGACGAGTTTTATCGTGAGGCTTCTCCGGCCGCACTTTAAAAATTATGGCAAACGTCTTGTAAAAAGCCCCAAGATTTATTTCTTGGACACCGGGTTATTGTGTTTTCTTTTGGGGGTAAGGTCCTCTGAGGAATTGCAATTCCACGCACTGCGGGGATCCATCTTTGAAAGTCTCATCCTGTCCGAGCTTTTTAAACGCTTTTTCCATGGAAACGAGGAGCCGAATCTCTATTTCTGGCGGGACGCCACCGGCCACGAGATCGATATTTTGATGGACTGGGGCCGGGAGTCGATTGCACTGGAAATCAAATCCGGCCGGACGGTCACGAGTGATTTTTTCACAGGAATCGAATACTGGCGGAAGTTGTCGGGTTCCAATGCCGGATCCGTCGCGGTGATATACGGGGGAGACACTTCTTTTAAAAGGAAGGGCACCCTGGTTTACTCGTGGAAGGCGTTCTAAAGATGCAAAGGATGGATTTTCACGGAGCGGATTTCAACACCCTCCAGTCCATGGCCAAGCGGGAAGGGATGGTCACCCTGCGGGAAAACGCCGTCCGGAAGATGCTCGCCGGGGAGACCCCCTACCAGGAAGTCCTCCGGGTCACCTGGGAGCAGGGGTAAGCCTTTTCTATCTGCCTTCGGTTATTCCATCAGACTCGGGGCGCGGAAACCGTTTCCGGGAACGACCTGGCGGTCCGCCTGGGTGATCACCACGGCGGAGGCGCGTTCATCGGCCGCAAGCACCAGAAGGGTCCCGAAATCGAGGGGCCCCACGGTGACCTCCTTGCCGGTGCCGGGTTTCACCCGCTGCTCGTTTGTGCAGATGAGGTACTGCTGCCCGGCGGCGACACCGTCCTGTTGTCCCTTGTCGATGAACGCAATGTGGCCGTCGCCCATCAGTGCAAGCCCTTCCTCGGAGGCAAGGATGGTTCCGTGCAGATCCTTCCGGCATCGGGCCAGGGGAATCACGGGGGAGCGTTTTTCATAGGGCATCACCAGGTCATCGAGCCGGACCCGGCGATACGACTTGACCACCGTGGCGATGGCATAGTCGGGTTTGACATCGGTGACTTCCACCACGCCGGTGAGCAGGTGCTGGAGGCCCACGTCGGGCGGGGCGACGGTGCCGGGAAGGGGAAGGACCCGGAAAAGGGTGTACCGGCCGCCGGCCGTAAAGGCGTCCTCTTCAGCCTGCCACAAAAAGACCTGGTCCCCCTCGGCAATGAGGGCCTTGTCTCCCGTCACCTTGAATAAGGACCCCAGGGGTTTCACCGGTTCGGACCGGACAAAGCCCACGCCCTCAATGGGGGGAAAGAGCGTGAACGGGGCCTCGGTTTCCGGGAGCGGAAGGGCGAGCAGGTGAGTGGGGATCTTCTTGGTTCCGGATTTTTGAAACAGGCGGATCCGTTCCCCTGCGATCAGGTCATGGGGATTTTTGACGTGGGCATTTTCCTTCCAAAGCTGGGGCCAATAGGCCTCGGAATCAAAGAAACGCTTGGCTATCCCGGCCAGGCTGTCTCCCTTTTTTGCGGTGTAATAAATGCCGAATTCATAGGGAAGATCCTGTTCCGCCTCCTGGGCCGGGGCGGGAAGCGCAAAACAAACCACCGCCGCGGATACCAGGATCGCTTTAAAGACACGGGAAAATGCGGATGCATGGGGCATGGCAGACCTCTTTTTTTGGATGTTGACGAAAGGTCCCGGCTGAGTTCCTTCAATGCGATACGGAATTAATATTTCAAGAAATCGAAGATCTGTCAAGATGAATGAAAAACGCCCCCACCGTTTCCGGTGGGGGCGTTTGCGTCTTGAGGTGACGGGTAGTAAAAAGGGGCGATTACATCATGCCGCCCATACCGCCCATGCCACCGCCGCCCGGCGGCATCGGCATGTCTTTCTTTTCTTCGGGTTTTTCCGCCACCATGGCCTCGGTGGTGAGCATGAGGGCCGATACGCTGGCGGCGTTCTGGAGGGCCATCCGCACGACCTTGGTGGGATCGATGACACCGGCCTCGATGAGGTCTTCGTAGACGTTGGATTCCGCGTTGAACCCGTAGGCATCCTTTCCTTCCAGGACCTTGTTCAGGACCACGGAGCCTTCGAACCCGGCGTTTTCGGCGATCATTCTTAAGGGGGCTTCGATGGCCTTGCGGACCACTTTCACGCCCAGCTTCTGGTCGGCCTTGATCTTGATCTTATCGAGGGCTTCGACACAGCGCACCAAGGCCACGCCGCCGCCGGGGACGATCCCTTCCTCCACGGCCGCCCGGGTGGCGTTGAGGGCGTCTTCCACCCGCGCCTTCTTTTCCTTCATCTCGGTCTCGGTGGCCGCGCCCACATTGATGACGGCGACCCCGCCCACCAGCTTGGCCAGGCGCTCCTGGAGTTTTTCCCGGTCATAGTCGGAGGTGGTCTCGTCGATCTGGGCCCGGATCTGTTTCACCCGGCCCTCGAGGGCGGAGCGGGAGCCGGCCCCGTCCACGATGGTGGTGTTGTCTTTGTCGATGGTGATCCGTTTGGCGTTTCCGAGGTCGGACAGGGACAAATTCTCCAGCTTGATCCCCAAATCTTCGGAGACGACCTGGCCGCCTGTCAGCACGGCGATGTCTTCCAGCATGGCTTTCCGGCGGTCGCCGAATCCCGGGGCCTTCACGGCCGCCACGTGGAGGGTGCCGCGCAGCTTATTGACCACCAGGGTGGCCAGGGCTTCGCCTTCCACGTCCTCGGCGATGATCAGCAAGGGGCGTCCGGTCTTGGCCACCTGTTCCAGGATGGGGAGCAGGTCTTTCATGTTGCTGATTTTCTTTTCGTTGATGAGGATGTACGGATCCTCGAGAGAGACGACCATTTTTTCCGGGTCGGTGATGAAATAGGGGGAGATGTAGCCCCGGTCGAACTGCATGCCTTCCACCACCTCGAGGGTGGTTTCCATGCCCTTGGCTTCTTCCACCGTGATGACGCCTTCTTTCCCCACCTTGTTCATGGCCTCGGCGATGATGTTCCCGATGGTCTCGTCGTTGTTGGCGGAGATGGTCCCCACCTGGGCGATCTCCCGCTGGTCCTTGGTGGGCTTGCTCATGTTCTGAAGTTCTTTGACCGCCACTTCCACGGCCTTTTCGATGCCGCGCTTGATGGCCATGGGGTTGTTTCCGGCCACCACCAGTTTCTGGCCTTCCTCGTAAATCGATCGGGCCAGCACGGTGGCCGTGGTGGTGCCGTCACCGGCCATATCGCTTGTCTTGCTGGCGACTTCCTTCACCATCTGGGCGCCCATGTTCTCGAACTTGTCTTCCAGTTCGATTTCCTTGGCCACGGTGACGCCGTCCTTGGTGACGGTGGGGGAGCCCCAGGATTTTTCCAAAACCACGTTTCTGCCTTTGGGCCCGAGGGTCACCGCCACGGCGTCGGAAAGGGTCCGGATGCCGTTGAGCATGGCTTCCCGGGCCTTCATGTCGTACTTGATCAATTTTGCTGCCATCTTCATTCCTCCATTCACGATTTAATTATTCGATAATTCCCAAGACGTCGTCTTCGCGCATCATGAGGTACTCTTTCCCCTCGATCTTGACTTCCGTGCCGGCGTACTTGCCGAAGAGGATCCGGTCGCCCTTTTTCACATCCAGAGGCATCCGCTTCCCGTTTTCATCCAGCTTGCCGCTTCCCACGGCGATGACCTTGCCCTCGGCGGGCTTTTCCTTGGCCGTGTCCGGGATGATGATCCCGCCCTTGGTTTTCTGCTCTTCTTCCACGCGTTCCACCAAAATCCGGTCCTGCAATGGCTTCAGTTTCATGATCTCCTCTCTCCTTTTTCATTCGTATGGATTTTTTATGGATCAAAACCCGATCCACGATTAAGATATAAATTTTTTGAAGACCTTAATCATTTATCCGGCGTTGTAAAGGCCTTGACGTAAAAAAAATTTGTGAAAATTGACCGCGTTAACCGCAAAAAGCCGCCGAAAAAAGGCCATCGCCCGTAACGCCCGCAGACGGTGGGCCCTGTGCATTCGAATCGGGTGAACGCGATAAGGGCAGGTTAGAAGACCGTGCGCCTATGCATCGGATTTTTTAGATGCGCCGGTGTCCGATGCGGTGCTTTCCGTGCTCTTGGATTCGGTCTTTGTTTTTTTCTGGGAAGCGCCCTGGGTGTTTCTGGATCGGTTGGCATAATCGGTCACATACCAACCGGTACCCTTAAGGTGAAACGCGCTTTGGGAAATGAGTTTTCGAAGCCTCCCCGAGCAGTGGCGGCATCGGGTCAGCGGTTTGTCGGAAAATTTTTGAAACGCCTCTTCAATCTGACCGCACTGGGTGCATTCATACTCGTAGACCGGCATTCTCGGCAAACCTCCTGTGGTTCCTGTCGTTCTCAAGAGACCCTTGCAAAACGTCCCTTTTTGCCCGATTTCTGCGTCAGGCTCAAATTTTAATCCTCGAAATACTCCATGTATTCCTGTGGTTAAAATTTTCGCCTTCCTTGAACTTGAACAAAAATGAACACTTTTCAAAGGTCTCTTCAACTCGCAAAAGTATAATACCGATTCAGGACTTGTCAAGAAAAATGGGATCGTGTTCGATTTCGTCAAAGGGGGCGCGCCACAACCGGTAGTAGTCCAGGACGGGGTCCATACCGGGTATGGGTGTCCCCTTCAGGATTTCATGGGTCTTTTCATGGACCCGCTGTTCTTCGGCCAGTTTTTCCGCCTCCGTGGCCACGAAATTCTGCAGAAACCGGATGAACCGGACGATATGGATCAACTCATGGGTGACGATATACAGGGTAAAGGGATAAAGGGTGATCCAGGGGTGTTTTTCAATGACCGCAAGGATGCTGTGGTCCTGGAGGCAGATGGTATACAGGTCGATGGTTCGGGATCCCAGGGGGGCGTCTCCCCGGTGCCCCCGATAATGGAGGATCTGGGCAAAGGGGCCGTGGACGATTTCCGCCGGGGAAAGATCATCCAGGGTCTTGAGGTCGTAGCGGCGGTTCAGCCATTGGTTGGAAGACAGCTTGAAATGGTTGCTCACCAGCTCCTCGGCCAGGGCCGCGGCATTCCTGACGGTCTTGGCCTGGTCCGGATCGAACCGGGCCAGGGGTTTTTTTCGGGTGCCGGGCATCGCCGGTTTCACGGGGTCACCATAAAAAAACTAGTGCTGGACAAAGGTTGCAAAAGGTGTTAAATTTTATTTTTCAGGTTTTTAAAAATCCGAGTTGTCCCCATAAATGATAGGGGAGAAATCCACAAGGACTGGAGGTGAGTGTTTGGGCAGCGTTATCAAAAAACGACGGAAAAAAATGAGAAAGCATAAACATCGAAAGTTACTCGCCCGTACGCGGCATCAGCGAAGAAAGCTCAAATAGTGAATCAGGTCCGGGTATAAAAGCATCCCTGTTTCCGTCAGGAGCAGGGATGCTTATTTTTGCCCTTCTTTCGATGAACGCCCTAGTTGTTCCGGGCGGCGTCGTTATATCCTTTCAGGTATTTCAGGAATTCCGAGTCTGTGGAAAGGACAAGTGAACTTTCCTTATCCAGGGACTTGTTGTAGATTTCCAGGGTCTTGGTAAAGGAATAAAATTCCGGGTCGAGCCCGTAGGCGGCGGCGTAAATCTTGGTGACCTCGGCGTCGGCCTTTCCCTTGATTTCCTGGGCCCTCCGGTAAGCTTCGGAAGTGATCTTTTTCAGATCCCGCTCCTTTTCCCCCTCAATCTTCCGGGCCTCCCCCCGACCTTCGGAGCGGAACTTTTCGGCGATCTGTTTCCGTTCTGCGATCATCCGGTTGTAAACGGACTTGCGCACGTCTTCCACGTAGTTGAGGCGCGATATCTTGACGTCTTCCAGCTGGATGCCGAACTCGGCCAGCTTGGGCTTGGCCTGCTCCAGGATGCCCTTGGTGATCTGGGCCCGGCCGGTGGAGACCATGTACCCCATAGGCCGTTCTTTTTTCAGGTCTTCGAAGCCGATCTCCAGGGTGTCGAGGTTCCGGTTGGTCAAACGCACCGTCTCGATGAGGCGGTAGGAGGTGATGAAGTTGCGGATGGACGGGTCGATGATGTCGTCCAGCCGCGCCAATGCACTCACCATGTTGTTTACGGTCTGGAAAAACAATACCGGATCCACGATCCGCCACCGGGCAAAGGCGTCCACCCAGAGGTAGGTCTTGTCCAGGGTGGGAATCTGCCCGGGGTCCCCGTCCCAGTCCAGGAGGTTTTTCGGGAAATAACTCGTGAGCTGGATGAAGGGGATTTTAAAATAAAGGCCGGGCTCGGTCTTGGGATCCCCCACCACTTTCCCGAACTGGGTGACCACCACCTGCTCCCGTTCATCCACCATGAAAGCCGAGTTGTAAATCAAAAAGGCGAAAACCGCCAGCGCGATAAGGATCAAAGGTTTCGATTTCATTTGGATTCCCCCAAAGGTTTGGTCAGGTTCAAGAGGGGAAGGAGATTTTTTTGCTCCTGGTCCACAATGTACTTGGGACCCAGTTTGGGAAAAAGCTCCTGTAGCGTTTCCAGGTAGAGCCGCCGCTTGGTCACGTCCTTGGCGTTGACGTACTCTTTGTACACGGCGGCAAAACGGGCCGCATCCCCTTCCGCCCGGTTGACCCGATCCAGGGCGTAGCCTTCCGCGGCCTTGATGGTCCGTTCCGCTTGGCCCCGGGCCGCCGGAATGGCCTTGTTGTAGTCTTCCTTGGCCTGGTAGATCAACTGTTCCTTTTCCTGGACCGCCTGGTTCACTTCGTTGAAGGACGGCTGCACCGGGATCGGGACGTTGGTCCGCTTCATTTCGACGGTCACCACGTGGATCCCGCTTTCGGCCTCATCCAGTTCCTTCTGGAGGAGTTCCCGGGCTTCCACGGCGATTTCATCCCGCTTGGTGATGACTTCGTTGATGCTCCGGTCTCCCACCACCAGGCGCATGGTGGCCTCGGACATGTCCACCAGGAGGCGCTGGGCGTTTTGAACCTTGAACAGATAGTTGTACGGATCCTTGATGCGGTACTGGACGATCCAGGGGACCACGGCCACGTTCAGGTCGCCAGTGAGCATGAGGGCCATGGTTTCCGCACCTTCGCTTCCGAATTGCCCCCGTCTTTCAAATCGGGACGGGCCCTCCCCGAACTCTTCCTTGAAGACCCGGCGGATCTTGACCTTGGTCACCTTTTCCACGCCGATGGGCAGCTTGAAGTTCAAGCCCGGCTGGGTGGTCCGCACATATTTCCCGAATCTCTGGACCACGCCCACTTCATCCACGCCCACCGTGTAAAAGGTGGACGATCCGAAAATGATCAGCAGGATCAAAAGAATGACGAGGGAGCCCCCCGGAATTTTTCCGGGAAACTTGAATCCTTTAAACTTTTTGAAAATCTCATCCATTTGGGGCGGTTTTCCGCCCCCCATCCGCTGCTGTTGCTCCTTTAATTTTTCCCAATCCCAATTCATCTTTCACCGATTCCTGTTGCGGCCCCATCGGCCCGATTAAAAAGCGCGAGCACAAACTTCGACTCGCGTCCGCCCGAAAAACAATCACGCGTCTTTTATATTGATAAATAACCGCAATTTGATAAAACATACGTCACAACATATGGCAAGTCAAGGGGAAAGGGCCCAATTCCAGTAAAGCGAGATCATGCCGGACCATTCCAAAAAACGCTCCATCGAACCGGTTCCCCTAAAAAACGTGTTGACCCGGGTGATGGCGTCGTGCCGCCGGAACCCGGATATGGAGCTTGCCCGTGTGTGGGATCACTGGGACGCCGTGGTGGGGCGTGTGATCGCCGAAAACGCACAGCCCGCTGCATTTAAAGGGCGGATGCTCATCGTCCATGTGACCGATTCCGTATGGATCCACCAGCTCCGGTTCATGAAAGACGGGATCCTTCAAAAGCTCAACCAGGCCTTGGGAAAACCGCTTCTCGAAGAGATCCGGCTCAAGATCGGTCCGTTACGATAAACCGTCGCGCCGCTTTGACCACGCAGGGCGGCATTTTACATGCCGCCGAGAACATCCCGAAACATAAACCGATGCCCGACAAAGAAAACGCCCTGACCCTCGACACCTTTTTCAAGGGCCGGCTCAAAGTCCTCCAGGAAGAAACGGGGTACCGGTTTTCCGTGGATGCCGTCCTTCTGGCGCACCATGCCGGCCCCAACGCAGACGACCGCATCCTGGACCTGGGGACCGGATGCGGGATCATCCCCTTGATCCTTGGCTTCCGGCACCCGAACATTCGGGGGTTTGGGGTGGAGATCCAAAAACCCCTGGCCGCCATCGCCCGGAAAAACATGATAGAAAACGGCATGGAAGACCGGATGCAGATTCTTTGCATGGATATGCGGGAATTGGATCAAACCCATACCAGCGGACCCGTGGACCTGGTGGTGACGAATCCGCCGTTCCGGAAAGCGCGGTCCGGACGCATCAACCCGGACAACCGGCGGGCCATCGCCCGCCACGAAATCGCCGTCACGCTTCCGGAAGTCGCCGCCGCCGGGGCCCGGATGCTGAAACCCAAGGGGCGGTTCGTCACCGTGGTCCCGGCCGAACGGACCGCGGATGTCCTTTGTCTCATGGATGCCTTCGGCCTTGCCCCCAAGCGCTTGCGGATGGTGCATTCCCGGAGGGATACGGAGGCCAAGCTGGTGGTGGCGGAAGGGGTCAAGGGGGCGCGCAAGGGGGTCCGGGTGGCGCCCCCTTTGGTTCTGTACGATCAAAACGGGCGCTACACCGAAGACGCCGCGGTCTTGTTCATTCCCTGAAAGGAGGGGGTTATATACTCTCCGGAACGAGGTGGTTCATGACCAGGCCGGAGCCGACCTTGGGATAGAAATAGGTGGCTTTCCGTGGCATGATAAGTCCCCGGTCCGCCACGGTCTTCATCTGCTCGATCCGGGTGGGATTGAGGATAAACGCGATATCGTAGCAGCCGCCGGTGATGGCTTCCACGGCGCCGGTTTCGGTGCGGTCGTACCCGATCCGTTTTTCATCGTCGAGCTGGGCCTCGTCGAATCCCAGAATCTCCATGAAAATCAATTGCGTCAGGATCGTGACATCGATATAGCGCACCGCTTCGATGATTTCGTTTTTGAACTTTTCCTCCATCACCCGGGGTTTCAATACCAAAAGATAAAATTCGGGGTGGTCTTTCATGAAGACGCCGATCACGTTCTTGGGGGCGTTGGCCTTGAGCGAGGAGACAAACTCCACCAGGGCCCTTTCCCGCTCCTTGCCCTTGAAGGGGATGGTGGTGACATCGAAGTATTTCCGGGCTTTGGGAATCAGGTTCGCCCGGGTCTCGTCGGAAACACCCCGCAACAGCCGGTGGGCGGGAAGCACGACAAGGCCGGGATCCTCCATGCCGGAAAGATACATCATCACGTAGTTGGCGGGGTGATCCCCGGGAAGGTCCGGCTGCCGGGAGCGCATCCACTCCAGGTAGTTCAATGCCGTGGTATACCGGTGGTGCCCGTCGGCGATATAGATGTTTTTATCTTCCAGCGCGCCGAAGACGGCCTTTTGGACCGATGTGTCGGTGATGCGCCACAGCCGGTGTCGCTGGCTGTCGTAATCCACGAAATCGATGTCCGCCGTTTTATCGAACACGGCGGCTTTCAGGCGGATGATGATGTCGTTTTTCGGGTCCGAATACAGGGAAAAGATGGGTGCAAAGTTGGCGTGGCATGCCTTCATGAGGGCCAGCCGCTGGGCCCGGACATTCGAAAACGTCTTTTCGTGGGGTAAAACCACCTTTTTTTCAAAGGGCTCCAGCCGGACCAGGGCGATGAATCCGAAACGGGTGACGGGTTTGTGGTCGTGGACAAAACTGCGGGCCGTGAAATACAGGGCCGGGGAATTGTCCTGAACCAGGATCCCCGCCTTGAGCCAGTTGTTGAAGTGCTGGGCCGCCCGGGGAATCCATGCGGTGCCGTTGGGATTGGAGGCGTCGTTTTTTCCCAGGGTCAACCGGATGCTGTTGTAGGGATGCCGTTCATGCAGTTCCAGCCGTTCGGTTTCGGATACCACGTCAAAGGGAGGGGCCATGACGTCGGCGAGGTCGTATATTTTCGAGGTGTTGTAAAAGATCCCCCGGAAAGGGGTGACAGTGGCCATACGCGTTGCTCCTTAGCGATAAAAATGAAAAAAGCCCTTTTAAATGAAAAACGTCCCGGGTTCAAGGGAAAACACCGTTTACCGGCTTTTTTTTTGAACGCCTTTATCGGTTCGGCGGAAAGAAACGGAAAGAGGATTGACAACAACGACCTAAAAAGCATAGTCTAATATTTCACTTACCGGATTTGATGAGGCTGCGGAGAGGTTGCCGAGTGGCTGAAGGCCCCGCTCTCGAAAAGCGGTATCCTGCCAAAAGCGGGATCGTGGGTTCGAATCCCACCCTCTCCGCCATTGACTTTAAATAATTTCAGTGACTTACTCATTAAAAATCCCGCCAGCGGGATGCCAACAGGGGTAACCTATTCACCCCCAATCCGAAGAGTCACGTTGAATCCAACCCGGCAAAGAAAATCCCAGGATGCCTTCACCGCCGCTGTAAATCTGCAATCCATGATTGATGAGATCCCCGTGGGGGTCGCCCTTCTCGACAAGGACCGGCGGATCATGCTGATGAACCGCATCCTTGAAGCGCTCACGGGATTTTCCCGCAAAGAAGCCGAGGGGGTTCCCTGTTACCACATCGTTCGAAACCGGACTTGCATCAAATCCTGCCCGGCCATGGGGATGGGGCCCGGTTCCGAATCCGAATCCTTCGAAAGCGACATCATCAACCGGGATCGCCTCCGGATCCCCGTTCAGGTCCACCTGGCACCCTTAAAAGACGCCGCGGATCATTGGATCGGGTTCCTGGAGACCATCGAGGATTTACGGCCGTTACGGGACCTCGACGCAAAAATCAGCCATGCATACCGGTTCGCCCATCTTGTGGGCCGAAGCCCCCAAATGAAAAAAATCTTTCAAATCCTGCCGATCATCGCTCAAAACGACTCCTCGGTTTTGATCACCGGTGAGACGGGCACCGGCAAGGATCGGGTGGCCGAAGCCATCCATCAAGCCTCGAATCGATCCAAAGGCCCCTTTGTCAAGGTGAATTGCGGTGCCCTTCCGGAAACCTTGCTCGAATCGGAACTCTTCGGGCATCAAAAAGGAGCGTTTACAGGCGCGGTGGAGAACAAGCCCGGCCGCTTCCGTCTGGCCCATCACGGAACCCTTTATCTTACGGAGATCGGGGACCTTCCCCTGCCGCTCCAGGTCAAACTCCTCACCTTTTTGGACGATCAGGTGGTCTATCCCCTTGGAAGCACAAAGGGCTTCCAGGCCGATGTGCGTGTCGTCGCCGCCACCCACCGGAATCTCGAGCAGATGGTCCGCGACGGGCGCTTCCGGGAGGATCTGTTATTCCGTCTCAACGTGGTCCGGCTTCACATTCCGGCCCTTCGGGATCGTGACGATGACATCCGCCTGCTCCTCGACCACTTTTTGAATATGCTGAATTCGAGGTTCGGGAAAAAGATTTCAGGCTTTTCCAAAAAAGCCCTCGAAATCCTGAAAACCTACGCGTACCCCGGAAATGTGCGGGAACTGCAGAATATCATCGAGTATGCGGTGAATATCTGCCAGGAACGCGAGATTTTACCCCAGCACCTCCCCACCTACCTGACCGAGCCCTCCGTGGATACCCCTGAAGCCGCATCCGATGGGGGCGTCCCGACCTCTCCGACGGTGTCGGGCGTCGATACATCCAAACTTCAATCCGAGGGGCGCACATGGGCGGATGTGGAACGCAGGATGATTATGGATGTCCTGGTGAAAACCGGCGGCCGCCGCAACAAAGCCGCCGAAATTTTGGGATGGGGCAGGAGCACCTTGTGGAGAAAAATGAAACAATATGGAATAACTTCCACGTAGCGATGGCCCTGGACAAGATCAAGACAATATGTCACAATTTAAAACAACCGATTTCATGGTACGGGTGATATGGCCCATAAAGTGTTGATCCCATTGTACGGCGATGAGGTGGCGCCGCGTTTCGACCTGGCGGCCGAAGTGCTCATTGCCGTGGGGGATGGATCCTCCCAAAAACGTAACGAAAGTATCATGGTGCTTTCCCAGCCCTCGTCCGAAAAGCTGTGTCAGCTCATTTTAAGCGAAGGCGTCGATACGGTGATCTGCAACGGGATCGAAGAGGAACACTACCAGTATCTCAACTGGAAGCGGATCCGGGTTTTCGATTCTGTTATCGGGCCGTGGAAATCCGTACTGGAGCGGTTTTATCAGGGGGGCCTCAAGCCGGGGGAAATCTTTAAAGAAGACATGGGTTCATAATGGCCGAATCCAGGTGGTGGCGATATTTCAAGCTGAATATCTTCGATCCCGGAGAGGATCTCAAATCGGCGGACCGGTACCGCCTGTTGCAGCGCAATATTGTTGTCCTCATGATGCTGGTCACCATCATTCCTCTGACATTGATGGCGGTGATCAATTACCATCAATACCGGTCCAGCCTGACAGATGAAATCATCAACCCCATGCGTCTTTTAACCTCCAAGACCAAACATTCCTTCGAACTTTTCCTTGAGGAAAAACTCTCCACGGTCCGTTTTATCACCTCCGCCTATCCCGTGGATACATTGGCGAACGAAAGAAATCTAAACCGGATCTTCCGGGTGTTGAAAAAGGAATTCGGCGGGTTCGTGGATTTGGGGCTGATTGATTGTCAGGGGATCCAGGTGAGTTACGCCGGGCCGTACGATCTTTTGGCCAAGGACTATTCGGATCAGGCCTGGTATCATGAGGTCACGATCCGGGGAACCTATATCAGTGACGTCTTCATGGGATATCGGAATTTCCCGCATATCGCCATCGCGGTCCAGCTCGGGAACGACGAGTGCGACAACTGGGTCCTGCGGGCCACTATCGACACCTACCTTTTTGACAACCTCATCGTCGCCATGGGATTGGATGCCCAAAGCGACGCCTTCCTGATTAATGACAAAGCCGTTTTTCAAACCAATTCCAAGTTTTACGGCAAGGTGTTGGAAAAGTGCCCCTTTTTACCGCCCCCCGGCAATTACGGCATCCATATCGAAGAGGAAACGGACCCCAACGGCCGCGAGGTGATCGTGGTCTATACCCATTTGGAAAATTTTTGCTGCAACCTGGTGATGGTCAAACCCAAGTCCGTGGTTTTGAAAACCTGGTTCACGCTCAAAAGCGAGATGTTTTTCATATTCATCATCGGCGCGGTCCTCATCCTCCTCACGATTTTTAAAATGACCGGCGTCCTGGTCAAAAAAACCCGGGATGCCGATGAACGGCGCGAGCTGGCCTTTCGGGAATTGGAGCATGCCCACAAACTCTCGTCCATCGGAAGACTGGCCGCGGGCGTGGCCCATGAAATCAATAACCCCCTGGCGGTGATCAACGAGAAAGCGGGGTTGATGAAAGACCTGGTGGAACGCGCCGAACCGTTTGACAAAAAAGAAAAATTCATGGAGGTGACGGCGTCCATTCAAAAGTCGGTGGACCGCTGCAAGACGATCACGCACCGCCTTTTGGGATTTGCCCGGCGCATGGAAGTGCAGTTCGAGCTTCTGGATGTCAACGATGTCATCCGGGAGGTCCTCGGTTTTCTGGAAAAGGAATATCTTTACCGCGGTATCGAAATCCGCATGGAACTGGACGAAAACCTGCCCCAGATTTCATCGGACCTGGGGCAGCTCCAGCAGGTCTTTTTGAATATTTTAACCAATGCGTTTTCCGCAGTGGAAGACAATGGATTGGTGGTCATCCGGACCTGGGAGCAGGATCCGGAGACCCTTGGGGTGTCGATTGAAGACAACGGCTGCGGGATGTCCAAGGAGACGCTGAATCAAATCTTTGAACCTTTTTTTACCACGAAAAAAGGATACGGCACCGGATTGGGATTGGCCATTACCTACGGCATCGTACAAAAACTGGGGGGAAGGCTCAAGGTGGAAAGTCAAGAGGGCGAAGGCACCGTCTTTTACGTTTTTCTCAGAAAGACGCCCCCCTCCAATACAGGAGAGCGACGATGAAAGAACGGACCCTGCTGCTGGTGGATGATGAGGTGGAATTTGTGCAGACGCTGGCGGAGCGGCTCCAGCTGAGAGGTTTTCAAGTGCACACCGCCCACGACGGGGATGAGGCCTTGATCCAACTGGAAAAGAATCGATTCGACATGGTGATTCTGGATGTGATGATGCCGGGGCTGGGGGGGCTCGATGTCCTCAAACAGATGAAGCCCCTTTATCCAAAGACGCCTGTGATTCTTTTGACCGGCCGCGGATCCACCAACGACGGCATCGAGGGCATGCGTCTGGGCGCCCGGGATTATCTCATGAAGCCCATCAATATCGATGAATTGATCAAGAAAATCGATGAAAACCTCTCCAGGGATTAACGATTCAATTCACGCTAAAGCAGGCATAACGCCGTCGGATACGATCTGACTGCAAGGAAACAGTCCGTTTCTGGGGGTGCAAATGGCGGAGCACAAACAAGAAGAGATCGCATTTTTCGGCAAAATAACGGCCGCCGCCACCCATGAGATGAAAAATGTGCTGGCCATTATTAAAGAAACGACCGGCCTCATGGAAGATCTGATCCTTTTATCCCCTGAGATGCCGGCTTCGCTTCGGGAAAAATGTCAAAGCACGCTGTCCGTTATCCAGAACCAGATCAAACGGGGAGTCGATATTTCCGATCACCTGAACTGGTTTGCGCATTGTACGGATGTGCCCACAGCCTCCATGGATCTCTCCACCACCGCTGTGCAAATGACACGCCTGGCCCAGCGGTTTGCAAAGCTTAAAGGGGTGGTCCTGGAAGTCAAACCTTCCGAGGCTCCCATAACCGTTCAGGTCCGCCCCGTTTTCCTCCTGATGACGCTTTTTACCTGCATCCGATGCTGCCTAAACGCCCTTTCTCCGGGCTCCCGGATCGTCCTTGCTCCCGGGGAATTCGACACTGGATTGGCATTTTCCTTTCTCATGAAAGAAAAAGACGCAACGCCCGATGCGCTTTTTTCAGCCCTTTCGGCGGATGCCGCCTGGTCCGATCTCCGGCAAATGGCGGCTGCTTTGGAGGGGACCGTCCAGTGGGTGCCCGGGGGTCCCTCTATCCGACTCCTGTTGCCGGATTCCTCTCCATGACGGTGTTGCTGATGCCATCCGGTCTGTCTACATCCCAAAGCGGTTCGCCGGACGCAAAGGTGCATGCGTCATATCCAATGCGGATCATGCCGGCTCCATTCGCTGCCGTTTGAGCGTAACGCTTCACGCAAGCCCAAGCCCTGCCGTTTAAAGCAGAGTCGAGGGAAGCGTTCCTCATTCGATTTTCATAAAAGAGAAACGGACTCCTGCCCGGCCAAGGTATCGTTCAAATTTGATCAATTTTGATTCTTAAGAAAAGTTTCTTAATGTATCAATTTGATTCAATACTTTTTGGGGGAAACGCCGCACGTAAACTATAACATACTAAATTAACGTATATTATTATTTTTGGCATACCTGTTGCGTAGGTTTAGGCCACAACCGGGACCGGTTTCTGTCCGGAATGTTTCCCGGAAGGCCTGCCTTGGCAACGAGCGGGACTTTTGGGGAAACGTTCCGTTGAGTTCGTTAAACCGAAGCTGCCGGCAAAGCGAGACGGTATCCTTTGGCACAGGACCCTGAAAAGATAAAAGTGCTCATCGTCGATGACGAAGCGGATTTCACCGACAGTCTTTCGAGGCGTCTCGAAGTGCGGGGATTTACAGTCGACACCGCCTCCAGTGGTGATTCAGCCGTCGCCATGATCCGTGGCGAAGACTATGATGTCGTACTCCTGGATGTGTTGATGCCGGGAAAAAACGGCATCGATACGCTGAAAGAACTCAAAAAGTTACGTCCATCGCTTCGTATCATTATGCTCACCGGCCATGCCCGCGTCGATACGGCCATGGAGGGAATGGCGCTGGGTGCCTTTGATTATCTGATTAAACCCCCTGAAACCGATGAACTGGTAGAAAAGCTCCAACTTGCTCACGAACAAAAGGTTTCCAAGGCGGACCGGATTCAACAGACACGGGCCGCGGTCGTTTCTGAAAAGAAGGGATGGAAGAAATTTTTCCGCTCGATGCTGAATCGATTTTTAACAAAACCGGATTCGCCGCACTAAAGGGAGGGACGGTTGGGTATTCGGCATATGCCGTAACCACTTAAAAAAGGATCCAAAAACATGAATTGCTTCATAAAGTGGGGGCAGGTCTTGATGATGGGCGCCAAGGCGCATGCACAGTGGGAGCTGGTCGTTTCCCATACGATCCTGAGCAGCCGAAAACGGCTGCTCATTGTCGTTTTACTGACGATTCCCGCAATTTTGGGGACCATTGCGTTTGCCGAGGACGTTGGGGAAACGCTTCCCGATCTGATCGGTGGAAAGAATACCTACAGTCCGGCTTTTTTCAGCATCGGGATCTTTATCGTTTCGATTCTGGTCGGAATGGGGGCCGGTCTGATCACCGGGTGCATCGGCGCCGGAGGAGGATTCATCATTGCACCGGCACTGATGAGTGCCGGCATCAAAGGAATCCTTGCCGTGGGTACCGATCTTTTTCATATTTTTGCAAAGGCCATCATGGGTAGCGTCATCCATCGAAGGCTGGGAAACGTATCCGTCGCCCTTGCCATGGTCTTTCTCATCGGTGCGATCCTTGGAGCGACGGCCGGCGGCCTCATCAACCGGGTGCTGTATGAAATCAACCCGGTGCTCAGTGACGCGTTTATTTCGATTGTCTATTCCTTGATCCTCGGTTTTCTGGGGTTATACGCCATGACGGATTTTCTCCGGGCCAGAAAAAAAGCCGCTGCATCCGTAATAAGAAACCGCGGCAAAACCGAGGGCGCGGGCATGGGGAGCCTGCCGAAAAAGCTCCAGGCATTGAAAATTCCCCCCATGGTGGTTTTTGATGCCGGTCTTGTCCCGGGAGGGCGGAGTATATCCTGGGTGTTTCTGGTCCTCAGCGGCGCCCTGGTGGGGTTTGCGGCCGGGATTATGGGGGTGGGGGGCGGCTTTCTGACTTTCCCCATTTTTGTTTACGTTCTGGGGGTGTCTTCCATGACGACGGTAGGAACCGATATTTTCCAGATTATCTTTACCGCCGGTTATGCCTCCATCAGTCAGTATGCGATATATGGATTTATTTTTTATACGCTGGCCATGGGGATGCTGTTGGGGTCTTTGTTCGGCATTCAGATCGGGGCACTGGTCACCAAAGTGGTGCCGGGGATCACCATTCGGGGGTTTTATGCCATGGCCGTGATGGCCGGTTTCGTGAATCGAATTTTCTCTTTGCCTTCCAAGCTGGGCGCGATGGAGATCATCCCCCTTTCCAAAAAGGCCGGAGCTGTATTGGATGCCATCGGGATATGGGCCTTTTTCATCGTGATCGGCGGTTTTTCCGTCTGGGTGATCGGGACCTTTTTCAAAAACCTTCGGATGCTGAAGGGAGAGGAGGTGTATCGATGATCGCGCGACGAGATAAATTTTTCTCCGGACTCTGGCTCCTGATTGGTTTTTTGATCGTGTTGGTGGTGATGTTTCTGCCGATTTTCAAGGGTCACAATGCAATCGAATACCTTGATAATATATTCAATTCCATATCCAAAGGCTCAGCCAATTATATCCCGAAGGTAAGAGAAGAGATAACGCGGGTTTCAGGAATCCCCATTTCCGTGGCGCTTCCGATGGACGATGTGGTGCAGGCGGAACAAACCGCGCTGTTGTTTGAAAAAAGCGGCTGTTCTCCCGAGATTTCCGGCAAACAACTCACGGTTTCCGGCGATCTGGGCAGGATACTCGAAAACAGTCTGCAGGACGCCCATGCCATGTACTGGAACCAGGGGGCCAGTATCAGCGATAAGTACGGGTATCCCGCAGAACGCGTGATGTATAATTGGTGGGCAACACTCCAATCCCTGGAGAAAGGACTGACGCGACAAAAGCAGTTCGAAGCCGCCCGGGTCGTGGATCATTTAAACAAAAAAGCGGTTGAGACCGCCTACAATTATTACGGCATCGACCCCCAGAAGATTTCTGATCGGTGGGGCGTCGTGCTCTTTTCTCTTTTATTTTATGTAACGTATACTCTCTGGTTCGGGTTTTCGATTCTCTATCTGTTTGAAGGGTGGGGATTGAGACTGGGACATTAACCACTGTATAATCAAAGAGGATGATTCAAATCTTCAAAAGTCTGTTTCACCGCAAGGAGGAAGACGTGGGCGATGTCGAAGCGCTTCGCTCCGAATTCAGGGCCCGCTATCACAATTTTAAGGTTTTGTTGAATGCAAACAACAGGGCCCTTGATATGATGGCGGGTATCGAGAAGGCCTTGAACGGAACCACGCCGTTCGGCATGCCCTTTATCCGGGCCAGCGTGACGGCGGTTGCGGTTGAAGTGTACCGGATGATCCGAAATCTGGATGAACTGAGTCCGGGCCGATATACGGCCTTGTATGGTTCATTTGAAAACATACGGAGAACCATTCATCAAATCCTTTCACAACGGCGTTTCGTCGACGAAGGCCGATTCATCATTCCCCTGTCTGACATCAATGCGGAGATGTCCGATCGTGTCGGCACCAAAATCGCCAATCTAGGGGAGATTAGAAACAGGCTCGGTGTTCCCACCCCCCAGGGGTTCGGCATCACCGCTGCTGCGTATCTTCGCTTTTTTGAGCACAACAAACTGCAGATTGAGATCGACCGGCGGTTCCAGTCCGTCAACATGGGCGATATGGCAGCGCTCTACCGGCTCAGCCGGGATATCCAGACACTCATCAAATCCGCAGAAATTCCAGCCGAACTCGGAGATGCAATCCTGTCCGGGTATGATGCGCTGGTTTCAGAATGCGGAATCGGAACCCGGGTGGCGTTGAGAAGCAGCGCCTTGGGTGAAGACGTGGCCGGGCGATCCTTCGCCGGTCAGTACCATTCCGAACTGAATGTCACCAAAGATAAAATTCTGGATGCCTACAAATCGGTGGTGGCCAGCAAATATGGGTTGACCGCCATCACTTACCGGTATCATCGGGGCCTGAAAGACGAAGATGTTTTTATGGGCGTCGGTTGCCTGGCCATGATCGACGCCAAAGCCGGCGGCGTGGCCTATACCCATGATCCAGTGAATCCCGACAATGACGGCATATACATCAATGCGGTCTGGGGGCTGCCGAAAGCGGCCGTAGAAGGCAGCGCCGCGTGCGACATTCTGGTCCTTTCAAAATCGGATCCCATGACGATTCTCAACCAGAAGATCAGCGTTAAAGAAAAGAAAATGATCTGTTTCTCAAAAGAGGGCGTCTGTGACGTGGATGTGGATGGAACCCGGCAAACCCTTCTCTGCATTGATCCCGAGAAAGTGGCGATGCTGGGGGAGTTGGCCCTAAAACTGGAGCGGTTCTATGAAACCCCTCAGGATATCGAGTGGGCGGTTGGACCGGATGACAGGATCTATATTCTTCAGTGCCGGCCCATGCAGGTCACCGCGCCGGGCGGGAACGCGGCTTTTCGGGAGGCCAGGGCGGATCGGACGCGGACGCCGTTGATCGCCGGAGGGATTGCCGCCAGTCCGGGGACGGCTTTCGGAAAAGTTTTCAAAGTGTCCACGGAAAACGACATGCTTGCGTTTCCGGACGGGGCGGTTCTGGTCACCCATCAGGCACTCCCCAAATGGGCGCCTCTTTTGAACCGCGCAGCCGCGGTGCTGACGGAGCAAGGCGGTTTTGCAGGGCACTTGGCCACGGTCTCGCGAGAATTTTGCGTCCCGGCGATTTTTGGCATCGAGCACATCATGGACCGGCTTGAGAACGGCGCTGCGGTGACCGTTGATGCCGACCATCAAGCGGTTTATGAAGGCAGCGTTGATATTCAAACAACCGAAAGCGACAAGCGGATCAATTTAATGGCCGGCAGTCCCGTATTCAATACGCTTCAGGACGTGAGCCGCCATATCGTTCCCCTGAACTTAATCGATCCGGATGCGCCCCAATTCCACCCGAAAAACTGCAACACGCTCCATGACGTCACCCGGTTTATTCATGAAAAATCCGTGCAGGAAATGTTTAATTTCGGTAAGGCCCGCAATTTTCCCGAACGCTCCAGCAAACAACTGGTGGTCGATGTCCCCATGCAATGGTGGGTTTTGAACCTGGATGACGGCTTCAAGCGTGAAGTGAAAGGCCCTTATGTTCGCCTGGACAACATCGCATCCATACCGATGCTGGCCCTTTGGGAGGGGATTACCGCCTTTCCGTGGGAAGGCCCGCCACCCATTGACGGCAAAGGGTTGATGTCCGTGATATTCCAGGCGACCACCAACAAGGCATTGACCCCCGGCGTGCGGTCCAGGTATGCGGACCGCAATTATTTCATGATCTCAAAACACTTTTGCAACCTGACATCTCGACTCGGTTTCCACTTTTCAACGGTTGAAAGCATGGTGGGTGATCGCGAGCAGGAAAATTATATCAGTTTTCAATACAAAGGGGGTGCAGCAGACTATGACAGAAGGCGCAAACGGATTCTTTTTGTCCAGGAGATATTGGAGCAATACCGATTCGTCGTCTCGGTGAAAGAAGACACCCTGATGGCCCGAATCGAGAATTACGACATGAAGGACATAAAAACCTGTTTGAAAATACTCGGTTATCTGACAATCCAGACCCGTCAGCTGGATATGGTAATGTCAAATAACACATTGGTAAACTTTTACCGGTCCAAATTCATTAAAGAAGTTGAACACATCGCCCGGTCGATCAATGCATAACCCCTCCCCGGGAAGCGTCGACGCCTCAGCGCCGAATCTCAAAAGAACGATCTAAATCACCCATCATAATCCCTTCCTTTTCACAAAACGTATTCATTTGTTTCATTATGTTGTTCTCAAAATGTATTATTATGATTCATCACTCGCCCGGATCTTCTCCTAAAACATCATAATATATTGTTAATATAATCTTTTTTTATGTTGGCATCCAAATTGCTCTATTACCATGGCAAGCACGAACACGCACAAGAGGAGGATGCCATGAAAAAATTCAAGGAAAAACTGGAAAGAATCTTTATGGCTGTTGCTTTTGCCGAAGCCGGCGAACATGAAACGGCCGCGTCTATGGCCGGAATTGAAATGAATCAAAATCCGGGAGTGAGCTGGATTAAGACCCTCCAAAACAGCTTTGCCGCCGTGGCCTTTGCGGAAGCGGGCTGTCCGGAAATCGCCCTCGAGTTCATGGGGCATACCGACGGGAAGCATCGGCGGGCCCCTTTGGAAATCTTCCTGGAAACGGTGGGACTCCAGGGTGTCCGGGTCCGATACGGGGTCGTAACGGCAGGATAAACGGAGAAGCGGTGTTGATGTATTCATGGGAGCGACCCTTTTGATCATCGATGCGGATTCCGGTTTTCGTGAGCATCTCGCCCGGTACATGCAGGGCAGAAAATGGAAGATCCTGTTCGCCGATGGGCTGGACGAAGCCAAGAAAAGCGTCAAGCGCCGGAATATCGACGTGGTCCTGTTGGGAATGAGTTCCCTGAAAAGCGAAGGCCTGGCGATTCTTCGGATGATCAAAAAAGTAAGCAGTAAGACAGAGGTCATCATGCTCGGAAGCGTCGATCAGATCGCATTTTCCATCGAAGGAATGAAGCTGGGGGCGTTTGACGATTTCATGGGGCCGTTCGACATCGACGCATTGATCCGGCGCATTGAAGAGGCAAGGATTCAAAAGAAACAAAGACAGGAGAAGAAACCGTTGTTGAAACGGTACATGGACGCCTTTGCCGCCAGTGCCTTTGCGGAAGCAGGGGAACCGGATATGGCGTTGGCGTTTATGGAAAAAGACGCCGAGAAGATTTCGGATGAAGAAAAAAAGGAGCAAAAAAATGGAAAAGATTAAAGTACTCCTGGTGGATGATGAAGAGGATTTCGTTAAATCCCTGGCAGAGCGGATCAAAATGCGCAAGCTGGGGTCGGAAGTGGCCTTGAACGGAGAAGAGGCGCTGCAGATCGTCAGCGATCAGGTCCCGGATGTCATGGTTCTGGATCTTAAGATGCCGGGCATCGACGGGATGGAGGTGTTGCGCCGGGTGAAAAAAGCCTACCCCAGCGTGGAAGTCATCATCTTGACGGGACACGGTTCAGATCAGGATGAAAAGGACGCGCGCCGGTTGGGCGCCTTCGATTACCTGCAAAAACCGGTCGATATCGACCACCTGGTGCAATACATCAAGCGCGCTTACAAAAAGAAGATTGAACGCAGTTTGACGGCTGCGGCATTTGCCGAAGAAGGAGAATTCGATACGGCACGGGAAATCATGGATGAAGAAAACGATAAATGATCTCCCGAGGAGCGACAGATGAAAATACGAGTCCTGCTGGTAGACGATGAAGAAAGCTTTGTCGAGCCTTTGTCCCAGCGCCTATGGATGCGGGGATTTGACGTGGAGACGGTACTGAACGGAGAAGCGGCCCTGGAAACGATAGGACAAAACGAACTCGACGTGGTGGTGTTGGACGTCTTGATGCCGGGAAAAGACGGGATCGAGACATTGAAGGAAATCAAAAACATGCGTCCGCTGTTGCAGGTGATCATGCTCACCGGGCATGCCACCGTCGAAGCAGCCATCGAGGGGATGAAGCTGGGCGCCTACGACTTTCTCATGAAACCCACGGATGTAGAAGCATTGGCCAAGAAGATCGTTGAGGCCCATTCGATTAAAAAAGATCACGAGGAACGGATTCGGAAAGCGGAAATTGATCGAATCGTTCATAGCAAGGGATGGTAGAGGAATACGACAATGAAATCAATGATGGTTAAAGAACTGATGGTGCCGCTCTCCGAGTATGCCACGGTTTCCAAGGATGCCTCCCTTTACGAGGCGGTGCTGGCACTGGAATCGGCGGTGGCCGCCTTCGACCCGGCCCGCCACCGGCATCGGGCCGTCCTTATTTATGACGAGAACAGGCGGATTGTCGGAAAGATCGGCCAGATCGATGTGCTTCGGGCCTTGGAACCGGGTTATGAAGAGCTTGTCAAAAGCGACGCCTTCACCCGGCTGGGATTAAGCCCCATGTATCAGAAATCCATGATCGAACAATACCGGCTCTGGCACAAGCCGTTGAATGACCTTTGCCGGAAAGCAGCGGAATTGACGGTGGAATCCTTTATGCACAGACCCACGCCAGGGGAATACGTGGATGAAAATACGTCTTTGAACGAAGCAGTCCATCAGTTGATTATGGGGAGACATCAGTCCCTCCTGGTGACCCGGGAAAAAGAGATCGTCGGCATATTGCGGCTGAGCGATGTCTTCATGGAGATCGTTGAAAGGATAAAAGAGTGCAAGTTGTAACAAATCGGTTTTCTTTGCAGAAACGGAAAATGAGCATTGCGCTGCATGGCAGGGTGATACGGTAAGGAGACGTGAAAAATGGCAGGCAAATCCCTCGCCCTTGAAACGGGAACGTTCGATTGGAAACGGTTCATGTATCTCATGGTCGGAGTACTTCTGTTTGTGTTGGTATATTGGGCGCCGCCCTGGCCGGACGCGGTGGATCCCAAGGGCGAACATTTTGTTTTGACCCGTGAAGCAAAAGGGGCCTTGGCCGTTTTTCTCCTGGCCGGAACCTGGTGGGTCTTTGAAGTCGTCCCCATCGGCGTGACCAGCCTGGCAATCGGGGCCTTACAGGCGCTGTTTCTGATCCGCCCGGCTCAAAAGGCGTTTAAGGATTTCATGGACCCTTCCGTGATGTTCATCTTCGCCTCCATCGTCATCGGGTTGGTGTTTACCAAAACCGGTTTGACCAAACGACTGGCTTATCGGATGCTGGTGATCGTGGGGGAAAAGACCAGCATGATTTATTTGGGATGTTTTGTCGTCACGGCGGCCCTGACCCATATCATGGCCCATACCGCCGTGGCCGCAACCATATATCCGCTGCTTTTGGCCGTTTACAGCCTTTACGGGGAAGGGAAAAAACCGACCCGTTTCGGGAAAGGGCTTTTTATCGGAATGGCCTACGTGGCCGGTGCCGGAAGCATCGTGACCCTTTTGGGAGCCGCCCGCGGCGCCGTCGCCATCGGATTCTTTCATGACATTGTGGGGGAAAACATCTCCTTTTTTCAATTGACGTATTACATGCTCCCCGTGGGGTGGTTGATGGTATTCCTGCTCTGGGGGTTTTTCATGCTCTTTTTCAAGCCGGAAAAAAAGGTGATTCCCGGTTTGCGGGAGCGGGCCAAGATCCTCAATGCCGAACTGGGCGGCGTCACCCCGAAAGAGATCATCGCCGCGGTCATTGTCTTCGGCTGCATTTTCGTGATGGCCCTGCGCTCCTTTATCCCCGCCTTGGAGCCGGTGGATAAGACGGCCATCATTCTGATTTCGACCATCCTTTTCTTTGTTACCGGGATACTCGATCTGAACGACCTGGAAGAAATCCCGTGGAACATTATCCTGCTCTTTGCCGGTGCCATGAGCATCGGGTTCTGTCTTTGGGAAACCGGGGCTGCCAAGTGGCTGGCCGTCAATTGGCTGGTCATGTTCCAGAAGGCCAACTGGTTTGTTTTCGTGATGAGCATTGCCTTTTTTGTCATGATGATGACCAATTTCATCATGAATGTGGCGGCCATCGCCATTTCATTGCCGGTGGCGCTCGTCATCGCCCCTTATTTGGGAGTGGCGCCTGAAGTCATTTTGTTCGCTTCCCTGGTGGTCGCCGGTATGCCCTTTCTGCTTCTCGTGGGTGCGGCTCCGAATGCCATTGCGTATGATTCAAAGATGTTTTCCACGGGAGAATTCTTTCTTTACGGGATTCCGGCCAGCATCCTTCTGATGGTGGTGGTGGGTTTCGCCGCTTTGGTGCTGTGGCCTCTGATGGGGATGCCGGTGCTCGCGAACTGACCCGTTTGTCACCCTGACGTTGCTGCGTTACAGGGGGGCATGGGACGGCACGTATGGATATCTGTCGTAAAAAATGATACCTTGGGACGCGTCTTTTAGCCATTGCGGCGCGCCGGCACCAATAATCATTTGAAAAGGTTTGATCCATGAAAATGAAGATCCTGCTCGTGGATGATGAAAAAGACTTTGTGGCCTCTTTGGCCCAGCGGCTTCAACTCCGGGGTCTCGACGTTAAAACCGCATTCAGCGGGGAGGAGGCCTTGGACCGGATACAACAGGAGGCGTTCGATGTGGTCATACTCGACGTGGTGATGCCGGGCAAAGACGGGATTGAAACCCTCAAGGAGATCAAAGAAATCGGGCCGCTGTTGCAGGTCATCATGCTTACCGGGCATGCCACGGTGGAAACCGCCATCGAAGGGATGAAGCTGGGCGCTTACGACTATTTAATGAAGCCCACGGAAACCGAAGTGCTGGTCGAAAAAATCTCAAACGCCCATGCCCTTAAAAAGGAGCATCAGGAACGGATCCGCAAAGCCGAAATCAACCATATTATTAAACGCCGGGGATGGTAGCAATCCCGCATCCCTTTTCAAACCGTTTCAACGACAAAGCCGCCAAAGGATATCCGGGAATTTTCTCCGGGATGCTTTTGAGCGGCTTCATTTTCATTGAAATTTTATAAAATCCCTGATATCTGATTTTGTTCCATGAATGGTGGAGATGGTGGCGCCGATTGTCCGCGGCGCTGGGAAGCCTTTTTCAACCGGGAGCCGGAGAGATGTCCGAGTTGGCCGAAGGAGCACGACTGGAAATCGTGTGTGCTGCCAAAAGCGGCACCGAGGGTTCGAATCCCTCTCTCTCCGCCATGATTTTTCAGCCCCGGCGGGGCGCCCCCTTGTGACACCGTTTTTAACCTGAGCCGTTCCGGCCGCTTTCAGATCCAAGAGGCGTTCTCGTGTCGTACCTGGTTTTAGCCCGTAAATACCGGCCCCAGACCTTCGAAGAAGTGGTGCACCAGGATCATGTGACCCGCACCCTGGCCAGTGCCGTTCAGATCGGCCGGGTGGCCCACGCCGTCCTCTTGTCGGGTCCCCGGGGAACGGGAAAGACCACGGTGGCCCGGATCCTCGCCAAGGCCATGAACTGCCAAAAGGGGCCTACCCCCGTCCCCTGCAATGCATGCCGGTCCTGCACGGAGATCACCCGAGGGCACGCGGCGGATGTCTATGAAATCGACGGGGCGTCCAACAACAGCGTGGATCAGGTGCGGGAACTGAGGGAAAACGCCCGGTATATGCCCGCCTACAGCCCCTACAAGATCTACATCATCGATGAAGTGCACATGCTGAGCCCCGCGGCGTTCAATGCGCTCCTCAAAACCCTGGAAGAGCCGCCGCCCCATGTCCTGTTCATTTTCGCCACCACCGAACCCAACAAGATCCCCGCCACGGTGCTTTCCCGGTGCCAGCGGCATGATTTCCGGCGTATCGACACCCGTTCCATCGTGACCCACATGGAGACGATTATCTCCAAAGAAAACGTGGAGATGGACCCGGAATGCCTCTGGGTCATCGCCCGGGAGGCCACCGGCGGCATGCGGGACGCCTTGAGTCTTCTGGATCAGGTGATGACGTGTGCGGAAGGGAAGATCACCCTGGAACAGGTGTTGAATCTTCTCGGGGTCATGGACCGGAAAGTGATTTTCGACCTTTCCCGGGCCGTCCTTGAAAAGGATGCGCCGGGGATATTGGAGCGGGTCCATGAGGCCTATTTCCGGGGTTATGATATGAAGCGCCTCTTTTTTGACCTTTTGGAGCATTTTCGAAACCTCATGGTGGCCAAAGCCTCAAAAAATCCCAGGCCCCTCGTGGATTTGCCGGCCGGGGAGGTGGACCAAATCGTGGAAACCGCCGGGGAGATTTCTCCTGCCTATCTCAACCAGATCATTGATATCTTATTGAAAGAAGAATCCGCCGTTCGATTCTCTTCGCTGCCCCGAATCGCTTTGGAGATGGCCCTGGTGAAAACCCTGGAAGTGATCCCGGCCCTTTCCATTGAAACCCTGATCGAAAAACTCGATGCCCTGAGAGGCGAAATCACCGCCGGCGCTCCGAAAAGCGCCCCGGCCCAGGCGCCGCCCCCGCCGTCTCGTTCCGAAACCGAACCGACGATGCCGCCGGGACCGGGAAGCACCGGAGGCGTTCCGCCGGCGGATGCGGCTTCCATCGCAGAATCCCGGGCGTCGTATCCGGAACCGGAAACCCGCTCCGCACCGTCACCGGGGGATCCCTGGGACCGGGTGGTTCAGATCCTTTCCGAAAAAACCCCGTCCCTGGCGGCATCCCTTTCCAAGTGCAAGCGGATACGGGAAACCGGGGCGGAAATCGAGGTCGAAGTCCACGGGAACGGATACGATTTTCAGGCCTTGAACCGCAAAAAAAGCAAGACCGCCCTGGCCAAGGCCTGCCAGGCGGTGTACGGCCGGACCATGACGGTCTATTTCGTTCGCCCAGAGAAAGACAATCTCCATCATGATCAGAAACCCGAAACCCAAAACGATATAAAAAACAAGGCGATCCAGCACCCCCTGGTGGCCGAAGCCATACGGATTTTCGGCGGCGCGGTGGTGGACGTCAAGCTCTTGTAGGAGGCCGAATATGAAAGGCATGGGGAAGATGCTCAAGCAGGCCCAGCGGCTCCAGGCCGATATGCTCAAAATGCAGGAGGCGCTGGCTGAAAAGACCGTGGAGGTCGCATCGGGCGGGGGGGTCGTGAAAGTGGTCGCCAACGGAAAGCAGCAGATTGTTTCCCTTTCCATCGACAAAGAAGTGGTGGATCCCGAAGACGTGGAAATGCTGCAGGACCTGGTGCTGGCCGCCGTGAACGAGGCCTTGACCCGAGCCCAGGAGATGGCCAACGCCGAGATGTCCAAGCTCACGGGCGGACTGAATATTCCGGGATTGGCATAGATGCGCCATTATCCCGCCTCCATCAAGCGGCTCATCACCGCCATGACCCGGCTCCCCGGCATCGGGGAAAAGACGGCGGAACGCCTGGCCATGCACATCCTGAGCATGCCCCAAAAAGAGGTGGCGTCTCTGGCCGAAGGCCTTTTGGAGATGAAGCAGTCGGTGCGGCTGTGTTCCCTGTGTCATTCCTTGAGTGATTCCGACCTTTGCCCCATCTGCCGGGATCCCTCCCGGGACACGGGCGTCCTGTGCGTGGTGGAACAGCCGGCGGACATGGTGGCCATTGAAAAATCCGGGGCCTTTACCGGCCGCTACCATATCCTCCAGGGAGTCCTTTCCCCCATGTGCGGGGTGGGACCCGGCGACATCCGGGTCCAGGAGCTTTTCGACCGCATCGGAAAAGGGGGGATCGGCGAGGTGATCCTGGCCACCTCCACCAGCGTGGAAGGGGAAGCCACGGCCGCCTACCTGGCGGAACGACTCCGGGGACTCCCCGTGACGCTCACCCGGATCGCCTCGGGGGTGCCCATGGGGGGCGATTTGAAATATGTGGATGCGGTGACCCTCAAGCGCGCCATGGATACCCGGCATGGCGTCTGACCCCTTGAGCGCGGCGGATCTGTTTGAATGCAAAAAGTGCGGGGACTGCTGCAAAGGGTACGGGGGCACCTTCGTCTCCCGGGAAGATATCCTCCGCATCGCGGAATTTATCCGGGAAGACCCGGACCGGTTCATCCAAAAGTACTGCCGGATGTCGGGGCGCCGTCACGTTCTGGCCCAGGCCGAAAACGGGTACTGCGTCTTCTGGGACGGGCTTTGCCGGATTCACCCGGTGAAGCCGTGGATGTGCCGCATATGGCCCTTCATTCCCAGCATCCTCATCGATATCGACAACTGGCGCATCATGGCGACATGCTGCCCGGGAATGCGCACGGACATCCCCGATGAACGCCTCGAATCCTCCCTCAGAAGCCTCCTTCGTTCCCGTGATCGGCGTCTTTGATTCCGGCATCGGGGGCCTTCTCCCGCTGCGCGCCATCCGGGGCATGCTCCCGGCCCACGACCTCCTTTTTTTGGCCGATACGGCCCGCGCCCCCTATGGCCGGCGAAGCATGGACACCGCGGCCCGGTTCGCCCGGGAGGGGATTCGGCACCTGGTCGATTCAAAGGTGGATCTTTTGGTGATTGCGTGTCCCGCCGTTGCAACGGCCTGGATCCAGGAAAAAATCGGGCCCTATGCCGTTCCGGTCATCGACGGGGTGACCCCCGCCGCCGCCGCGGCGGTTTCGGTTTCCAAGACGCATCGATTCGGTGTCCTCGGAAATCGGGCTGCCCTGGAAAGCGGGGTCTATGAACGGCTCATCCGGGAGCGGCTCCCCGATGCCCGGGTTTATACCCAACCGTCGAGGCTGCTGGATGTCCTCGTCGAGGAAGGGTGGGCCAGGCGGCCCGAGACGGCGCGGATCGCAAAAAAACTGGTGCACCCCTTGAAGGTGCGGCAGATCGACACCCTGATTCTGGAAAGTCCCTTTTTGTCCGTTATCGAAGCAAAAATCGCCGCCAAGGCCGGCAGGAAGGTCAAGATCGTCAATTCCGGGGTGACCCTGGCCGGGGCGGTGAAGGCCGCGATACAAAAGCGTTCGGAAATGACCCGGCCCCTGGAAAAAACCGGCCAATTAACGATTCGGGTGACGGACAACCCTGCGGGCCTGAAAGAAAAATGTGAAAAATGGTTAAAATCCAGGATTCGCCTGGAAGTGGTGTCCCTATCTCCGGGCGGAAAAGATGACGACAGCAGCGTGCGGGGTTGACCATTTCGCTTCCGGACCCTATCCCTTCAGCAAAGGATTTCTTTCGATGCAACAGCGACGGCGGGACGCGGCATCGCCGGCAAAGACACCCAGCGGCGGATCCGTGGAAGTCCCGAAGGAACACTGGGAGACCCTGGCCCGGATGGACATCAGTACCGTTTGTCAACGCGGCGCGGTTTTCCGGGAGGATTCAGGACAAATCTGCATGCCGTTTTTACAAGAAGATCTGCGGATCGATATTTCCGGCCGCGGCGTTTTCCGAAAAAAAGGAGACACCTGGAACCCGATTCAGGATCCGCTGTTGGCGCTTTTGTGCCTGGTGTACCTTATCGGCGCTAAAGATGTCCCCTTGAAAGGCCGGATGGTGGGGGTAAACGAGTTGAAAACCGGACACTTTTTTCAGGGGCCCCACGCGCTCGATACCAAACCCCTTCTCAGGCGGTTCGGGATGGATCTTGACGGATTCCGGAAGGCGGCCGTCATACTGGGCGGGGTTGCGATGGACCTGGGGGATGCCGCCTACGCGTTCCGCCCGTTGCCCCGGGTCCCCGTGTACTATCTCTTATGGGAAGGGGACGCGGAATTTCCGCCCCGGCTGTCCGTGCTTTTCGATGAAACCGTCGAAGCCCACCTGCCGGCGGATGCCATCTGGGGCCTGGTCAATCTTGTCTCCCATCGCCTGCTCACCGCGGGTATCCCTGCGGTTTGAGGCGGATCTGGACGTAACGGGCGTTTTCCCCCTTGTTCACCTGCCGGAGGTAATATTCCCGGGCGGCCGGTTCCCGTTTTCCCATTCCTTCGAGCGCCAACCCCTTGAAAAACACGGTATTCGGATTTCCGGGCAAAAGGCGTTCATGGGCGATGAAGGGCTCATCGGCGCCGGAAAATGTGTGATGACTATGGATGGATTAAGCGCTGGACCGTATGACGACACAAGTCATTGTGACCGGCGAAGTGAAATACAATATTTTTTCATGTACTTCCAAACAGCCGTGCGGCTGATTCCGATCCGGCGGGCGGTCTCAGCCTTATTCCAGTTGCTTTCATTCAATATCTCCAGCAAATGCGCTTTGCTGATTTTCTCCCGCCGGTACGGCCTTCCGGCTCCCCGAAAGCTTTCTTTGGTGTTTCTGAGACCGAAGTGCACCTTGCGGAGTTCAACCGGCAGGTCGTACGTCTCGATCTGCTCCCGGTTGGCAACGACAAAGGCATGTTCGATGGCATTTTCCAGTTCGCGCACATTGCCTGGCCAGTCGTAATCCATGAGGATGCGTAATGTCGCCTGGGAGACGCCTCGGATCTGCTTGGCCGTTTTCTTATTGAACTTTTCAATGAAATGACTGACCAGCAACGGTATATCGTCTCGTCTCTGGCAAAGGGCCGGTAACTGAATTGGGAACACTTTCAACCGATAATAAAGGTCCTCGCGAAAAACACCTTCACGCACCAGATCAAAAAGATACCGTTGCGTGGCAGTTATAATACGGATGTTGATTTTTCGTTTTTTTGATTCACCGACCCGCTCAATCTCTCTTTCCTGAAGTACGCGCAGCAGTTTGACTTGGATATACGGGCTCAGTTCTCCGATTTCATCCAGAAATACGGTGCCCCCCATAGCCTCCTCGAAGCGCCCAGCACGACCATACAATGCCCCTGTGAAGGCGCCCTTTACATGGCCGAACAGCTCACTTTCAAGCAGCGTTTCGGAAAGCGCCGAACAGTTAACCGAAATCAGAGGAGCGGCGGCGCGATAGCTGTGATAATGGATTGCGCCGGCGACCAATTCTTTACCGGTTCCGCTGCCGCCTTGAATCAACACTGTGGCGTCACTGGCCGCCGCCGCTTTGATAGCGGTAAACACATTTCGCATGGCGCGGCTTTTGCCGATAATATTATCCAACCGGTGCATCTCCCCTAAGCGCCGCGCCGACTCTTCAATCTTCTGCCGAGCCCAGTTCAACTTGGTCATGTCAGTGATTGTTTCGACAACACCGAGGATCTCGTTGTTTTCATCCCGAACCACGCTGGCATTTTTAATGACCGCTACAGGGTATCCTTCTCTATGCTGCAGCATGCATTCTTTGACTTCCGATGAACCATGATCGATAATTCCACACTTTGTGATTCCTGCCGGGCATTTTTTTCCGAAACAGAGGTTGAATTGAAGGATACCGCAAGTTTTACCAAGCGCCTCTTCAGCACTGTAACCACTGATTCTCTCCATGGCGGGATTCCAAGAGGTAATCTGACCTTCGGCGTCCATCGTAAACACACCGTCTGCCATTGAATCGATGATTTGGTTTGCAAAACGGATGTTCCATATGGCATGGGTTTTTTTCATCACTACACTGAGTTCCCCCAATTGCGGTGTGTACGGTACAAGGTTCCCGAATCAAGTGGCAGGTTTTCAAGCGAAAACCGATGAGGGTATCCTGACATTCGTATTTATAGCGCCGCAACCAAGTGTTCGTCAACCCTGAGGGTAGTTGGCGGCAGAACCTTCAAGGCATCGGTACCGGTCGGAATACAACCCGATATCCCGCTTCCGGTAAAGCGGTGCTTATCCGCAATAGGATCTGAGGCGGCGGATACACCGCAAGGCCAAGTCCGACAATTTCATGTTTTGCCCTTCCCTTTTTCGGGCTGTCAAGATGACCGGGGTTGAGTAAAACGTTACCTTAACGTTACTTTTTGTTACCTTTTACGAATTTTAGGGCCTTCATTCCCTTTCGGTGTTCCGATTCCCTTCTTCAGTTCTCCGGCTGTGAGGCATTGCTGATGAAAAATTAATATTTTTCAAGATCTTATTCATTCCAACAGCTACCCTAAAACGACAGCAGCATTTGGCATGGATGTTGAACAACCAGATGTTCAAAAGGCCGATTCGGTCCACCGATATCCGCCTTGAGTGATTGTCGTTAACCAGGATCGCATCGAACAGCAAAGAACAATCTACAAAGAAAGGGGGCTTTTATGAAGGCATTAACCTGCTGCAAAACCATGGAGGCGGAGCTCACTGCCTGGAAAGCCAATGTCTACGAGATTGTCCGTAAAATGCAGGAACTGCCCGCCGTTGATAGAGAAAGGGTCCTATCCAACATCGAGGATTTGCATATCCTCATCACGGAAATGGATGATCGGATTGAACAAATTCGGGAAAACTGCAGCCCGGAAACCGGCATTGCAGATATCCGGACCCAAAGGGAAGAGTTCGACAAATCCTTGACCAGTCTGCGTGTCAAGGCGGATGAGGCCATGCAAATTGTGGGTGCCGGCAATTTCGGCGGCTGAACAGTGGGGTGTGCAGGACTTTTTCGGTTGGGTGTTGTAGGGCAACGGAACCTTCCGTTGCTTTATTTTCCTGCATGTCTTCAACTTATCCGGCGGTGCAGCAATTCGGATTTTCGAAAAGATGTCGGAAGGTGGCCTAAAAAGGTGACACCCGGAGCGCAGGGAGTTTCCGGTATGAACTGATCCGTCTGTAGGATAGAGACGACGCTGTTCTTGGGGGTAAGGCAGTTATGGATGATGAACATGAACGAGTTGTTAGTGAAACGGAAAAGCAGATTCAATCCGGAATCACACTAATCGGTTTTGAATCCCTCTTGTGCGACCCGTGCCGGGTTCAAGAACCGATCATCCAAGCACTGGCTGAGCGATTTCGTGGAGCGGCTAGGATATTGGACTTAAATATCGATGAGCACCGAAAGTTCGCCATCCGCCTGGGCATCACCAGCGTTCCTACGCTAATTCTTTTTAAAGACGGGAAAGAACTGCGACGGTTTGTGGGCCTGCAGTCTGCCGACGTTCTGTCGGAGGCGATTGAGGCGATTTCAGCAAAACCGTAAGGAGGTCCCATGGACATCATGTTTCAGCCGTATCGATTGGGCAACCTGGAATTGCCGAATCGCTTTATTTTTCCTCCAATCAAGACCGGTTATGGCGACCCCGCCGGAACCGTCACGGAACGGCAGTTGGCTTACTATCGACAGATCGCCAAAGACGGTCCAGGAATTATCATCCTCGAGCCGGTGTCGGTGACTTCCGACGGCCGGGAACATTCCAGGCAACTTCGAATAGACCAGTCAAAAAGTATCATCGAATTGCAAAAGATCGTCAAGCTGATTCATAGGGAAAACCGGCTTGCCTGCCTGCATTTGAATCATGCCGGCGGTGCCGCCAATCCACGGGTTACCGGCAGCGCTCCAAAGTCAGCGACCCCCTTCACCTGCACCCGGTCCGGTGAAACAGCCGAAGCGCTCACCGTCGAGGAAATAGAAGCGATTATCGCCGGCTATCAAACCGCTGCCCATAGAGCGTTGGAGGCGGGGTTCGACCTGCTGGAGGTGCAGGCGGGTCATGGCTATCTGATTTCTCAATTTTCAAACCATAAGATCAACAAACGCTCCGACATCTACGGGGAAAACCGATTGGCTTTTGCGGAAAAGGTGCTTGCCGAAATCAAGAAAGAGGCTCCTGATCTTCCATTGTTTATCCGAATTTCAGGTGATGAGATGTCTCCACAGTTCGGAATCGAACGGGATGAGCTGCGAGCGTTGATCCACCTGGTTGAAGACTCCGGTGCTGCGGCGATTCATGTGGGCATGGGGAACTCATGCTTTAGTCCTCCGTGGTACTTTCATCACGCCAGCCTGCCGGAAAAACCGCAAATGGATGCGTTAAGCTGGGTTAGACAGGAGACCAGGCTTCCTTTGGCGGTTGCCGGCCGAATGGGTCGTCTCGAGAAAATCAAAACTGTACTCGACCGGGATCTGGGCGATCTCGTAGCCCTCGGTCGGGCACTCATTGCCGATCCTTGTTTGATCAATAAATGGAAAGAGGGAAAAACCGAACAAGTAAGATACTGTGGTTTTTGCCTTCAGGGTTGTCTCCACCGGCTAAAAAATGGTGAGCCCCTAGGATGCAATTTGAATCCTGCTGTTGGATTGCCGGATTTGGAAACTTCTGCCAACCCGTTAAGGGTCTTGGTGGCCGGGGGCGGTCCTGCCGGTATGAGTGCAGCCATTTATATGTCCCGGCGGGGACACCGAGTCACCTTGGCCGAAAAAGAAAATCAACTCGGCGGGCAGTTTGGGCTTGCCTGGCAGGCACCCGGCAAAAAAAGCATGCAAGCTGGCCTGAATTCATTAATCAATTGTGCAAAAGAAAACACAGAAACGTTGTTGATGGGCAGGGCGGTGGATGCAGCCTTGGTAAACGAACTGAAGCCCGATCTGCTGGTGTGGGCCACCGGGGTGATTCAAAGGATTCCGGACATAAAAGGGTTGAAAAATCAGCATACCATGACCTCGATAGCATATTTCGGGGGAAACGACGAAATTCGGGGTCCCCGGATTTTGGTGATCGGTGCCGGAAGGACCGGTCTTGAAATCGCGGAAAAACTCGGCAGGGATGGCTATGAGGTTGTCGCCACGAAACGGACCGATCCGATCGGTGGCATGATGGAGACGATCACCAAAAAATTAGCCCTGATGCGCATCGAACAGATGCCGAAGGTCAAGTTGATGCCCCACACAACCGTGAAAGCGTTCAGGACCGACGGGGTCGACCTTGAACAAGACGGACAAAGCAAACGTCTCCCACCGTTTCAAACGGTGATCCTGGCCTCCGGCATGCTTTCTGCGCCGGGTCCCACGGAGGATATCAAAACACGGGTTGGCAGGCTGGAGATCATCGGAGACGCCGATAAGGTACAAGATATCTACAGCGCCGTGTATGCCGGCTATGAACTGGCTCTTGCTTATTGAAGCCCGAGATCACATTGTTTTCCGAATTGACAGTGTCGGTGTTTTTTCTTGCGGTCGATTTTTGGGAAAATATTAAAGGAGGGCCCCCCATGCCTGCAATGTCGTTTTCAGATATCGCCATCGTGTCCTGCGGAACGTTAAGCCTTGAATTGAATTTTTTGAAAAAAGAAGGGTTCTTGGGTATCGCTCCGCTCTATTTTACTACCCCGGGATTGCATGAAGACATCCATGAACTGGAACGACAATTAATCAATCGGATTCAAGCGGCCAAGGAAAAATCCGATAAGGTGATCGTAGTTTACGGTGGGAAATTCTGCTATGTGAACGCCGACAATCCGACCCGGACCATGCAGACGATTATCGAAGAGCAAGGCCCTGATGTGGTGCGAATTCAGGCCACCCACTGTATGGATATGATCGCAGGTGAAATCGAACGGGAAGCAATTGCCCGGGAGATCGCCGGTGGTGAAAAAGTTTGGTGGATGACACCAGGATGGATCCAGTTTCGCCATAAAGTCTTCAAGGGATGGGACAGAGGGCTGGCGAATGAAAATTTTCCGCGACACACAGGCGGGGCTATTGTATTGGACGGCATCGGTTTTATGGATGGCTATATGGCTCAAAACCCGGAAGCGTTTCTCGAATACTCGGACTGGATGGGAATTCCGATTGTTCCCTACTCAGTGACGTTGGATCGGTTAAAATCGCTTCTCTTAGAACAGGCGCTAAGATTTCACCCGGATCGGTCCGGTTAAAAACGCTTCCTGTGGTGGAAGATAATATCATATATCGTGCTTTTTACTTGGATAGAAGCCATTTTAAAGCCGATTTAGGACAATCATAAGACAGGCGAGGTGAAAGAAAAGCGCGATACATTTCGATAAGGCGTTCATGCCTTACCCGCAAGCGGCGATAATACCCGAACCCGCCGAAGGGGTGTTGGCGCCAATGATCCAGCGTTAACGGTATCGCCTCAATTTTCTGCTGTCTTGCATTCTACTTGGGAGGCATGAAACACTCGTTCAAATTACATTGAAATTGCTTCATATTTGCTATTTGGCAGGCGACAATTCTAATGGAAAATATATTTTGGATAGCCCTTGCCAGCAGTTTGATGGCCGCTGCAGTAACCAGCATCGGTATATATGTCATCCGGCGCTTTGAGTCGTGGGGCCGCCGAAATACTATCTATTTCGTCTGTTTTGCCGCTGGTGTTCTAATTTCAGTATCATTTTTGCACATTATCCCAACGGCAATTTCAATGAACGCCAATGCTCCCGCATACATATTTTTCGGCTATGTCGGCTTGCATCTGTTTAATTGTTTTATCAATGCGTTTGTCTGTGACAAGAGTTTGGATGAACATTATGAGATCGGACTTATTCCCATGTTGGGAATCGGCTTCCATTCATTTATTGACGGCTTTATCTATTCTATCACATTTACCGTGAGTATCTTTACCGGGATAATGACCGCCATAGGGATGGTTCTACATGAATTTCCTGAAGGAATCATCACTTACCTGCTACTGATTCGAGCCGGTTTCAGAGTAAAGACCTCCCTGCTTCTCGCATTTCTCGCAGCCGCCTTGACAACACCTTTAGGGATGCTGGTGTCCTACCCGTATATAGGTAAAATTGACGAAACGTTTTTGGGCGCACTTCTAGCCGTTTCTGCGGGTGCTCTCGTTTATGTGGGAGCAACGCATCTTTTGCCGCAGGCAGAAGCTGAAAACAAGAGTTACAGCCTCTTTGCATTGGGATCTGGAATTATCGTCGCAGTGGTAATCATTTTTTCCAAGATCTAACACACTGGTGACGGGATACGTATGAAGAATAGGGTACATGAAATTAAATTCATAAAATGATTAAAATTCCTTTTACCTATGAAGCCAACTTCATGAGGGCGTGGCGTATTAAAATATCGGGTGGTTTAGCAATAAGTCGCTTTTTAACCCGGCTGCAGAACCTCGAGGCAAATGGCCGAACCGATTGACTTCATAAAACAGGGCTGCCATATCGTGTTTGACAGCATTGCGGAGGGGGTTTTTACTGTAGACCTTGATCGGCGGATCACGTCGTTTAACCGAGCCGCCGAAAAAATCACGGGAACTCCGCGGGAGGAGGCCATTGGAAAACACTGCCTTCAGATCTTCAGCACCAATATTTGCGAGACTGATTGTGTGATCCTAAAAGCACTGAAGGGCATCCACCCGCTTTTCAATGTGCCCGTTTACATGATCCGCCAGGACGGCAAGCGGATTCCCATAACTGTCAACGCTACTATCCTAAAAGATCCAAAGGGCCGGATGATCGGCGCGGTCGAAACATTCAGAGACCTGACCAGTACCGGCATGATGCACAAATCCTTCCGCGCGAATCACTTGTTTGAAAATATGGTAAGCAAAAACAGAAAGATGCTGGAGATCTTTTCAACACTTCCGCTGATTGCCGAAAGCGACTGCACGGTTCTGATCGAAGGGGCGACTGGAACGGGCAAAGAGCTTCTGGCCAAGGCTGTTCATAACAACAGTTCAAAAAAAAATGGCCCGTTCGTACCCGTCAATTGCGGCGCACTGCCCGATACCTTGATCGAATCGGAACTTTTCGGTTACAAGGCAGGTGCATTTACCGACGCCAAAACGGATAAACCCGGGCGATTCGAGCGTGCCCAGAACGGAACTATTTTTTTGGATGAAATCAGTGATATACCTCAAGCTTTGCAAACTCGTCTGCTCCGCGTCCTGGAGGACAAAATTATCGAACCATTGGGCGCCGTAAAGCCGGTCAAAACCAACGCCAGGGTGGTTGTGGCCTCCAACGTCAATTTGGGCCGGATGGTTGAAGAAAAAAGATTTCGAGAAGATCTTTACTTTCGTGTCAATGTCATGAAATTGACGCTGCCCAGACTTACTGAGAGAAAAGAGGATATCCCGCTCCTTGTAGATCATTTTATCCATCGCTTCAATAACCTGAAGAAAAAGGAAATACTGGGGGTGACACAGGAAACGATGGCGGCAATGATGCTCTATGACTGGCCCGGGAATGTCCGCGAACTTGAAAATGCCATAGAGTGTGCCTTTGTCCTGTGCAAAGAGGAGTTGATCGGCCTGCAGCATCTTCCGGAAAAAATTCTGCTGGAAATCAATCCGGCAATCGCCCATCGCGGCGCAAGCCTGAAAGAAATCGAAGAAAACGCGATTGTGCAAGCCCTTCACCGAAATAATTGGAAAAAGATGATCACCGCTCGTGAGCTTGGCATCAATAAAAACACCCTTCGACGAAAAATGCTCGCCTATGGAATCGAAAAAAAATATCAGAGGTAATATCATGACGAAAACAGCAGAGTTGAAAAAAAAAGCCGGAGGTTTGACAGTACTGGATACGCAAGACATTTTTCGGTTTGAATGCCGGCCGGAACGGGCGTGTTTCACCCAATGTTGCCGGGACATCACGATCTTTCTGACGCCCTATGACATCATCCGGATGAAAAACGCACTGGGTATACCATCGGGGACATTCTTGTCCGACTACACGGTTGCAATGATCGGGGACACAGGTCTTCCGGTTGTCGCCCTCAAAATGGCGGCGGATGAGACAAAACGCTGCCCGTTCGTCGGCCAAAACGGATGTGCCCTCTACGCACACCGCCCATGGGCATGCCGCACTTATCCGCTTCAGCCGGAGAGCACCAAAATCACCGAAAAGGCCGGGAAAACCTATTATTCGGTGATGAACATCCCCTTTTGTCAGGGATTCGATGGGGAGATCGGCCGGACGGTTTCGGAATGGATCGATTCGCAGGGAATTTCACAGTACCTTGAAATGGAGGCGCTGCTCAAGCAAATCACCAACAACTCGCGTCTGTTGCAGGAGAAGATCAGCAACAAGCAAATCCAGGACATGTATTACATGGCCTGCTACGATTTGGATCGTTTTCGACGGTTTGTGCTGGAAAGTACATTTCTGGAGCGTTTCGATGTGACACCGAAGGTGGTGGCGGCCATAAAAACCGATGATGTGGCGCTTTACCGGTTTGCGCTCCAATGGCTGGAATACGGACTGCTTGCTCAGCAGGCGCTCAAGGTCAAGCCGAATGCCCTGGCCGCCAAAAAGCGGGAACTTGGCATCGAATGATCGAGACGATGGGCACTTTCTCAGAAGCGAATATGGAGCCACCCCGCCCTGAAGGATGGGGCTCTCCGGTCCGGAATTTTTTGCGATCCTGATCGGAAATTCGTCGAATCGAGAACATACTCAACGACCGGCAACGCCAGATGTTTTATACGGCCTGTTGCAACCTAAACGGCTTCCGGCAATTTATTTTTCAAGCACTTTTTTCAAGGATTCGAAATTGAAAATGGGCTGCGGAACCGGCTTCAATCAGACGATATCGCATTGATGTCCTTCGCCGGCCGGTGGCTCCGGTTTTTTCTGCCCGGCGGAAACACCCTTTAGATCCAAAGCCCCGCAGCAGCGCGTCAGGATTTCAATCCATGATGATATCGTCTTTCAAGGCATCAGTGGACCACACCGGCAGGGGGACGAATTTGCCGGAATCCGGATCAAGGCGGCAGCGGTAGGAGGCCCGGGTTGCCATGTTTTCCCACATCTGTTCCCATCCCTTTATGAAATACGGACATGTGTCGTTGAAGCAGACGTAGAAGAATTCATCAGGCCAGGTGGAGCCTAAAGGCACCCGCCATTTTTTCATTTCTTGGCTGCAGTGCGGACAGCGCGGAAACGCGTCGGGGTTCATCGTTTTTCTTTCTTGCCGGTTTAAACGGTACCATATTTTACTTGCTATTTTTAATCGATCTGGTCTATAATTCGGAAAGACAACGGAACCATTCGCCATCGGAGAAACAATTCCCATGACCGAAATCCTCGAAAAGAAAAAACCGCCTATCGATTACTACTCGGCACGTTTGGAAAACGGGTTCCTGGAGATGACTCCCCATTGCGCATGCGGCAACACCCTCAATGAAGATTACTTCTGTGAGCAATGCGGCAGAAAGTGCCAATGCCACCTGATTGTATGCGACAATGAAACCACAATGGCAACAGTAAACGAATACATTCGAAAATCTTCCCAATTTTCGGGTTTTAAAGCAAAGCTCTTCGGAGAAGGGTGACCGATTCTATCTGTTGCTGTTTGCCAGGCCCGTCAACCGAAAAATCGCGTTTTCAATCATCTTCTCACCGCCGATCCGTTCACTTGCGGCCATCATCGCCGGCAGGGCGTCGATATTATCGAATTTTCCCAGCGCATCGCCGGCCCAATTGACGATGTGCGGGCTTCGGTGATCCAATAGCTCCAGCAGCACTTCATAGGCGGCAGGGGTTCGCATATTCCCGAGCACGGAAACAATGCCGGTTTTGATGGGATCGAACATTTCGTCGTGTAAAAACGCATCCTGAATACTGCCCAATGCGGCATCCCCCATCTGCTCCAGGTAATGGAGACTGGCACCGGAGGCATAGGAAAAGCCGAACATGGAGATGTCAATCAGTGTTCGCATGGCCGATTCGGTCCGGTAAACCGACAGGATTTCCGGCACGAACAGGCCGGCCCATGTATACTTGACGGCCAGGGGCCGAAGATAGGCTATGGCATCCGAACCCATGGCCATGAGCCGGTCCAGCGTTTCTTTCAGCGCACGGCGTCGAAGCGCGAGACCCTGTTCTTGTCGTTTGGGAAATCGGGTCGCATCGTCCGCGGTCTGAAGCGTTGTGACAAGGTCGACCGCTTCGGCGTTTTCCTCAACGGGATATCCGGACCGGTAGTCCTTGGCTTTTATTACGATCCAGTATTTCTGCAGCCACGTCAGCGGTGGGTAGTAGTAGGACAGCGTCTGCTGCTGATCGTCTGCGTCCCGATAACAGCCGTGTCGGATAAAGAAAGCTTTTTCCGATTCAGCGGCGGCCAGGCGCCGTCTGCAGATTTCGATGGCGGGCTCGAAGTCATCGTCGTACCAATAACCGAGTGCCAGGATGTCATGAAGCCGGTCCTCGTTGGGATATTGCCTGATCAGCGCAGCGGCGCGCCCGCGCGCCTTGGCATATTGCCCCATACTCAGCATGTCGAATGCCGTGTTGATGTGACGGATGAGCTGCTTCTTTTCGGCCGTCTTCCTGGAGAGGCCCTTATCGTTGGACGGTTCGCTGTTCAGACAGCAATGCTTAAATTTTTTACCGGATCCGCAGGGGCATGGCGAATTTCTGCGGGCTTTCTTTAACGGCACCGATGGCGCCATGGCCCGTTCCTGTTCACGCCGGGCCAGCAGATCATCACGGATCTTGAAAAGACGCGCTTTGCTGATGCCGGCTTCCCGGGCAATCGCATCCGGGTCCCCGCCTTGAAGCAGCTCCAGCAGGGGTTCAAGGTCCGCCTCGGACAAGGTGGTGAGCGCAGTAGTGCTGTCCGTGGTCATAAATGCCGGATCCTTTCGTTCACCGCCGGGATCTCTAGATTTGTTCAAAAATGTCCATGCATGCCTTGGCAAAACCGGCGGAATATGCCTGAAAATCAAAGCAGTGAGATGCCAGATGCCGATGCAGGATTTCGGCGCGAAACAGATCCCAGTTGACCGGTATCGTACCGGCGCGCGCTACGGCGGCCAGTTCATCGTAATCCGCTTCGTACCGTGCGAATTCAGAGCCTTTATGATAGCCCCGGTCGAACCAGTTTTCATCTCTTCCATCGGCATTCCGCCCGGTCATCTTTTCGCCTCCGGAAATGATCCATCATTCTAGCGTGCATCTCTTTTCCTTTGACCCGTGTGCATGAATCCGGTTGCAAAATGTATAGCAGCCGCACGAGAGGCCGGGCTCGTGCGGCTGCCTGCGGAGGATACCTGCATGGCATTACACAGGTATCTGGCAGGGTTATTTTCAGATCAGCACCAGCCGCATTCGACATTGACAAATTTATGCTGGAATGTCCGGTAATCCTCAGGGTTCAGAATATGAATGCCGTCTTTATCGAATTTCAACAACCGATAGGATTCGATTTCCTCCTGTTGTTCGACAATCTCATCGCAGAGCTCTACCAGGTCTTGCACCGCCTCCGAATGCGTTTCGACGGTTGCGCGGACCAGCGACCGATTCGGCATGTTGGGGTTTTTTTGATAACCGGCCAATATGACCTCGGCTTTCCGATCTTCACTCACCGGTATGGGAAATACCGCCACATAGATCTCTTTCACCCTCTCGACCATTCGACCTTGGCAGCCCGCGTCGTACATTTTTCAACTCCTTTGATTGGGGTGACCCGCAAGGGCCCCCCGTGAGCCTGCCCGGTCCCGGATCCGCGGCCTCGAGCCCGGTTCCCGGAGCAAAGGGTCTACATGCCCACAACTTCCTTGATGTCCACCAGATGAATGATGGGCCGGGTGAGCATAGTGAATTCATCTTTTTCAGCGTCGTAAACCGAATTGACAAACACCTTGCCCCATTTTTCCTCATCAATCTTTTTGAAATCCGAACGGTAGTAATATCCAGGCCATCGGGTCTCTTCACGGAACAGCTTGTGCCGTGTATGCGCTTCCGCGATCTGAACCCTGTGGATATTCTCCCAGCACCGCATCAGCTCATGCAGGTTTCGCGCCGCCAGCTTCGACAGGTCCTCCTTGAGCAGTTTAAGCAGATCCAGAGCGATGTTCAGCGTGATGGCGCTGCAGTTGTACTGGGATCCCCACCCGGCGACATACTCGTCCATGATCTTGTTGAGACGGAATATGGCCATCTTGGGCGTGATATAATTGGGGTTGATCTCTTCAACCGGCAGGTCGTATTTCTTTGTGGCCGTGCCTAAAGTGGTATAGCCCTTGTGTTCCTCGTAGACCTTCAGCGGCAGCAGGATCTGCTCTTTGAGTTTTTCCACCTCCGCTTCATCCGCTTCCGGCATATCCGGGTTTTCCACGCAGAATTTTACCGCTGCCTTTGCCGCGATCCGGCCTTCGGTAAACGAACCCGAAGAGAATTTGTGGCTCGAAACCCCGACACCGTCTCCGGCAGCGAACAGTCCCTTCACCGTGGTCATTCGGTTGTAACCCCAGAAATATTCATTCTTCGATCCATCGGTTTGGATGTCCTCTGGGCCGCTGACCCATGCACCGGATGCACCGGAGTGGGAACCGATGAAGTAAGGCTCTGACGGCATGATCTCCGAGGGCCCTTCCTCCGGGAAAACATCCTTTGAAGCCCAGAGAATCGCCTGGCTGATGGTCATGTCGAGGAAATCCTCCCAGGCTTCGGCCTCCAGTTTTTTGAGTTCTTTCTTGTAGGTTTTTTCATCCGGTGCCTTTTCGGCGAGTTTCGCAATGGCCTTGTCCGTGTGGATGAAAATGGGCCCATCGCCCTTTTGATACATCTCGATCATCATCAAATGATTTCGCAGACAGGTGGGGATCGGTTTGACCTCCCCATAGGGCGGCCAGTTGTGCAGCTCCCCGCCTTCCGCCAACCCCTCCGCCATGTAATTAAAACCGGTTGCCGAGGTGGCCGACGCCTTGAACAGAAGGAACCACGCGCCGACCGGCCCGTATCCGTCCTTGAAGCGGCCGGGAATGAAAACGACTTCCTGGGAGGTCATTTCGGCACCGGCTGTTGTGGTCAAGTAGGAACTGGAGCCCGCGTTCCAGGGCGGATACCATGCCCGGCCCAGGCCCTCTCCGGTGGAACGGGGCCTGAAGACATGAACAGCGCCGCCTGCGCAGACAATGCAGGCCTTGAATTTGAACACGTAAATTTCCGGATCCCTGGTGCTGAAACCGATGGCGCCCGCCACCCGGGATTTGTCGTTCTTGTCCAGCAACAGCCGCACCACGAACACCCGCTCAATGATGTTGTCCATCCCGATGGCGTTCTTTGCGGCCTCGGCCACGATGGCCTTGTAAGACTCTCCGTTGATCATCAGCTGCCAGCGGCCCTCGTGCACATAGTTGCCATCCGGGTCCTTCCAGATCGGCAGCCCGAAGCCCTCGAACATGTGAACCGTTCCGTTGACATGCCTGGAAATGTCCATGACCAAATCGTCCCTGCAAAGACCCATCAGATCCTGGCGGACGTAGCTGAGATAATCCACCGGGGTGTTTTCGCCCTGGTACTGGTTGATGGCGGAAAGGCCCATGGCAACGGCACCACTTCGCTCCATGGCCGCCTTGTCCACAACGGTGATCTTGACATTATTTTCTTTAGCCCAGTGGGCGCCCTCCACACAGGCGCCGGATCCGGCCATTCCTGGCCCTATGATCAAAAGATCGGTGGTTACCTCGACGGTTTTGAATTCCTGCATCATTCCTCATCCCCCCCTTTTGTCTCCAAGTGTCCAGAGTTTGTCGGCCTTCAAGGATGCCGGTTCCGTATACAGCAGTTGATCGTCCAGTCTGCCGGGGCCCACGCCGAAACCGCCATCCGGTTGCGCCTGCCCTTCCGGCGTTGTCCGGATGGGAAACTTGAATCGTTTGATGGTGCCCCCCCTGAATTTAACAGTCCACATGATGTCCTCGGTCCCCCGCATGGGAAATACACTGGCCCCAAGGGGTGTGAAATCCGCATACCCGCGCACCTCGATCGCCTGAGTCGGACATATTTTGACACAGTTGTAGCACTCCCAGCACATATCGGGCTCCATGTTGAAGGCCTTCATTCGATCTACATCCAAAACCATCAGATCGTTGGGGCAGATGTACATGCATGCAGTTTTGTCCCCGCCTTTGCAGCCATCGCATTTTTCTTCAATGACAAAACTTGGCATTGTTTCCTCCTCTAATGTTGATTTTTTTTACCATAGCCAGCCGCTTTAAAAGACGATGTGGATGAATTGCATCACCTCCTTGCTGTAGCTGTCGATGTGCGAAAGGGCGTAAAACACCCCTAAAGACAACGTCTGCCTGTGCGCTTGGCGGACATCTTTTCAGTGGTTCCACTTCGATTGTGTTTTGCCCAAGCGCGTATCCCGTCGAATAAGGATTAAACAAAATATGTGCCAAACCAACAAAGCATGTTATAAAAAAGGTAACACTTTGATAACTTTAATAAATTAAAAAGTCATTAATCTATTAAAGGGTAAAACCGAGGACAAGGAGGATACAAAATGAGGATTTTAGGAGAATTGAAGGCCCTATTTTTAACTATCGTATGATTTTTTAAAGTTACTGCTCTTAAAAAGAGCCTCGAGCGATTTATGAGGTGTCGTGAAAGGGCTGCCGCTGCATACTGGCCTGGGAATATGGGTGCGGACTGTCGAACAAATTCAGTCTTCCTGCCAAGTTCGAACCAGCGCTCCGAGCACGATTACCATCTGTCAGACCATCCTTGAAGATGCAGGGTATTCACAAAACTTGGAAAAGGTGGTAAACTATATTTCAGATAAAGAGGATCAGATATGCGCAAAAGGTCAAGCCAGTATGGAACCCAAACCAAATTTAAAGTGACCTTTACCGCGTCACAGAACAAAGCGATCCTCACTCAATCGATCGTTTGTATCTGCCATCACTCCGCAAATATCATCGCTTCGAAACAATGATTGACGGAAAGTGCAAAGTACTATACATTCATTCACAGGGGAGCGCATGGTAAAAAACAGTAAAAACACCACTGGTGATCCTTTTTCCATTTGGTATCGCAGATGCTCATACAACTTTGCCATTTTGGGCGGCGGAAAAACCGCCAAAAATTTCCTGGAACTCTTCATGGATGAATCGTCACCAAATCTGAATTTCAATGTGCTTGGCTTGTGTGATATCAATCCGGAAGCTGAGGGGTATCTTCTGGCCCAGCAATTGGGCATCTGTACGGTTACCAACTACCTGGACCTGTTAAAAATCGACGGGATCGACGCCATTGTGGAAATGACAGGGGATCGAAAACTGCTCATCGAACTTCTTCGTATCCTTCCCAAAAATATCGGGCTGATCGAAAAAAATGCGGTCGAAACCCTGATGAAACTTATAAACATTAAGAAAAATCAAATTGTGGCCGAACAAAAAGCATTTTTAGACCAAATGTCCTCTTCCATGCTTTTTCGACAAACAAACGCCGCCATTTTGGTCTTGAACACGGATTTTACCATATACGATGTAAACGAGGCGTTTGTGGATCGTTTTAAAATAGCCAAGAAAGATGTATTGGGAAAGTTGTGCTACAAAATCACCCAGCTGCCCGGAGTGCCGTGCCCCATTGATAATCCCGAATTCACATGCCCCATGGTGGAGACGTTAAAAACCGGGGAATCCGCCTTCGTAATTCAGGAATTTAACATGAATGAGGGGCAGACCCGCTATTGCAATGCAGTCACTTACCCTTTAAAGGACGGCAGGGGAAATATTGTTCAAGTAATAGAAATGCGCCGGGATGTTACCGATGAAATCACATCGGGCTGGGAGAAGCAAATTACTGGATTAAAATCCAATATAAGAAAGATCATCCAAGAAGATCGGATGATATCGCTCGGGAAGCTGGTCGCCAGTTGTGTCCATGAAATCAACAATCCGATCCAGGGGATGCTGACGTTCAGCCACCTGATGCAGAAAATGGTGGCCGAAGGATTGACCAAGGAAAGGGATCTGAAAGATTTTAAAAAGTATCTGGCCCTCATGAGCAAAGAGCTGGATCGGTGCGGTGAAATCGTATCCGGGCTCCTTTCCTTTTCCCGGGAATCCACCATGAAACACACGGATGTTTGCCTCCAGAACGTTCTGGAATCCGTGATTATGCTGATCCGCCACAAATGCGAACTGCAGCGTATCCGTTTGCGGGTTAAGTTGTCCTCTACGCCCCTCTTGGTGGTAAGCGACACAAACCTGCTACAGCAATGCTTTTTAAACCTTGTCTTCAACGCCATTGAAGCTATGCCGGATGGAGGAAAGCTTTCGGTGACCCTGAGCTTTGTCAGGGAGAAAAGCCTTGCCAAAATTGAAATCCGGGATACCGGATTCGGTATTCCCGAGGAGAACCTGGATCATATTTTTGACCCTTTTTTCACGACAAAAAATTATGGGGAGGGCACCGGCCTGGGATTGGCGATCGTATATGGCGCTGTTAAAAAGCATGGCGGCAAGGTCAAAGTCCACACCAAAGCAGGTGAAGGCACCTCCTTCGTTATCACGTTGCCGATTCAATAGATCGATGGAGTAAGACGGAGCCGACTTATGAAGGAAAACATGAGTATCATGGTCGTCGATGATGAAATGATCATCCGTGAATCTTTTTCCCACTGGTTTGAAAAATCAGGCCATAAGGTCAGCACGGCGGCTTCCGGATTCGAAGCGCTTGAAAAGTTGAAAGAATATCCTTTTGATCTTCTTTTCGTGGACATTAAAATGCCGGGAATGGACGGCATAGAGTTTCTGGAAATTGTTAAGAAAGAATATCCGGATACGTTTGTGGTGATCATCACCGCTTATGGTTCCATCGAGTCTTCCGTGAAAGCCATGAAACTGGGAGCTTCCGATTACCTTTTGAAACCGTTTAAACCGGAACAGCTGAATCTGGTGCTGGAAAAGATTGCACAGCAGAAAAAGCTCACCGGAGAAATAGATTACCTCAAAGGCCGTCTGGATACGATGACCCGATTTGACAACATTATCGGTCAATCCAGGGCGATGGTAGATATTTTCGAGCTGATCCCGGAGGTTGCTGAAAGCGAAGCATCTGTTTTGATCACCGGAGAAACGGGTACCGGCAAAGAATTGATCGCAAAAGCAATCCACGCGAAAAGCAGGCGCAACGCACACCCGTTCATTGCCATTAATTGCGGTGCAATCCCTGATTCATTGCTGGCAAGCGAGCTCTTCGGCCATCAGAAGGGCGCCTTCACCGGCGCAGATCATGCCCGAAAGGGGTTCCTGGAAGTCGTTTCCGGCGGCACCCTTTTTCTCGACGAAATCGGAGAAATCAGTACCAAGATGCAGGTGAACCTTTTAAGGGTCCTGGAAGAAAAAAAAATCACCCAAATTGGAGGCCGGGAACCGATTGACGTGGATTTTCGTCTAATCTCCGCCACGCGGCGAAACCTGGAAAAAGACATCAAGGAAAGAAATTTCAGAGAGGATTTTTATTACCGCATCAACGTAATCACCATCGAGGTTCCCCCTTTACGGAAAAGAAGAGCCGATATTCCCCTTCTGGTGGAGCATTTTGTGAAAAAATACAGCAGTGAAACCGCCAAACGCATAGACCGTGTAACCGACAGTGCAATGGACCTGCTGAAAAATCTCGAATGGCCCGGAAACGTCAGGGAGCTTGAAAATGCGATTGAAAGGGCCGTAGTGCTGTCCAAGTCCCGGACCCTTGATCGAAAAGACTTCTCCTTTATTCGGTCTGCACCGGTCGAGACCAAAAAAACCGTCTCCCTCAGTGAAATGGAAAAAGAATTTATCCGGCAGGCACTGGAGCAGAATGAATGGAATGTTACCCGGACTTCAAAGGCGCTTGGTGTTCATAGAGTCACGCTCCAAAAAAAAATTAAGCGGTTGAACCTCAGAAAAAGCGTTTGATATTTTTCATGGGTTCGCAAAGAGCGAAAGATGATGAGCCTTCTCCGATCCAACGGCTTTTTCGCTTATGGCTACGAACAAATTCATGATCGGTGTGGTTCCTGTTGGAGATACACCTGTTTTCGTCGCCAAGGCGACTGCGGCCCACATTTCCGGTTACCTGAATCTACCTACCGAGATTCTCCCGGCCTTGGATACTCCCTCATTTGCATATGATGAAAAACGCCTCCAATATAATGCAGGCATTATTATAAAAACCTACGAAGCGTTGGAGTTTGGATGCGAAAAAGTAGTCGCATTGCTGGACATCGATCTTTTCATACCCCTTTTTACCCATGTCTTCGGAGAAGCGAAACTGGGGGGCAAATGCGCGCTGGCGTCGATTTTCCGGTTAAAAATGGAGCGGGATGGTTCCTGTCCCGCTCCCTCACTGGTCTATGAAAGAACCGCCAAGGTGGCGCTTCACGAACTGGGACATCTTTTCAATCTTCGACACTGTGAAGACAATCGGTGCCTAATGCATTTTTCGGGCGACCTGGAGCAACTGGATAGGACGCCTATTCATTTTTGCCGATACTGCAACCGTTTTTTCAAAGATGCCCTCGTCGACTATTCGGATTCCAGTTTCAACTCTTGAGAAACGCCTCGGTTAAACGGTCCCACCCGAGCTCCGGAAAATTACCGAACACATCCTTGACAGGCTCTGCACCGGTCGATGACAAGTTTTCGTATTCGGGTCCCATCATCGCAACAAGACGCCGGCTCTCCTTTTCCATCCAGCTCACGCTGTCGTCACCGTAATAAAGGCCGCGCGCATCTTTCATGGGCAATTCAGGCTCCACGATGCAAAGCCATCCGGACTGGTATGGATCTTCATGCGAGATTCCAGGATATTCCATTGCTGTATGATTCACTGCGAGTACTCTTCCCGAGATGGGGAACAAGACTTCCGCTTCGTTTTTTTCCCTGGAAAACGCCAGTCCCGGTTTTCCCTGCTTCATTTTTCCTCCCAGGGAGGGAAGCCGCAACCTGTCCACGACACCGAAAAGACGAACCAGGAAATCATCGAAGCCTACGCGGGCGATACCGCCATGTTCAAACAGTGCCCAACTGTGACCTTTATGGTAGTAATATCCGTCCGCTACACGATATCCAGAAGCAAGCCTATATTCCGGTGCGTTGACACCGAGGCTGATATCCCAATCATCCAGCCACTGATCATAGGCGCAGTGGTAACACTCATAATTGTTAGGACATATTTTCGGCGCCCCCACTCTTCCAGTCAAAGCATGGCGGCAAGGACGACTGGAACCTTCAAACTGCTTTAACAGATTGCCTGACCAACCGGAACTCTTTCTTTTTGTTGCATCTTTTTTCTTGCCCATTGCAATTTGCATGCTTTTGTCAAAGGGACACGTATTACAATCATACGCGTTTTCACAAAGTTTGAAATTGACCACACCGGCCTTCATCCAGATACATTCGTTTTCGACAACCTGGAAGGCCCTGATTGTTTTTTTCTCTTTGCGCTTTTTTGCTTCCATATGCACCTCCTTCTTCTTCCCGGGTGAGATAGTCTGTTCGGGTTTGAAATGGCGCCTTTCCAGAAAGACTATGCTACCAGTAAAAACAGTGCATTCTTGTTTTTATCGATTCCATGATCGTTTTCCTGAAAAGAATCAAAATGATCCAGCCACTGGTCATAAAGACAATGATAGCACTCGTAATTAAAAATACATTCCTTCGGAGCATTGATTCGTCCGCTTAGCCTGTGAACGCAGGGACGCCCATTTCCACGATTTTGCCTTTCTCTTTCTTTTTGTTTCATTTGGACACCTCCCTTTTTGTGGTCGTCAATTCATGACCGACGTTTTATTATGCTTCAGCAGTAAATTATTTTTTCGGCTTGTCTCATTGTTACGCAATATGGATGCCAAAGGGTTATCAATATTTCATAAGACTATAACAACCCGTTGTATTCATAAGCTTTAATTAAGTTTTAAGGGATTATTCTCCACTTTGCCTCATCAATACTTTGAGTCTGGCAGGAGCCTCCGGGTATAAAATGGCTACACTTGGGGGAAAAACAGCAGCACAATAAAATAGATAGGAATGATATCAATAACTTAATGTGTAGTGATTCGTTGCATTGACTGTAACCGAAAAAATGAGCGTTTGCATGGTCATGGATGTGGTATCCGGGCCTATGGTTATGCCGTTGACGCGGAGTCAATAACCGTCGCTCTGTCGTAAGGGGTGATCCGCCGCCTTTACCTTAACTGGAACCGCCGATGCGCGGTTGCTGGCGTGCGCCCGAATGAACAACGCGACCTATTGCCTGAGGGATTGCCTGTCTTTTCCCTGTGACAATTTTGCCGCCGGACCCTATCCCTTCAGCAAAGGATTTCTTTCGATGCAACAGCGACGGCGGGACGCGGCATTGCCGGCAAAGACACCCAGCGGCGGATCCGTGGAAGTCCCGAAGGAACACTGGGAGACCCTGGCCCGGATGGACATCA